>Ga0114957_1003382_pt1 | contig 14416 bp, 9 predicted proteins | sample BantaG_FD_87175 | JGI IMG/M metagenome (GOLD analysis project Ga0114957, IMG submission 87175) | Marine algal microbial communities from Bantry Bay, Ireland - BantryBay_4 metaG | ecosystem: Host-associated > Algae > Red algae > Unclassified | place: Bantry Bay, Ireland | collected 2014-11-21 | reverse complement strand
TCAAATGCTTCCAAATAATCTCCTACTTTACGTAAGAAAGAGCCTCCTAAAAATCCATCAACAATACGATGGTCATAAGAAAGGGATAAAAACATCATTTGTCGAACAGCGATTAAGTCACCATATTCTGTTTCCACAACAGCAGGTTTTTTACGAATAGCTCCTACTGCCAAAATTGCCACCTGTGGTTGGTTAATAATAGGTGTTCCCATTACATTTCCAAAAGTTCCTACATTAGTTAACGTAAATGTACCTCCTTGAATATCTTCAGGTTTTAATTTATTAGTTCTTGCTCTTCCTGCAAGATCGTTAACTGATTTTGTCAACCCTAATAAATTTAAATGATTGGCATTTTTTATAACGGGTACAATTAGATTTCCGCTTGGAAGTGCTGTAGCCATTCCGATATTAATATCTTTTTTGACGATAATTTTAGTTCCATCAAGTGAAACATTTACCATCGGAAAATCTTGAATTGCTTTTACCACCGCTTCCATAAATATAGGAGTAAAAGTAATTTTTTCTCCATGAGTATCTTGGAAACCTTTTTTGATTTTATTTCTCCAGTTGACAAGATTCGTAACATCAACTTCCACAAATGAAGTAACGTGAGGAGAAGTATGTTTTGACATCACCATGTGATCTGCGATTAATTTTCGCATACGATCCATTTCGATGATTTCTGTTCCGCCGTTAAAATTAATTTGAGGTTGAGCTGGAGTAGATTTTGAAACTGGTGCTGGAGTACTTGGAGCTACAGCCGTTGCTGGTGCGCTAGTCCTATTTGAAATATATCCTAAAATATCTTTTTTGGTAACTCTGCCTTTCGCCCCAGATCCTGGAATAGTATCTAATTCCGCAACAGATATATTTTCTTGTTTAGCAATATTTTTTACTAAAGGAGAATAGAAACGATTACTTGAGCTGGTGCTTACAGCAGATGTAGCAGATGCTACTGCAGTAGCTGCAACTGGAACAGCCTTTGGAGCAGCTGTTTTACTTTGTCCATTTTTATGTCCATTACTTTGTCCATTTGCTGCTGCTGATTGTTGTTTGGTTGGAGTTGGAGTATCACTTATCTCTTCTCCTTCCGTCGCAATAATTGCGATTACTTTTTCAATTCCTACTACATCATCTTCTTGAAAGAGAATTTCTTTAATCACTCCTTTCACAGGAGAAGGAACTTCAGAGTCCACTTTATCAGTAGCGATTTCCAAGATGGTTTCATCTACTTCCACAGCATCACCGACATTTTTCACCCATTTCAAAATGGTTGCCTCCATGATACTTTCACCCATTTTGGGCATGATTAATTCTACTTGCGCCATAATTTTTTTTTAGGTTAAATGGTTAGATCGAGGTTAAAAATGAGTCATCCCAAATTTTAAAATCTCTTATGATAGAGAATTTTTGGAAAAAATGAGATGAATTGTTAGATGGTTTCGCTTCGCTAATGGTTAAATGGTTGTCGAATCTCGATAATCACAAATTTTCGATAACCATTTAACCATTAGCGAAGCGAAACCATTTAACAATTTGAACCCCAAAAATAACTCTGCCAAATTTTCATGTGAATCTCTATTTTAAAAATTTGGGATGATTCATCTTCAACTTCTGAGGTCAAAATTACACGAATTATAGTTCTAATAAAAATTTTCGAATCATATTCAATGCTACCGTCGTTGAATATTCAATGTTTTTCATACGGTCTTTCCAAAGGTTAAGTTTATAGGTTTTGATATTATTTTTATCCCCTACTGCAATCCAAATGGTTCCAACTGGTTTTTGAGGTGTCCCTCCCGTTGGCCCAGCTATTCCAGAAATGGACACAGCAAGGTCAGTTTTTAATAAGTTTAACGCACCTTTTACCATTTCAATTACCGTTTCTTCGCTGACAGCTCCATGTTGTTCCAATGTAGAAGATTGCACTTGGAGTTGGTTCATTTTGACGGCATTATCATAGGCCACAATACTTCCCATAAAATAAGAAGATGCTCCTGAAATAGAAGTGATTTTATGTGCAATATATCCACCTGTGCAACTTTCAGCGGTACATAAAGTTTTGCCTTTTTCTTTTAAAAGTTGTCCTACGGCTTCTTCAAGTTTGGTATTTTCATAGCCAAAAATAAACTCTGAAATCAACGGTTTTAATTCCTCTACTTTTTGATCCAACAAATTATTAAGTACTTTTTCATCATCGCCCGTCCCACTCATTCGAAGTCGAACTTGTGCAATATTTGGAAGATATGCCATTTTGATATTATGGGGTAATGCTTCTACAAAATCATTAATTCTTACTGCAAGTTTACTTTCTCCTTCACCTGTGGTGAGAATCGTTCGATGAGCAATTGGCGTCCCTGGAAATTGTTTTTTTAAACGAGGTAAAACTTCTTCGCTCATTAAGTATTTCATTTCATAAGGAATACCTGGCATGGAGACCAAAACTTTCCCCTCTTTTTCAAACCACATTCCGGGAGCAGTTCCCATTTTATTCATTAAAATATTAGCATTGGTGGGCATGTAGCATTGCTCTTTGTGAGCATGCAATGGTTCTTTTCCAAGTTTTTGAAATAATCTTTGGATTCGATTGTAAGTAGATTCATCAAAATACATATCTACTCCAAAATAATCAGCGAGTGCTTTTTTTGTAATATCATCTTTGGTTGGACCAAGTCCGCCTGTCATCAAAATAATATCCGCTTCTGCAAATCCTTGATCGACTCCTTTTGTGATGGCATCATGCGTATCACTTACCGTAACAATTTTATCAACCTGAATTCCTTGTAAATTTAATTGTTGTCCCATCCAAGCGGAATTGGTGTCAACAACTTGACCAATTAAAATTTCATCACCGACAGTTATTATTTGTACTTTCATATTTGTTATTTAATAAGGAGTGAGGAAGGGAATAACGAATATTGAACAAGGAACGCTACGCTAAGGAATGTCGAAGTTTGACGAAAAAAATTGAATTCTAAAAATCACTATTGTTCGTCAAACTTCTCAAATCCTTGTTCCTTGTTCTATTGTTCGTTATTCCCTTCCTCGCTCCTGATATCTTGTTTTTTTAGAAAAACCTAATAAAACCTAGCCTAGTCCGTACTAGTCCAGGGTTGAAATTTATCAATCTACCTCCTCATAATCAATAAATTCCCCCTCATCAGGTTCATTTTTATTAATTTTGGACTTGTCTTCTTTTTGAGCCGAACCCAACATGTTTTTTATCGTATTATATTTAAAGAGCAAATAAATTAAACTTGCGAGTATGATATATTTGAACATGATTCGTTTTTAATTTTTTGCAAAAATACACTCAAAAAAGGGCTAAAAAAAGATTTAGGGACTAGGAATTAAATAACCTACCTGTATGAAGAGATTATTTTTTAATAGGAGTAAATGAAAAAATTAGTGCATACCCTGTGGTACGGACTATTTTTTCATGAAATCATATTGAAAAAGAATCCTTCAGACGGGTAGATTATTTATTTCCTAGGCCCTTAATCACCAGTTTTTTAACTATTGCCACACATATAATGGTTAGTAATATTTTATTACTTTTGTGGTTATTTTTATAAAAGCGATTTTATTAACTATTCTGCGAGCCTCCTAATTAAAAATATAAAGCTCGACAGCAACAAATCAGTATATGGATTCCTATAAAAAGTTAGTCAATATTACGGGATGGACGGTATTTGCAATTGCAACTATTGTTTATTTCTTTTCTGTAGAACGTACGGGTAGTCTTTGGGACTGTGGAGAGTTTATTACAGGAGCATATAAATTGCAAGTAGTTCACCCTCCTGGGGCAGCATTATTTTTGTTGATCGGAAGAATGTTTACAATTGTTGCAGATGTGTTCACAGATGATTTATCAGTTATTGCTTTTTCCGTCAATATGTTATCAGGGGTGTGTAGTGCCTTTGCGGCAATGTTTGTTTGTTGGGTAACGATTATGTTGGGAAAAATTGCATTAGTTGGAAAAGAAAATGAACCTTCTTCAGGAGAATCCATTGCAATTGCAGGAGCAGGATTGATTGCAGGATTAGCGACAGCATTTTCATCTTCGATTTGGTTCTCAGCAGTTGAGGGTGAGGTTTATTCGATGTCTACATTTTTTACGGCATTGACGCTTTGGGCAGTAATCAAGTGGTACACTTTACCAGATAAACCTGAAACTGACCGTTGGTTAGTTTTTGCAATTTATGCAGCAGGACTTTCTATTGGAGTACACCTTTTGAGTATTTTGACTTTCCCTGCGTTAGCACTTTTTTATTATTTCAAAAAATATGACAATCATACCATCCTTGGAATGGCAGGAGCATCAGCAATAGGTGTCGCTGCAATTGTAGTGTTACAAACTTTTATTATTACAGGTATTCCTCACCTTTGGTCAGGGATGGAATTAATGATGGTTAATACATTTGGAATGCCATTTCATTCAGGTGTTGTTCCTACAGTATTGTTAGTAGGAGCATTGTTAGCAATTCCTTTATTATATCTACATGGAAAAATAAAATCGCATGTTCCGTTTTATGTAGCGGCAGGAATTTTGGCGATGGCGATGATTTATTATATCACATTTGGTAGCAAAATTGGAGATCATGCACTTTCGCTTTTAGTGAAATTAGTTGCACTTGGAGGTGTTGTAGCAGGAGCTACTTATGCTTTGGATAATCACAAATATCTTTCGCAGTTAGTGTTGGTAAGTGGAGTTCTAGTTGTCGTTTCATTTTCTACGATAGGAGTTGTTGTCATTCGAGCAAATGCCAATACACCAATTAATATGAATGCTCCAAGTGATCCAATGCGATTATTGCCTTACCTTAATCGGGAGCAATATGGAGAACGTTCCTTATTGAATGGACCTAACTTTGACACAGATAGAAAATTTATAAAAACAGAAAAAGAGAATCGTTATGGACGAGTTGATGGACAAGATAAATATGTAGTTGTTGATAGAAAAATCACTCAAAAGTTTACAGGAGGAAAAGTATTTCTTCCTCGAATGCAGGATGGTTCTCAAAGTCGGCCAAGGTTGTATAAAAATTGGATGGCTCAATGGGATGGAAAAGGTTCACCTTCTCAAATGGATAATATCAAATTTATGTTCAAGTACCAATTTGGTTGGATGTACTGGCGATATTTTATGTGGAACTTTTCAGGGCGACAAAATGGAGACCAAGGATTCTACGATTGGGATTCAACTGATGGGAACTGGCTTTCAGGAATCAAACCAATAGATAGTTCAAGATTGCATAATCAAAGTGAACTCCCTTCTCGTCGTGAGAATGATGCCGGGCACAATAAATATTTTATGTTGCCTTTCCTCTTTGGGTTACTAGGTTTGTTTTTCCATTTTTCCAAAAATAGAAATGATGCGATGGGATTATTTGCATTATTTATCATAACAGGTTTGGGTATTATTATATATTCCAACCAGCCTCCAAATGAACCCAGGGAAAGGGATTATGTACTCGTCGGTTCCTTTTTTACCTATTGTATATGGATGGGCATGGGAGCACTAGCGCTGTTCGAAATTTTCAGGGATAATCTTAAATTGAATAGTAAAATGGCGGGACCTGTTGCAATAGGTTTAGTGATGCTTGCACCACTTTTAATGGGCTTCCAAAATTTTGACGATCACTCTCGAAGACATCATACAGGTGCAAGAGATTATGCTCAAAACTTCCTGCAATCATGTGAAGAGAACGCCATCATTTTTACTTATGGTGATAATGATACGTATCCGCTTTGGTATGCGCAAGAGGTGGAAGAAATTCGAACTGATGTACGGGTCGTGAATTTGAGTTTGATTGCAGTTGATTGGTATATTGCTCAATTGAGAAGAAAGGTGAATAACTCGGAAGCGATAAAGATGAGTATTCCTATGGAAAAATTAAGAGGTTATAAACGTAATCAATTATTTATTCCAGGAAAAGAGGCTCGGAAAATGTCTTTAAGAAGAGCGCTTGCTACTGTTGCAGAAGATCACCCAGAAGTAACTAATGGGCAATTGGAAAGTTATATGCCTTCTCGATTACTTTCGATTCCTGTGAATAAAGCAAAGGCCCGAGACATGGTTAGTCCTGAAGATTATGATAAAATTGTCAATGAAATTGTTTTCAACTTAGATGATGTTTATCGAGATGAGAATTCGAGATTACGACCTGGACAAGAGAAAAAACAAACGACTCAATTGTTAAAAGGAGATATTGCTGTTTTAGATATTATCAATTCTAATTTCCAAGATCGTCCTATTTACTTTGCAGTAACTTGTCGTCCTCAATCTTTATTGGGAATGGATGATTATTTCCAATTAGAAGGGCTAGGATTAAAATTAGTTCCACTTAAAAATAGAGATCCTGAATTTGGATATTTAGGAATGATGGGGAAAGGAAAAATCAATGCTGATAAGACGTTGGAAGTAATGACTACAAAATTTAAGTGGGGAGGATTTGATAAACAAAAAATGTATGTAGATAGAAGTTATGGGCCAGCGATTCAATCTCAAAAAGCAGGAATGGTTCGGGCGGCTGAGGTCTTTATAAGAAACGGTGAAAAAGGAAAAGCAATTCAAATGGCGGATCAATTTTTCCAAGCATTTCCAAATATGAATTTTAGATTTGAATTTCAAGCACTTCAAATGTTAGATATTTATGTGGAAGCAGGTGCATACGATAAAGCGAAACCACATATCATAGAGATGGCAAATGAAGCAGAAGAGTATTTAAGATTCTTCGACTCAATTGATGAAGATACAAAAATGGCAAGAGAAGGATTTGGAAGAGAGAATCAATTTTATAATGGATATCGAAATGGTAACCAAGTTTCTCCAGGAGCAAAAGATCAGTTAATTCAATTTGCAAAACGTGGTGGAGATACCGCATTAGAGAATGAATTGAAAGAGAAATTTGCGCCTTATCAACTCATTCCAATTAGAGACTAACGCTGTTTCAATGATTTAAAAAAGAAGCGGTACTTTTGTGAAAAGTATCGCTTCTTTTTTTTACAAAAAAAACACTAGATATTTTCCATTGAATTTTGTTTAGGAAAATTTAAATCAAGTAAATACAAGATTTTTGAACTATTCAAAATTTATCATTCAAAATTCAAAATTAAGCCTACTATGAATATTCAAAAAATAGCAATCGGTTGTGACCACGGTGGTTTTGCTTACAAAGATGCCATCATTGAATTATTAACGAAACAAGGAATTGAAGTTTATGACTTTGGAACGGACTCAGGTGACTCTGTAGATTATCCTGATTTTGTTCATCCTGTCGCAGAGCATGTGGAAAGTGAAAATGTTGATTTAGGAATTGTGCTTTGTGGAAGTGGTAATGGCGCTGCAATGACTGCAAATAAACATCAAGGTATCAGAGCAGGTTTGTGTTGGACAGAAGAATTAGCAGGTTTAGCTCGTCAACATAACAATGCAAATATCCTTTCTATTCCTGCTCGCTTTGTAAGTAAAGAATTGGCTTTGAAAATGGTCTCTACTTTTATTACTACAGAATTTGACGGTGGACGACATGAGCGAAGAGTTGGAAAAATGAGTTGTATGTAATTAAGTGATGAACTATGATTAATGAGTTTTGTTCTAATCAAGTGGATTCATCACTTATCATTCATCACTTATCGTTTTTTAATATTTTATGAATAAAAACAAAATAGATTATTTATTGCTCGGTCGAGTTTTGAACTTAGCAAAACCCTATCGAAAGACATTTATCCTTGCGGCAGTATTGACTGTGGTGTTGGCTCCCTTGGCTATTTTGAAACCTACGATTATCAAAATCATGGTAGATGATTTTATATTCAAATTTGATGTGCCAGGGTTAACGAAATGGGCGATGATATTTATTGGAGTTTTAGTGTTAGAAGTAATCCTACGATATATTTTTATTTATTCTACCAATCTTTTAGGGCAATCCGTAATTAAAGATTTGCGAGTTCGAGTGTTTAATCATATTTCGAGTTTGCGATTATCTTATTTTGATACTACTCCTATTGGGACTTCCACGACTCGAACCATTAATGATATCGAAACAATTAATACCGTATTTTCTCAAGGAGCAATTACGATTATTGCGGATTTGATTACGGTATTTGCAGTAGTTGGAGTGATGTTTTGGACGAGTTGGAAATTGACTTTAGTGGTTTTAACAACACTTCCGTTTTTGATGGTTGCCACATATATTTTTAAAGAAAAGGTGAAAACATCATATCAAAAAGTAAGATTGCAAATCACTCAAATGAATGCTTTTCTTCAAGAACGGATCACAGGGATGCGTATCGTTCAGATTTTTAATGCAGAAGAAAAGGAGATGGGAAAATTTAAATCCATCAATCGAAAATATACTCAAGCAAATTTAGATGCCATTTTATACTACGCTATATTTTTTCCAGTTGTAGAAATTATTTCTGCGGCGGCATTGGGATTATTAGTTTGGTGGGGAGCAAGAGGTGTGATTGGAGGAGAAGTAACGACAGGAACTTTTATTGCTTTTCCAATTTTCATTAGTATGTTATTTCGTCCGATTCGAATGTTAGCAGATCGCTTCAATACTTTACAAATGGGATTGGTTGCAGGGGAACGTGTCTTTAATTTGTTAGACCGAAAAGATAGGATTGAAAATAGCGGAATAATACAAACACCAAGGTTGAAAGGTGATGTTGAATTTAATAATGTAGGATTTGCGTACAATGAAATTGATTATGTTTTAAAAGAACTTAGTTTTAAAATCAATGCTGGAGAGACATTGGCTATTTGTGGAAGTACAGGTTCGGGAAAAACAACGATCATCAATATTTTAAATCGGTTTTATGAAATTCAAAAAGGAAAAATTTTAATTGATGGTGTTGATATTAGGGATTACGAATTACAAAGTTTTCGAAAAAGGATTGCGATAGTGCTACAGGATGTATTTCTATTCTCAGGAAGTGTGATGGAAAATATTACGCTTCGAGATGATAGTATTTCAGAAGCAGAAGTTATAGAAGCGGCTAAGTTGATTGGCGCACATGAATTTATTGAACGGCTTCCTGGAGGATACTCCTACCAAGTTATGGAAAGAGGTGCAACGCTTTCGATGGGACAACGACAGTTGATTTCATTTGTACGTGCACTAGTTTTTAATCCTGATATTTTAATTTTGGATGAGGCGACTTCTTCTATTGATCCTGAAACGGAATCCGTTATTCAATATGCAATCGAAAAATTAATTGATAAAAGAACTTCTATCATCATTGCTCATCGTTTATCTACGATTCGTCATGCGGATAATATTATGGTTTTGGATAAAGGAAAAATTATGGAATTTGGATCTCATAACCAACTTTTGCAAATAGAAGAAGGGCATTATAAAGAATTGTACGAAATGCAATTCATGCAAGTTGATTCTTAAATTTTTATCGAAAAAATAATCTACTCCATCCTTTCTTTCCTCAATCTATGTCTATTCACCTTTTGAATGTGCGAACATTTCCGTAATTTTAATTATTATATGTTCAAATAACTTGGTTTATGAGTTTAGCATCAAAATATTTACCACAGTATAATTTTAAAGATTATCAAAGATGGGAAGGCGATTGGGAACTCATCGAGGGAATTCCTTATGCAATGAGTCCATCACCATTTAGAAAACATCAAAAAACATTATTTAGATTAGCCCGTTATTTTGATGATGCACTTGACAAAGGAAGTTGTAACTCTTGTGAAGTGCTTGGTGAGCTTGATTGGATTATTGACGAAAATACAGTTGTTAGACCTGACTTATTTATCAATTGTAATCCCAAAAAAGATGAAGATTTTCTTCGGAATACTCCTAGTTTAGTTGTAGAAATTCTTTCAAAATCAACAGCTTTAAAAGATCGTAATTTGAAATACGAGCTTTATCAAAGCCAAGGTGTAAAATATTATTTGATTGTTGACCCTGTGAGTGAGCAAATAGAAATTTATAAACTAAAAAATAAAGTATATAAAAAACAAGCTGAATTTAAAAATGAAGATTTTACTTTTGACTTAGAGAAATGCAAAGCAAACGTAAAATTTAAAAATATTTGGTCTTAAAAATATAAAAGAAATGGCTCAAGAAAAAAGAGGTTTTAATTTTTTAAATTTGATACCTGCGATATTAATGTTAATTGCGGCATTCTACGTGATTGGATTTATAGCATCAACTGTTTATACGATCTTATCATATATTGCAATTGGATTGTTTATCGCAACTGCATTTATCAATCATAATGTAATTTTAAATTATGGTAAAATGCTTATTAACATGTTACGTAGAAACCCAATAATGGGAATTGTTGCCATTGGAGCAACCGTTTTTTTATATCCTATAGTTGCATTATATCTTTTTGGAAAAGCAATGTTACTTCGTAAAGTAGGCAACTTGAAAAAAGAATTCCAAACTCGTCAAGAAGGACAATATGCAGAGTATGAAGAAGTGGAAGATATCCGCCCTGACGAACCTGTTAAACCTGACCTTATCGAACTTCCTCCTATGCGAGAAAAACCAAAACAAGCGCGTAGAAATGATTATGAAGATTTGTTTGAAGAATAAAAACAAATTCTAATCACAATTCACAAGGTGACTTCAAGCCTGCCTGCCGGCAAAGGCAGGTCACCTTGTGAATATTTATTCAAACTTCTCCAATCCATTTTCCATTCATAGACTCAATGGAGTATTACATTTACATTTCTTGTTTTTTAGGTGTTGCTTATGTTTTTATTATGCTTCGATATATGGAAGGTTGGAATGCCATTCCACAATGGGAAGTCCCTTCTGATTTTTCTCCAACAACAAAAGTATCTATTCTCATTCCTGCCCGCAACGAATCAGCAAATATTCAAAGCTGTATTCAGTCCATTTTAAATCAAAAATATCCATCTTCTCTTTTTGAAATAATCGTGATTGACGATCACTCTATAGATAATACAGCGGAGTTAGTTCAAGCATTTCAAAAGCCTAATGTGCGAGTTTTATTTCTAAAAGATTATGTAAAAAACCGAAGTAAATTAAAGGCTTTTAAAAAGAAAGCAATCGAAACGGCCATTGCAGAATCATCTGGTGATTTGATTGTTACAACTGATGCTGATTGCATTGTTCCTGTTGATTGGTTGAATTTAATTGTTTCTTTTTATGAAAGATCAGGAGAGAAAAATACTGGACAACAATATAAATTCATTGCAGCTCCCGTCAATTTTTATGATGAGCAATCTCTTTTTGAAAAATGTCAATCGTTAGATTTTATAGGAATGATGGGAGTGACGGGTGCAGGGATTCATCGACTATTTATGAATATGTGCAATGGTGCAAATTTAGCTTATGAGAAAAAAGCATTTTATGAAGTGAATGGTTTTGAAGGAATCGATCAAGTGGCATCAGGTGACGATATGTTACTCATGCAAAAGATGGCAAAACAATTTCCTCATCAAATTGCATTTCTAAAAAATCAAAAAGCGACTGTTTTAACCAAAGCTATTGGAGACTTAAAACCTTTTACGCAACAACGAATTCGCTGGGCATCCAAATCAGGTAGTTATCAAGAATTTCAGATTCTTGTGATATTGGCAATGGTGTTTTTCTTTTGCGTAAGTATAGTGTTAAATGTTTTTTTGTTGCCTTTCTTTTTTTGGAAAATAGGATGGGTTTTACTATTTCAAGTTTTGATAAAAAGTATAATTGATTATTTTTTCTTAGGCCAGATGAGTCAATTTTTTGAAAGGAGAGATTTGATGAGAATATTTTTTCCAGCACAGGTATTCCATATTATTTATATTGCGGTTATTGGATTTTTAGGAAATGTGAAAAAGGAGTATCGTTGGAAAGGGAGAGATGTGAAGTAGCTGCCAGGCTTCAGCCCGCAGTAAAAAAAAGGATTTGTAGCACAGCTACAAATCCTTTTAAATCCTTTTTGTTAATAGTTTTGTGATTTTTTTTACTGCGGGCTAAAGCCCGGCAGCTACGTTAGATACGATTAAACATCCACATTCGCATAATGCGCATTCGCTTCAATAAATGCTCGACGAGGAGGAACCTCGTCTCCCATCAACATAGAGAATACTCTATCCGCTTCGACCGCATCTTCGATTTGAACTCGACGTAAAGTACGACCTTCAGGATCCATTGTTGTTTCCCAAAGTTGTAATTCATTCATCTCACCCAGACCTTTATAACGTTGAATTTTTACAGACTTATCATCTTCACCTTTAGAATATGCAGCAACAGCTTCTTGGCGTTCTTCCTCATTCCAACAATATCTAAATTGCTTTCCTTTTTTCACCATATACAATGGAGGTGCAGCAATATAAATATATCCTTGCTCTACCAACGTTCGCATATATCTAAAGAAGAAAGTCAAAATCAAAGTAACAATGTGACTACCATCGACGTCGGCATCACACATGATGACTACTTTGTGATAACGTAATTTTTCAGTATTTAAAATTTTGATTCCATCTTTCTCTTCAATCGAAACTCCCAAAGCCGTAAACATATTTTTGATCTCCTCATTTTCGTAGATCCTATATTCCATTGCTTTTTCAACATTCAAAATCTTACCACGTAAAGGAAGAATCGCTTGGAATTTTCGATCACGTCCTTGTTTCGCAGTACCACCTGCCGAATCTCCCTCCACCAAAAAGATTTCACTTTCTGCCGGATCTTTAGAAGAACAATCTGAAAGCTTTCCAGGAAGACCGCTACCGGTAAGTACATTTTTACGTTGTACCATTTCACGAGCTTTCCGAGCAGCATTTCTAGCCGTTGCAGCAAGAATCACTTTATCCATGATTCTTTTTGCTTGCTTTGGATTTTCCTCTAGATATTGTTTTAAAATATCACCTACCAATCGAGATACAATTCCATTTACTTCTGAGTTTCCTAATTCCCCTTTGGTTTGACCTTTAAATTGAGGTTCAGGAACTTTAACAGAAACAATTGAAGTTAATCCTTCTCTAAAATCTTCACCTGTGATACTGAATTTTAATTTCTTAAAAAACCCATTATCATCACCGTATTGTTTGAAAACTCTGTTGACAGCTCTTCGGAAACCACTTACGTGAGTTCCACCTTCTCTAGTATTAATATTATTTACATAAGAATGTATAGATTCAGCGTATGAAGTATTATAAGTCATGGCAACTTCAACTTCTACATTATCTTCTTTGCCTGTAACATAGATTGGAGTCTCAATTAATTTTTGACGATTCTCATCTAAGTAAAGTACAAATTCCATCAATCCGCCCTCAGAGTGAAACGTTTCGCTTTTGAAACTTCCATCTTCTAGTTTTTCTCTCTCATCCGTCAACGTTAAAGTCAGACCTTTATTCAAGAAAGATAACTCTCTAATTCTACCTGCAAGGGTTTCATATTTATACACTCCACTTTCGAAGATGGTAAGGTCTGGCTTGAAGGTAATATTAGTTCCTGTTTTGTCAGTTTTCCCTATTTCTTTGACATCTGCTTTAGGCTTTCCTTCGCTATATTCTTGCTCAAAAACAGCACCTTCTCTATGCACCTCTGCTCTTAAATAAGAAGATAATGCATTCACACAAGAAACCCCCACACCGTGCAAACCACCAGATACTTTGTAAGTATCTTTATCAAATTTACCACCTGCGTGTAATACAGTCATTACTACCTCCAAAGCTGATTTTTTCAACTTTTTGTGAATACCTGTAGGAATACCCCTTCCGTTGTCTTTTACGGTGACAGAATTATCAGCGTGGACAACTGTTTCAATATGAGAACAATGTCCTGCTAAATGCTCATCAATGGAGTTATCAATTACCTCCCATACTAAGTGGTGAAGTCCTTTGGTGTCGGTACTTCCGACGTACATTCCGGGTCTTTTACGTACTGCTTCTAAACCTTCGAGTGCAGTAATATTACCCGCATCATAATTGCCTTTTTGAGGCTCTTTTTTGTCGTTATTTTCATTTCCTTCCATAGCCGCAAAGATACACAAAATATATGTCTTTTTAAAGAGGTTAGTTAACTTAGTGTCATCAAAAAGTGAATAAAAAGGAAACTATTTTTCCACAAAAAAAACGAGGTTATTAACATCTAAAATTCATGATAAATTAAACCCAAAATTGTGGATCTTTAGGAGACTTTTCAATTACTTTTGTTAACGTTTTTTATAACTAATTCAGCATTGGCTAAAGCCAATTTATTTTTCAACGCAGAGACGCAAAGACGCAGAGTTTTTTAAATTTTTCGAAGAAAAATTCTCTGCGCCTCTGCGTCTCCGCGTTAAAAAATATACAAGATTCAGCTTTGGAATAGAAAAATAATAAATGCAGTTTTTGACGGTTTATTTTTCCGCCATTTTCTCCAAAAAAATAATTCCGTAACAAAGGCTATGCAATGATTTTTTTGAAAAAACTGACAAAAAAATTCCC
>Ga0114957_1003381_pt1 | contig 14416 bp, 12 predicted proteins | sample BantaG_FD_87175 | JGI IMG/M metagenome (GOLD analysis project Ga0114957, IMG submission 87175) | Marine algal microbial communities from Bantry Bay, Ireland - BantryBay_4 metaG | ecosystem: Host-associated > Algae > Red algae > Unclassified | place: Bantry Bay, Ireland | collected 2014-11-21 | reverse complement strand
CAATAGTGTGAAATTCAGTATTTCAAATCCATCATCATCAACTTATTGAGGAACGTTTAAAGAATAACTTATAACACTTTGACTTCTTCTGTTGAGCCAACTCTGCGTTATGAAAACAGTTATGTATCTAGATAAACGCCTGTTTTCATGCCTTGATTTGACTCAACATAATCGCCCAACTGTTACAAGTTATTTTTTAAGCGTTCCTAACCCTAAGTTTTAAAATATAAATATTAAAAATATGAGTAAAAGTAAGTCAAAGAAAAAAGTAGTTGTTGGTAAAAAAAGAGAAAATAGTGCGGCTACAAAAGTCGCTGCAACTACTTCACGAAGAACTCGAACTTCTTCCGTTTCTAGTCAGCCAGAAACTTTACTTTTTGAGAAACCAAACTTCACTTTTATTATAGGTGGAGCTGTTTTGGTACTCCTTGGAATGATGATGATGTTAGGTGGAGGAATGCCAGATCCTAATACTTGGGATCCTGATATTATTTATTCTTCCAGAATAACCGTAGTTGGACCAGTATTAATTTTAGCTGGATTGGTGATGGAAATTTATGCTATTTTTAAGAAATAGGATTTTTCTTTTTTGATAAAATCTTCTTTATTCATTTGGGTAAAGAAGATTTTGTGTTTTATTATTTGTAAACTTAACTAATTGATAATCAGTTGCTTAAGTTTAATATTTTTCATGAAAATTTATATAGAAATTAAATGAGTGATCTTTTAGAAGCCATCCTGTTAGGCATTATCCAAGGTTTAACTGAATTCCTCCCAGTCAGTAGTAGTGGACATTTAGAGTTGGCGAAAGTCATGTTTGGTTATGATAAGTCAGCTGAGGAAAGCATGTTGCTAACAGTAATTTTGCATGCAGCAACAGCCCTAAGTACTATCGTTATTTTTCGAAAAGAAATAATAGAAATAATCACAGGGTTATTTAGTTGGGAAAAAGAACAAGTAGAATTTTCGGGAAAAATCATTTTGTCGATGATTCCTGCGGCGATTGTCGGAGTATTATTTGACGAGCAAATGGAAGCACTTTTTGACAAGCAAATTTTGTTAGTTGGTTTGATGTTAGTGATAACAGGAGCACTTTTGTTCCTCGCAGATCGAGCAAAAAATACAAGTAAAAAGGTAAGTTGGAGCAATGCTTTATTAATTGGAATCGCTCAAATGATTGCCATCCTTCCAGGGATTTCAAGATCAGGAGCGACGATTTCAACGTCAGTTCTTTTGGGAGTTGATCGAACTCGTGCTGCGAAATTTTCTTTTTTGATGGTCGTTCCATTGATTTTAGGAAAAATGGCAAAAGATATTTTAGGTGGTGAAATTGCTTATGCAGAAGGAGATTTAGTTCCATTACTTGCTGGATTCTCTGCTGCATTTGTTACTGGTTTGGTGGCTTGTACTTGGATGATTGCTTTGGTGAAAAAAAGTAAGTTATCCTATTTTGCTTATTATTGTTTTGTAGTTGCAGCGATTGCAATTGCAAAAGGAATGGGTTGGTTTTAATAATGATTAAAGTAGAGATCAGGCATGCCTTGTCTCTACAGAGGCTAAAAAATAAATCGAATGTCTGAATTTTCTCCTCCATATGATTTTAAAGCGGGTGCTATGTTGTTGGTCAACAAGCCTTTAACTTGGACTTCTTTTGATGTCGTTAATAAACTTCGATATACCATCAAACAGCATCTTGGCGTAAAAAAAATAAAGGTTGGTCATGCAGGAACGCTTGATCCTTTGGCGACAGGTTTGCTAATTATTTGTACTGGAAAATTTACCAAACGACTCGAATCCTTCCAAGCTAAAAAGAAAGATTATACAGGTAGTTTTTTACTCGGAAAAACAACTCCTTCCTTTGATGCGGAACAAGAACCTGATGCAACTTATCCAACGGAACATATCACGCCCGAGTTATTAGAAAAAGCGAGGCAACAATTTGAAGGAGATTTGGAACAATATCCACCTCAATTTTCAGCCATCAAAGTAGATGGTGTTCCATTGTATAAAACTGCTAGGAAAGGAGAAAGGGTGGAAGTGAAACCTCGCCCTGTGCATATTTTTAAGTTTGATATCGATGCGACTAATTTTCCAACGATTGATTTTTATGCTGATGTAAGCAAGGGAACTTATATTAGATCCTTGGCGCATGATTTTGGAAAATCAGTTGAAAGTGGTGCATACCTGACTAAATTAGTTCGGACTTCCATCGGAAATTATCATTTGAAAGATGCTTGGGAATTGGAGGATTTATTGGCGCACATTAACGGCTTGGAAAATATTTATACTAAAGAATAAAAATAAGAATCAGGCAATCAGCCTGACCACCTGACTCTTCATAATAAATTGTTTCAATAAACGAATTGCCTGCTAAATGAATAGCAGACAATTCTTGTTTTAAATTTAAAAGTGGATTTCTCCATCCTTTAAAAGTGTAGTTTTTCCAACTAGCGTTAAATCATTTTGAGTAATGTGGTAGATTTCTACAACATATTCGCCATTCTTCTCCTTGTGCTTTTCATGCTCAAGCACTAATTGAAAATTTGTAGTAGTAGTATCAGCAATTCCTTGATTCTTTATCACGGGTATATTTAATTCAGTCAAATTAAAACCAGTTACGGTTTCTTTGACTTGTAATAATAATTCTCCTTCATTAAAGTTTTTAGTTGAAAATTCTAGTTGAGTATATCTCCAGTTCTTAGCTTTTGATTTTAAAAAATTGATTGCATTGCCATTTCTCTTTTTGGAAAGCACTACTTTATTAAAATCAACTGAGACTGTTTTTTTCATTTTTGGGAACGTAAATTCTGGAGACTTTACTGCTTCCTTCAATGCGATTGTTGGAGTATTTCGATTTTCCAATTGATGTTTTTCCAAAATCTCTAACATGCTATCTGCGGATTGAAAATTAATATATTTGGCAACGAAATCTCCCTTCGAATTAAAAATGATTAAAGTAGGAAGCAACTTTACATTGAAATATGATTTCATATTGACTCCATCAAAATCATCTATATCAACAGAAAGAGACACGTAATTTTTTTCCAAAAAACCTTTAACACCTTCATCTTTAAAAGTCGTGTTTTCCATTTGTCGGCAGGGCAGACACCATTCAGCTCCAAATTTGATGACGGTTAATTTACCTTCGTCAGCCGCTTTTTTCTTAGCATGAAAGTAAGAAAGCGGAAGTAGGTCTAACGTGATTTTTTCATTGACAACTAAATCTTGGGTTGCGATCTCATAATCTACAAAAACAGGTTTGGGGGAAACCTTAATTGTTTTTATAGATGACTCAATTATTTTTTCTCTATCTATTTTTGAAATCCTTGGTTGGTTCAAATAGATTGCTTCATTTTGAGAAAATTCAATCGAATTAGAAAATTCCTTTTTTTCAACAGTAGAAAATTCTTTTGGACTGGATTGATTCAGGTTAGGAATATTTACTTTTTTCTTGGATAGATTTTTTAAGGTAGAAGGTGCTAAAACTAGTATTTTATTTTTTGAAATTGGAGTTTTTTTATTTGGTTGGATTTCCATTTCTTCTTTTTCTAAAGAAGTTAATGGAATTATATTTTCCATTGTTGGTTCAAACTGACTGGCTAAATAATTCAAATTATTCGCAGCAGTAGAATTATCTAAAGTAATAGCTAATAATGTCGCAAAGAAAAAAGTGCCTACGAAAATAGACAATACCTTATCTGCAAAGTCAATTTGGCTAAGTCTAGAAATTTGAATAGCAGAAGTTGTCTCCGAAGATTGAAATGGAAATTGAAACTCTGTTGGTTTGTTTAATCTTACCATAGATCACTTGGTTGAATTCGTTATATGTTGAATTCCCTTCTGGTAAGTAATAATTTTTTTAAAGTTTTAAATGTAGCAATGGGAATTAGGATGTATTTTTTCTCATAGAATGGAATCAAATATAATTGATAAAAAATGGTTTCAACAAATAATAAACTGTTAAAAACAGATATTCTTTTTCGTTAAATGAAATGAGTTGTTTATCAGCTTTTTATAAATTTTGATAATTTTATATTTGAAAAAAGGATGGGTGAGGTTGGAGTAGTTTTTATCTTATTTTGATTCAGTACGGATTAAATTACTTTGGGGCAAGTTTATATAGATATGTCTTTTCTGTTGGAGCATTAAAAATTCTCTTTGTAGATAATCGGGTTTGGAAACCCAACCTACGTTTTATCTTTCTCCGCTTTTAATTGCTCTTTGCGTTTTATTTTTTGATCATTATTACTTTCATAAATGGCATAGTTTTCATATTTCGCCAAATCAGTTTCTGCCCAAATATCTTTGCCAATGTCACAAAGTGTAACCATTTCTTTGTAAATCAAATTTCCCATATCAACTCTACGCTCTACGGCAATATCTCGATCAGCCACTCGGTCTTGTTGGATATTCAAAGCATTTTCAAATGCTGTCGTTGCATCAACTACTTTATTGATGACATTTTCATTAACTCCGACATCGCTTAAAAAATCAATTTGTTGTCGAGCCACTCGAGCTACTCTACGTCCACAAAAGAGCAATTGAGCGTCTGTCATATCACCCATTTTGGCAGTTCCAAATTTGCGATATCTTCCCGTTCTATTACTGAATTTCATATTTACTCGAGTCATTAAACTTCGAATGGCTGATTTTAATTTTTCAGCTGCACTATACTTTTTATCGGTAACAATCATTTGATCTCCCACCATTTCATCATCATCAGGAAGGTCTCTGAGTTTTTCACAATTATTCTGAAAAGTCTTCAAGCGATGTTTATCATAACCATATTTCTCAAATTCTTTAATATCACGTAATGCGAAGCGAATTCTATCCATACTTTGGAGATATAAATCCGCATCGGGGAAGTTGTGCATTCTATTTACTGCTTGCTTTTTCATCTGACTATCAATTAGTTAGTGATTATTAATAAAGCAAAGATAGAATCATTTTTGACTAAAACAAAAATATTTAAAACAAAAACAATACGGTTTGTTTTTGTTTTAAATATTCCTCCTCCAGAATTTTCTTTATTTGAATTTATTGTCCAAATAAAATAAAGTTTTATCCTTCAAAAAAACGCTAGCTTCTTGTTTTTAAATAACTTCTAAAGCTTGTTCTAAATCTTCAATCAACCAGTCAGGATCTTCCAAACCAATATAAAATCGAACTAAATTGAAAGGAAGGGTAGTGTCCCCTTTTCCAGAAATATTATAAAAAGCGCAAAAGGGTAAGACCAATGATTCATGTCCGCCCCAGGAAACGGCTAATGAGAATTTCTTTAATTGATTAAAAAATGCTTCCACCTTTTCGATGGAATCCGTTTTTAGATGAAGGGAAAACAGACCACCAGCGCCGTCCATTTGTTTTTTGGCTAAATCATATTGAGGAGCGTTTGGGGAGAAGGGATAATTTACTTTTTCAATTTTAGGATGATTTTCCAAAAACGAAGTTACTTTAATTGCACTTTTATGGGATCGTTTCATACGTAATTCTAAGGTGCGCAAACCACGAATAACGAGCATCGCATCATGGGGAGAAATGATTGCACCCAAAGTCATAAATTCAGCGTAAAACATTTTTTTGATGATCGCTTTGCTTGCGCAAACCACTCCGACGACCACATCAGAATGACCATTCAAATACTTTGTTCCAGAGTGAATAACGATATCAATTCCATGTTCGATTGGTCTTTGAAAAATGGGCGAAGCGTAACTATTGTCGATCGCAGTTACGATTCCATGTTTCTTCGCAATGGCAGCACAAGCTTTTAAATCTTGCAATTCCAAGATAACAGAAGTCGGACTTTCCAAAAAGAGAAGAGTGGTATTGGGTTGAATTGCTGCTTCTATTTCTTCCAAATTAGTTCCATCTACAAAGGTGTGAGTGACCCCAAATTTGGGAAGATACTCTGTCAATATATTAAAAGTCCAAGAGTAAGCATTATTTACACAAACCACATGTGCGCCTTGATGAACTTGACTCAAAATAGCCATTGCATTGGCACTTGCACCACTTGCAAAAACTAAGCAATCTTCCGCTTTTTCGAGTGCTGCTAGTTTTTTTCTTAAAATAGCTACTGTTGGATTATTTCCCCGAGTATAAATATGCGAGTCCATTTCTTCGCCAAATGCTTTTCGGAAATCAGCTAAATTATCGAATACAAAATTGCTACTTTGAATGATGGGTGGGGAAACAGCATTATAATATTCTTTACGATTTTCACCATGATGGAAGAGTATATCACTTAAATGCATAATAGATTTTATTAAAAACCCTAAAATGCTGACTGTCAGTATTTTAGGGTTCATTTTGTAAAATAAAAAAGTATTGTTTTAAACACCAAATTGAGTGAGATGATGATCAAGATGTTTGGAAAATAAAGTATTCCATTCATTTTCAGTTAAAGCTCCAAAAGAATGAGATTCCATGCCGTCAAAATGAGCAGCACCTAAGTCATAAACTTTTTGAATATTATCAATTAACCTCTTCTTTTCTTTTTCAAAATCTCTTTCATCAGCAATCACGAACTCAGGGGCAGTTCTTCCATTTTTAGGATATGGTTTGGGCCCAACGACTGCATTTTTGACAAACATTTTAAGCATGAATTTTTTAAAACTTCCAGGCTTGGTGTATTGATCGGTCAAACTCATATCATAGCCGACATTCAGATGAGCTAGCATTTGAGCGACATTCATTTTCCCCCATTGAGCTTGGGTTTCAGGAGTTAGTTGGTTGATTCTGTCGATGGTGTTTTGGACACCTTTTGAAGTGAAGAGGTTTTGCATTTTGATTTGATTTGAATTGATTAGCAAGCGATGTTAGGGCTCAAAGCCTAATATCGCTACTAGGTGAAAAATATCTATTCAGCAATAATTACATATTTGTTTTTCTTGCCGTTTTCAACCATTAAATATTTCCCATGAAGCAATGCATCAGTAGAAATACTAATTTCATGACTAGCAATTTTATCTTTATTGACAGAGATAGAATTTCCCTTGATTGATCGACGAGCTTCTCCATTAGAAGCAACAATACCCGTGTGATCGGTCAATAAATCAATGATACTTACTCCTGCTTCAAATGCTTCTTTTTTGATATTAAAACTCGGAATTTCTTGGGAAACAATTTCCAATGATTCCGCATTCATTCCCAATAAAGTTTCCTTAGTCGCTTTTTTAAATAATAAATTAGAAACATTTTGCGCAGCATCATGTGCTTCTTGCCCATGAACTCGAGTCGTTAATTCTTCTGCCAAAAGCCGTTTTTGCTCTCTCGGATTTTCCGCCAATTCAGTTTCTCTAGCTTCGATTTCTTCATGAGATTTCAAAGTAAAGTAACGAGTGAATTTTTGAATATCTTTATCATCAGCATTGATCCAAAACTGGTAAAATTTATAAGGTGAAGTTTTTGAAGCATCCAACCAAATATTACCTTTTTCAGATTTTCCGAATTTTTTTCCATCAGATTTTGTCAAAAGCGGAGTCGTAACTGCATATGCTTTCGCACTCAAATTTCTTCTAATAAATTCCGTTCCAGAAGTAATATTTCCCCATTGATCCGAACCACCCATTTGCATCGTTACTCCATCATTTTCAAATAATTTTTGGAAATCATAAGACTGTAATAGTTGGTAACTAAACTCGGTAAAAGATAAACCAGTTTCTAATCTATTTTTTACAGAATCCTTCGACATCATATAACTGACGGTCAAAGTTTTTCCCACATCACGAAGGAAATCCAAGACATTCATTTCCTTATAGAAATCAATATTATTTCTAATGATGGCAGAATTTTCACCACAATCGAAATCTAAGAATTTATAAAAATTTGCTTCTTGGGCAGCGAGATTTTTGTCTAATTCATCAAACGATTTCAAAATCCGCTCCTTGTCTTTTCCTGAAGGATCACCTATTCGACCAGTTGCGCCACCCATCAATACAACAGGTTTGTTGCCAGATAATTGGTATAATTTCAAAATCATGATTTGGACAAAATTACCCAAAGTTAAAGCAGGTGCAGTTGGATCAAATCCAATATATCCTGTTCTCATTTTTTCAGTCAAATGTTCTTCGACTCCGGGGGTAGAGTCCTGTAACATGCCCCGCCATTTAAGTTCTTCAATAAAATTCATTGTAATATATAATGTTGTTAATTTTGATGCGCAAATTTAGGAAAACTATGGTAATATCATTGAAAATCCTAAAAGCTATTTCAAAGTTATTAAAAGGATATCTTCGTGCTTTACGTAGGTTTTATCTAAATCGTTCCATTGGTGGAGAATGGTGGGGAAATATTTATTTTTGAGGAAATAATTTTATAGCATTGTGGTTAAATGAAAAAGATAGTCATAACAAAATAAAAAAAAGAGAATGGTTTTATCATTATAAAATAAAAAATTTGAACCTAGAATATTTCATCGCCACCCGCGTCTCCAAATCAGGCCGTCAATCATTTTCCAGATTGATTATTAGAATTGCTATTGTTGCAATTGCTTTGAGTGTCACCGTGATGATTGTGGCGACTGCTTTGATTCGAGGATTCAAAAGTGAGATTAGCAATAAGATTTTTGGGTTTTGGGGACATGTTCAAATTACCGACACCAGTTCCGCCTACCTGACTGATGATGAAGTGGCGGTTGATATCAATCAAGATTTTTATCCTTCGATAGATACAATTGGGAAAATCAAATATTGGGAATACAAAACATTGTTCGGCTACGAATTTGAAAATTGGAAAGTGGAAAAGGAAACCAAAGGAGGTATTCGACATATTCAAGTATATGCCAATCGAGCAGGAGTTATCAAAACTAAAAACGAAATTGAAGGTATCATCACCAAAGGAATTGGGAAAGATTTTGATTGGCAATATTTAGAAAAATTCTTAGTCGAAGGAAGACCGCTCAATTTGCAAGATTCCACAATGTCTCGAGAAATAATTATTTCCGAACATACCGCCAATCGACTCAACTTAAAAATAGGGGACACCTTCACTATATATTATATCAAAAAAGGAAGTCAAGCACCTCGGAAATTTAAACTAGCTGGAATTTATAGAACTGGTCTAGCCGAATATGATAAACTAATTGCGATCATTGATATTCGACAAATTCAAAACCTACGAGGTTGGTCAGAAAATGAAGTGGGAGGCTTTGAAGTTTTCCTTGATAATATTGAAGATCTCGAACCGTTAACAGAACATATTTATTTAGATATTTTGCCTGCCAATCTTTTTGCCCAATCTATCAAAGATAGAAATCGAAGTATTTTTGATTGGTTGGAACTGACCAATACGAACGAGAGAGTTTTGATTGCATTAATGCTTTTGGTCGCGATTATCAATATGATGACTGCTTTGCTGATTTTGATTTTGGAGCGAACAAATATGATTGGTATCCTAAAATCATTGGGTCAAACGAATTGGAATATCCGAAAGATATTTTTGTATTACGCTTCTTATATTATTGTGTTGGGATTGCTTTGGGGAAATGGAATTGGTTTGCTGATTTGTTATTTGCAAGATAAATTCAAGTTTTTCAAATTGTCTGAAGAGGATTATTATTTGTCCTATGCGCCAATTGAAATTAATTGGTGGGTGGTGATTGCTTTGAATGTGGGGACTTTAGTAGTGACGTTAATTTTTCTAATTATTCCTTCTTATATGGTGACGAGGATTTCGCCGGTGAAGGCGATTCGGTTTAAGTAATGTTAAATATGAAGCAGGGAATTTAAAAGTTGAGAGAATTCGAAAGTAATGTTTTTTATGAGAAATGTTCAATGAGTTTTGGTCTATGAGAAATGGTGCGGGTTGGGGACCTGCGTTGCTTCTCATAGACCAAAGCTCATAGATTGATTATTAATTTCTCGTTTTCTAGAATCATCCTTTACTTTTTTGTTTTTAAAAAAAACTCCCTATTCATTTCAGTTTTTTTCCAAAAAGAACTAATTTTAACCATTGTTATTAAAGCATGCCCCTTTTGTGTTTTCTAAGAAAACACCAATTCTACCAATACTTGTTTTTTATTGAATATTTAAACAATTCTCTAGACTGATCGTATTTAAGAATAATCACTCATTCTAGTGGAATGAAATTTGTATGTGTAATTCTGTATATATGTGAGAATAAATGATGAATCCAAATCTAACAAACTTTCTGATTTTTATACTTATCACCTTGATGTTGATGTCATTTGACGGCGCAAAGGATAAGTTTATTTTTGATGATCTTTCATTTAGTGAAAAGGAAATCGAAGTATATAATATTGAAAATCTAAATTCAAAGGGTTTAGATTTTTGTGCTGTTCCATATCGAAAAGGAATTGTTTTTACTTCTTCTCGAAATAAAATAGATGGAAGCGGATTGAAAAATATGATCAACAATAATTATTTCGATTTATATTTTTCAGAAAAAATTGGGGATGATATTTATAGAGACCCTAAAAAATTAAGAGGGAAAATTAATGGAGATTTACATGATGGAACAGCGACTTTCAATCAAGTTGGTGATATGATGTATTTCACTCGGAATAATGAAAAGATGAAAGGGCTGGTTTCCCTAAAAATTTACTCTGCCGAAGGAGTCGAAGGAAATTGGATCAATATCAAAGAATTACCTTTCAATAGTAAGAAATTTTCTACTTGCCACCCTGCACTTTCTCATGATGGAAAGACCTTATATTTTGCTTCTGATCGTCCAGGAGGATATGGAGGTATGGATATTTATAAATCTATTTTTACTAATGGAAAATGGGGAGAAGCACAAAATTTAGGAGTCAACGTCAATGGTGAAGGCAATGAACTTTTTCCATATATTAATGAAGGAGGACATTTATTTTTGTCTTCGAATGGTTTTGGAACATTAGGGAAATTGGATATTTTTCTTGCTAAGAAAGATGGGAAAGGATTTAAGTTGAAAAAAAATGTTGGACAGCCATTTAATTCTGGATTTGATGATTTTGGTTTTTATATAGATGAAACAGGAGAACACGGCTATCTTTCTTCTAATCGACAAGGAGGAAAAGGACATGATGATGTCTATGGTTGGAAATTAGTAGATAAGAAAATTTCCAAAAAAATAATAGTGATTGATGAAGCGACTGGCGAGAAAATCAATGAGGCAGAAGTTTTTATTGAAAACGAAAAGAGTATCTGGAATCCATCTATGCTAAAAGTAGTTGAATCTGGAGTTTATGAGTATCAGGTCGAAGATGCTGAATCGTATTCTTTAAAAATAGAAAAAGAAGGATACCAAGAATATTCATCCGTCTTGGCTAAGGATATTATTTACAACAACAAAGAGACCATTGTGAAATTGAGTAAAAGAAAACTTTCTTTGTTTTCTGGAAAAGTGCAAGAACAAGTTTTTCACAAAGCGATGGAGAATGTAGATATTGAATTACTCAATGAATGTGATGGAAGCAAACAATCTGTCAAATCTAAGAAAGACGGAAGTTTTGGTTTTACGGTAATGTGTGGATGTGAATATATTGTTATAGCGAAGATAGATGGGTTTATGACAAGGACAAAAATCATTTCTAAAGATGCTAATCCATGTCAATCAAGTCAATTGATAGAACAAGTAATCGAGATGGTACCTGTACCAAATAGTAACTTTCCAAGAGCGAGTCTTTTCGATGAATAAGGAAAAATGAATAACGAATATCGAACAAGGATTTGAGAATTAAGAAGTTTGACGATATTTCTCAAGATAGAAGTCGGTAGTTTGGTCAAACTTCTCAAATCTCTGTTCGATATTCATTTTTTTTACTAATAATGGATAGAGATTAGCAATCTAAGGAACGCTTAAAAAATAACTTGTAACAGTTATTCTTTAAACGTTCCTAAATAACCAACAACCCATTCTCCCGCAACGCTTCCCAAATCGGAGAAGCTAAGAATTCTTTAAAATCACCCAACTCATTTTTCTCAAAATCATGCTGTAAATCATTGAATTTTAACACAGATTTATAATTTGGATTTGCCCGTATAAGTATTGTTACAATCCATTCTGCCAAAGCCCATTCCGTCTCAAAACCCCATTCATCTTTTTTATTATAAAAGGTAAGTTCGCCAAAATCTTCCCCATCATCTTCGAAAGTAGTAATTGTAGGAGTATTGTTATACCAGAGGACTAAATCATTTGGACGGTATTTATTTTTGGAAAAACGATGTAAACTATTTTCAATAAAATCATCTTCCACCGTCGTTGCTGCCGTTTCAAAATCAAACCAATCATTAACTGGAAAATCAAATCCAACACCATTCATATAGTTAAACAAAGATCGCTTCAAGCCTTCCGAAAACAATTCATGTTCCGCTCCCAAAGGATCATCATGCACTAAATCATTATTTGCAAAACCACCAAAAGTTGGCCCAATCATTTCTACTTCAAACGCTTTGGGCGACGATCCTACAGGACTATGAGCAGTCATCGCAAACTGATGCCAAAACCCAGATTGAATTACTCCTTGCTCAAACATCTGCCGAACCATCTCCAAAGAATCTACCGTTTCTTGTTCCGTCTGCGTGGGAAAACCATACATCAAATAAGCATGCACCATAATTCCTGCTTCCGTAAATGCATCCGCTACTCTCGCCACTTGCGCCACCGTTACTCCTTTTTTCATCTTATCCAAAAGTCGATCAGAAGCCACTTCCAAACCTCCAGAAACGGCAATACAACCCGACGCTTTTAACAAACGACAAAGGTCAGGCGAAAAGCTTTTTTCAAAACGAATATTCGTCCACCAAACCACCGTCAAATCTCTTCGAAGAATCTCAATCGCTAAATCTCTCATCAAGGCAGGTGGCGCAGCTTCGTCCACAAAATGAAAACCATTCTCGCCCGTTTGATTGATGATGGTTTCGATTCGGTCACAAAGTAATTCAGCGGTGACAGGTTCATATCTTTTTATATAATCCAACGTCACATCACAAAAAGTACATTTTCCCCAATAACATCCATGCGCCAAAGTTAATTTATTCCAGCGCCCGTCACTCCATAACCGATGCATCGGATTGACAATTTCGATTACGGAAAGATATTTATCTAAATGAAAATCTGAATAATCAGGCGTTCCAGTTTCCCGCTGAGGAACATCCAAAACCTTAGAAGTATTATGATAACAGACGACTCCATTGGTTTTGGCAAAAATCCTTTTGAGTTCCGCTTTCGATATTTTTCCTTTTAAAAAATCTAATAAAAGCAGGAGAGGAGCTTCCCCATCATCCAAGCTGATAAAGTCCAAATAATCAAAAATCCGTTCATCCGATAAACTTCTCAATTCAGTATTGGCGTACCCACCACCCAAAATAATCGAAATGTGTGGATATTGTTTTTTGATAAATTGCCCACACTTTAATGCCGCAAAAAGATTACCAGGGAAAGGAACAGAGAGACCGACTACGGTTGGATTTTCCTTTATTATTTTTTCATCTAAAAGTTGAATTAATATTTCAGTAACAATAGTTTCAGGAGCATTTAACGCATTCTCCATTTCATCAAAAGAAGATAAGGATTGAGAAAGCCGCTCTGCATATCTGCTAAACCCAAAATGAGGGTCAACAGCTTCCTTAATTAAATCACCTAAATCCTCCAAATACAAAGTCGCCAAATGTCTCGCTTTATCTTGAATGCCCATCAAACCAAAAGCCAATTCTAAATCATCCAACTCTTCAAAACGATTGGACTCCGGCAAATAACTCCGATCACATATACTATGTGCTAAGGTAGGATTGGTGTTTTGTAAAAAAGCGATAACTGGATCAATCGTCTTTAGGTATTCTTTTCGAAGGGAGAAAATTCGGAAGCAATTATCAGAAAGTTTTGTTGCCTCTGATTCTATTTGAGTAAATATTTCTTGTAAACCAGTTGTAGAAAATATTTTTAAAATCACCTCAATCCCCAAATCAACTTGAAATGCCTGAATCTGATGCGTATTCAAAAAACCCTTCAAATATGCTGTCGCAGGATAGGGCGTATTTAATTGGGTAAAAGGAGGCGTAACTAATAATATTTTTTGGTTCATAACAATAAACTTACAAGAAAATTTCGAACACCAAATAGTAATAATATTCAGCATTCCAACTAAAAATTTAAAGCTACCTTAGATTTTGATAGATTCAAAAAACAGTCTTATTTATTTGAAAAAAAAAGTTTAAGTTTTTTAAAAACGATTTGACTTTTTATGGAAAATTATTCTATATTTGCACCGCTTTAGGAAATAACAAACGTGTTATGATTCATCTTTTAGCAAAAAAGCGAAAGTAGCTCAGCTGGTAGAGCACGACCTTGCCAAGGTCGGGGTCGCGAGTTCGAATCTCGTCTTTCGCTCTAAGTCTTCAAAATTTGGAGACTTTTTTTTTGAAGTAATGAATTAGAAGAGGCTCTCTTCATTTCAAATAATTCATTTTTCATTAGT
>Ga0114957_1003380_pt1 | contig 14418 bp, 13 predicted proteins | sample BantaG_FD_87175 | JGI IMG/M metagenome (GOLD analysis project Ga0114957, IMG submission 87175) | Marine algal microbial communities from Bantry Bay, Ireland - BantryBay_4 metaG | ecosystem: Host-associated > Algae > Red algae > Unclassified | place: Bantry Bay, Ireland | collected 2014-11-21 | reverse complement strand
TTAGGACATTGTCAAGATGAAACCAAGTTTCTATAACTTTCATTCTTGAATTTAATTCTGTATTATTGTACAAAACATTTAGCATGAATATTAATATGAGAATGATTACCAACATTGTTTCTTACATAGCAATGTTTATGGCATTCATTGCAATCTTTAGATATGTAATAGATGGGTCGCTCGAAAATTGGGTCTGGTGGAGATCGATGATCATTGCAGCGGCAGTAGGGGGTTTTAATGTATGGAGAAATAATAAAAGAGGAGCTTATGATGATCAAAACAATGCTTAGAATAGTCTTTATATTTTTTCTTTTTATAGCGGTTTCAGACCTGTCAAGTCAGACATTAGAATCGATAATTGAAGCATATGAATCGGTCGATGATCTTGATAAAGATAATGAAAAAGATAAATCCCCATGGCCAATATTTTCGGAATCCAACACAATGAAACTTCACACCAAATTAAGTAAGATCCTTGACGAGGTGAATTCTATTGATACGTCTATAGCAACAGAACAGGACTTGATCAACTTGGATCTTTTAAAGTTGATTATTGAAGATCGATTGTTTAAAATTGATTGGAAGAAACACGAAATGCCACTCACTGCTGAAGGTGGATTTCTTACTGGTATCATATACAGAATTAGCGGGACTAGATTAAATTCTGAGGAGGATGGTATTAAATACCTGAATAAACTACATACTATTCCTGAATATATTGATTCTCAAATAGCTAATTTAAAGTCAGGACAGAAACGTGGTGTAAGTTCTCCAAAATTGATCACCAATATTTGCTTAGGAATGGCAAAAGAAGTTTCTGAATCAAATGCAAATGACAATTTCTTCTTTAGAGCTATTGAAGGAACTGAAATCGAAGCAGAAGTAATTGATAAAATCTCCTCACAAGTAATACCAGCATATAAAAAGCTAGTAGATTATTTAGAAAATGAATATCTAATAAATGCACCAGAAGAAATAGGTGTTAGGTCTATTCATGGAGGAAAAGAATTCTATGAACAAAGAGTGAGGTACTTTGCAACAGAAGATATAACTCCCCAAGAAGTTTTTGACATAGGTATGAGCGAAGTGTCAAGAATCAGAATGGAAATGGAGGAAATCATTACGAAGTTAGAGTTTGAGGGAAGTTTTGCAGATTTTTGTGAATTCCTGAGAACTGATCCCCAATTTTATCCAAAGACTGGCAAGGAATTATTGCACTATGCTGCATGGATAACAAAAGAAATGGAAGGTAAATTACCAGACTACTTTAATAAATTACCAATGATGCCTCTTACCGTGAAGCCTGTGCCAGCTGCATTAGCTCCTAATTACACTACCGGTAGATACTCAGGAGGATCATATGAAAATAAGAAAGCGGGACAATATTGGGTAAATACAACAAGCTTAGAAAGTAGACCTTTATATGTATTGCCTTCACTGTCTCTTCATGAAGGAGTGCCAGGTCATCATACGCAGATCATGTTAGCTGCCGAATTGGATCTTCCAAAATTTAGAAAGAGCCAATATTTATCAGCATTCGGAGAAGGTTGGGCTTTGTATTGTGAATACCTTGGTAAAGAAGCAGGTATGTACCATACAGAATATGAAGAATTTGGAGCATTAGTTTATGAAATGTGGCGAGCATGCAGATTAGTAGTTGATCCCGGGATGCACTACTTAGGATGGTCAAGGGAGAAAGCATTTGATTTTATGAAGGACAATACAGCCTTGTCACTTCACGAAGTTGGCACTGAGATTAATCGTTATATTGGATGGCCAGGGCAAGCAGTATCTTATAAGTTAGGTGAACTAAAGATTAGAAAGTTAAGAAAGTATGCTGAAGAAACACTTGGTGACAAGTTTGATATCAGAGCTTTTCATGATAAAGTATTAGAAAATGGGAGTATTCCTATGGCAACATTGGATAGGATAGTTAAAAATTGGGTTGCGGATTTAAAAGCTAAATGATTTTGATTCACTATTTCAATTATTGAATATTAAGAAAGAATCAGTAGTTAAAACAGTACAAGATGAATTGCTAATGAAACTGTTTCATTGGCAATTTTAGAATATTCTCTATCTTTTTGGATGATAATTTTATCAACTCTTGTCATGTCAAAGAGAAAAAACCAATTGTATTAATGTCGGGTTTTCAGATTAGTTTGGTGCGTTTTTGCCAGTATGTTACATTTGTAACTTATAAAATGTAAAATATATTCATATTGACATAGGGGTATGTCGGCTATTTGTGTGTCTTATTTATGTATCACAAAATGAAAACATATACAAATGACATCTAATCCAGAATCATTTTTTAAAATAGTTGATAAAGTTGCCATGCTAAGACAATTTAAAATATTCTCAGACCTCAATGAAGAAGAGCTACAAGATCTTGCAATAGCAACTGAGATTAAAACAATAGCAAAGCACAAATATATTTTCAAATGTGGCGATGAGAGCAATTTTTTATACGTTCTTATAAATGGAACTATTAAGGTAGGTAATACTTCATCTGAAGGGAGAGAAGTTATCAAAACTATAATTCATCCGACGGCATTATTCGGTGAGTCAGGTTTAAGTTCAAATAATGTAAGAACTTCATTTACAAAAGCTATTGATACTGATGTAAGATTTTTACAAATAGATATAACAACATTTAAAGAGTTGATGAAATCAAACTTTGATTTTAATCTTAAGGTAGTAGAGAGCCTAGGTAATAAAATTACTAAAATAGAAAATAGACTTGAATCATTAGTATTCAATGATGCAAGAACTAGAATAGTTGATTTTATAAGAGACAATGCAAATAAATTTGGAAGAAAAGTAGGCTATGAAATGCTACTTAAACACAGTCTCACACAACAAGATATTGCAAACTTTACTGGAACATCAAGACAAACGGTAACATCTGTATTGAATGATCTAAAGAGTTCTAATCAAATATATTTCAAAAGAAAAAGTATCCTTATTAGAGATTTAGAAACTCTAGCATAAGTTGATATAAAGAATTTTCAGGTAAACGTACGTGTTCTCATAGACCGAATCTGAAATCCTAGCTATAAACAGGTATTCTCGAAAGAGGGAGTACCTGTTTTTTATTTTAGGTTATAACTATATTCGAATGACAAGATATCGTATTTCTTAATCCTGTTCAATTTCTTTTATCAACATTGGCCACAATTTAGTCTTAGCTTTTTGCTTAAACAAACCAAAGTGTCCAATCTTCTCTAATCCGACGTCTGAAGGATGTATGGTTTTGATATTAAGTATGGCATTGGGGTAGGAAGGTTGCAATTCATCTATAGTATCAAAAGTAGACATTGTATCGTCTTCAAAGTACCACGCAGTTATCTTTTTATTCATTTGTTTATAATAGGATAATCCTATTTTATCGTGTAGATAATTAGGCATCAGGCCGTTCAAATTACTATTTCTACACCAGTCCTTAGCTACACCTTTTGGCCAATCTTCCCCTAGACCTATCGAACCAGGAATGTAACCCAATACACGATTTAATATTGGAAATATAGTCATTGCAGGTAATTTGACTTTCCACTTATAAATTAATGGAGAAAATCTATTGAAATTTCCAGAAGATGTAGTTAAGAAGATCACCTTATCAAAACTATCCCAATTCCGCATCATACCATATATCTGGCCTCCCATACTATGCGCGATTAAGTGAATACTAAGAGTAGAATATTTACTACGGATCCAATCTGTGACTGCAACAGAATCGTATCTTCCCCAATCCGCTATACTCATGTCGAAGCCTTTGAGGGTTTTTGGTTTTGATTCCCCGACTCCACGATAATCAAATAATACAACAATGTAATTCTGTTCTGTTAGATACGTTGCTAATTTAAGATAATATTCTTTTTTTGTTACTGTTCCTGAGAGGAATTGAATAACAGCTTTAGGTTTAGAATAAGAAGGTTTTATTGTTAGTACAGTAATTTTGAATCCGTCTTCTGTTTCTATTAATTCTCTTATCATGGTAGTATTTATGATAATATCATATCAATTACATTTTAATTTAATGGCGGTTGTTTTTACTTCATTGCTTTTGTTTCCTGCTCTATCTACCATGTATATTGTAAATGTTAATTCATTTTCCGGATATTGAGAAGGACTTTCGCAAGCTGGGATAGAATCTTGTGGCGGAAAAATGCAGCAAGTATTGAGTAAAACCATATTAATAGTGCCGCTGACACCATTATTGGCGCCTTGTTCTGGAATTGCAGGTACTCTGAATCTATCGTAGAACTCACCAGTACGATCATCAATTACAAATATATTTTCTCCCAGATTTTCTGGGTTGAAACCAACATCACCATCTCCATCAGTGAAATCTAATGTCACAATAGTTGTGTCACTATTTAAAGGTCTTTGTGACATTTGAAGATTAGAAAGTGATACAAATTCTAAAGTTGGGGTATCGCTGTAATCTGGAGAATTAACACAAGAATAGATAACAATGGCTATAAAAGCTAATAGTATTATTGATTTTGTATTTTTCAATTTCATGTAGTAAAATTTTATTTCCACCTAAAGTTAATGATTTATAATTATTGATATTCCTAGGTGTATTGCTTTATAATCAGCATCATTAAAACCCGGTCTTTTGCTTTTCATATCTTTTCTTTAGTGGTAAATCACCAGCTTTTCACATATGAAAACGTAATTACTTGCACATAAGTTTTACAGTCCGAATGTGTGTATATCTTTGCACTGAATAAAAACAAATCCATTCGTTTGAATAGAAAGCAACTCATATCAAATTTGAAATCAGTAATTGAGAACTCCTTCGAGTCTGCTGCGCTAGATTTATTCAGATATCAATATATAAATAATTCTATTTATAAGTCGTGGGTAGATTCATTGAATGTGAAAGTGAATGATATAAATGTTCTAAAGGACATACCTTTTTTACCAATATCGGCTTTCAAAACGCATGAGGTTAAATCCCAAAAGGGTAGGGGAAGTCATATTTTTACGAGTAGTGGCACTACTGGATCAATTACTTCAAAACACTTAGTATTTGATATGAATCTCTATCTGAATAATACTGAGGTGATTTTTTCACAATTTTATAATGATATAAGTGCATACTGTTATTTAGCACTCTTACCAAATTATCTTGAACGTGAAGGCTCATCATTGGTTGCTATGGTAGAACACTTTATCAATAAATCAAACTATTCGGAGAGCGGGTTCTATTTATATGACCATGGTCAACTGAAATCGAAACTCAATCATTGTCAAAAAGAAAATATTCCTACGGTTCTGTTTGGAGTGAGCTTTGCCTTATTGGATTATTTAGAAATATACAGGCATGAATATCCCGAACTCATAATCATTGAAACTGGAGGTATGAAGGGGCGCAAAAAAGAAATGACAAAAAGTAAATTGCAAGAGTTGTTAGCGAATGGATTTGGTGTTAGAAACATACATTCTGAGTACGGGATGACCGAGTTGTTTTCACAGTCATACTCTAAAGAAAGTGGAATATTTACTGCCGCTCGAAGTATGAAAGTTTTAACTAAGGAGATCACTGATCCTTTTCAGAATGCACCAGTTGGAAAGTCTGGTGTGATAAATATCATTGATCTAGCCAATATTGATTCTTGTGCATTTATTGAGACGCAAGATTTAGGTAGAATTTATGCTGATGGTTCGTTTGAGGTACTCGGAAGGTTAGATCAAGCTGATATACGAGGGTGTAATTTGATGGTTTCTGATTTGTGATCTATAATTTACTTTTCCCAATCTTCTTTGATTAGACCATAAATAGCACTATCCAAGTACTTGCCGTTAAAATAGTAATCTTGTCTGAAGTATGCCTCTTGAATAAAACCTAGTTTCTTAAGAAGTGCTTGAGAAGCTAAGTTCTTAGGATTCGTATTGGCCATAATTGTATGTAGCTGCATCTTAGAAAACCCGAAATTGATAACCTTGATAGTGGCTTCAGTTGCTATTCCTTTATTCCAATATTCTTTTTTAAGTGCATAACCGATTTCTCCACGATTATTTTGTTTATCTATTCTCCAAATTCCAATGTAACCAATAGCCTCTTCAGCATTTTTCATTTTGATGATCCAATTGATCCCGATTCTATCATCGAAGTTTGATATATTTTCTTGAATTTTGTTCTCTATATCTTTTATATTATTTGGTGGATGTGTATCAAGAAATTGCATTACTTCGTCATCTGTTCGCAGTGCAAACATGTCAGACGCATGTTTTTTATTGTGCCGGACAAGTTCTAGTCTTTTTGTCTGAAGGCTAGGGAATGTAGCAAATACAATTTCGTTCATAAAATTAGCTTTGTAAAAATAATGCAATTTTAAAGTTTATCCGACCCATAGACCACTGATAAAATTATTAAAGCATATTACTTGTAATATAATATGGAAAAAATAGAAACCGATCCAGAGGTTTTTCCATCGATGTCTATATATCCAAAACAATGAAGTAAACATAATATATAGCATTGGTCGAAGCTGTTCAGGATATCTTGAAAATGCAAAAGCTCCAAGTAAAATTAGACATAGCGTGAGTATTAGAATGAAACATATTTTTATCTGTTTTTCATTATAATTAGTTGGCCAATGATGTTGCACTAGTAAGAAGAAAAATGGTGATGTAAATACAAATCTATTCAATCCCAATAGAGAGGTTGGCCCAGATGGATCTTTGATATTGAAAAATAGGATGTGTACTAATATAACAGAAACGTACCCTGTACTAAATAGAATGATGAAGTTCAACGGAGTCTTTTTATTAAAACTTTTGCTAGGTTCTGAATTGACTGATTTTTTGATTTGAGTGTCTATACGCTGATTTGTAGGTGCCCAAGAATTATTGTCATGAATATTTATATTCAAATTTAGTTTATTAAATGAACGTACTAAATAATATAAACAAGTCAGAGCTGTTGTTAATGTAACCAACAATGCGATACCGTCCAGCCACAGTAATTTTGAGCCTCTCCATGTCGTAAGTGGAAAAGCTGGTAAAGCAAAACTATTGTTGCTTTGACGATTCTGGAAAAATACAAATGCATTGCCTGTCATTATTTTAAAAATTATCAATTGCAAAATGAAGCCAACTGATAATCCAATCAATGTAGAATATATTATGCGTTTGATGTTTTTGTCTATTAGATTATTTTTCCAATAAAATATGAAGCAAAATAATAATGCTGGGAGGAAATATAAAAATGATGGGCGAGATATACTTGCGATTATAATTCCAGCAATTACTAACAAATGCCTTTTGTTTTTCCATCCAATTAACATCATCGTACTCGATATGAAAAAGAAACTCTCTGTGTATGGCACTATGAAAAAAATAATACTGGGTATAGAAAGAACAATCCTTTGTATATTCTTCGGAGTTTGAAATTCTCTAATAAGCCAATGGAATCCTATAAAGAAGAGTGAAAAATTTAATATAGAAATGCTAATAGGTGAAGCATTTAACCATCTCCAAACTAATGGGAAAAATGGAAAGAAACCTGTATCACTTTTCTTAAAATTACTGCCTAAGAAATATCCATTTTCTTTTATGGACTCGTACATAGTTGCGTCCCAACTTGCTAAATTTAGATTATTTGGCCAGTTATCAAAAACACCTGCGAAGAAAAGTAATATATATGCTATTGCAAAAAGAATGAAATGGCCAATAAAAGGTACCCAAAATTTAAGGCTTAATTTATTACTTTTGTAGTGTCGCTTCAATCTAGTGTCGTTTAATTCAAAGCTATGAATTTATATTTACTTTGTTAATCCTTCAAATAACCAATTTGCGACAGCCTGTCTATTTGATTCTATAAGTATTCTCCTATGATCATTTCTATTTCTGATATTGGCAAGTTCTACAAAAACAGTTGTCGGCTGAGTATAATTGATGACATAAAGACCTCTTGACTTTACACTTCCTTTATATCCGCGTCCTGCTTGATATTTGTCATACTTTTCTTGGAACGTATCTCTGATTTTTCTGACCAATCTTTTACCAGTCTTACTTTTTTTATGATGATAGAAGAATACGTCTTGTTGCTTAGAAGCACTATTGCTATCAACATGGAGGAAGATAGCTACTTGGTCTTCATATTTGATACCTTGAGCTTTATGACTTCTATATAACCTGTTGATTGCCGCAGCTCTCTGGACTAATCTGGGTTTTTGTTTTCTCGGAATGGTTAAATTACCAATACACTTTTCATCGTAGTCGCATTTAAGCAATTTATCATCTCTTATACCATCATTTTTATCTTGTATTATAATATGAACTCTGGCGCCATGTTGCATAAGATCTCTGGCCAGTCTGAGTGCTATGTCATATGCGTATTCATCTTCGCAAAGATCTCTATTGCCTAGGCAATCATTGCACATAGCTCCAGGGTCTGGTCCTCCATGACCAGCAACTATATAATACACTTTGTCCTTTAGCGATCTGTCGAGTATTTTTACTTTAGCATGCTTTTCTCCAAATAGACTAATATATAAGTTGTTTTTATCAGATTTTTTTGTGGTATTAATAATTGGTTTTGATTTATCATTTTTAGTTTTATCAGCATTCGTTTTTTGCGTAGTTGTCTCTAGTTCAGATACATTGCAACCTATTTCGTGATAGGGTACCCATAATATCTTACTGACTCTGTAGTCGGTTCGTCTCGCTCCTTTTTTGAGAATAGCTTCATTGTAGCGTTTGATCCTCACAGCTTTTTCCCAATTGTTTTCACCGATTGAAGATCTTATACTTTTACCGTTATACTTATAAATATATATTGGTAATTTGTAGCTTCTATGCGTCAGTAGTACAGATTTTTCTGTAAGGTTATTCATCTCAAGGAATTTCTCCTTATTACAAGGATGAATCATGAGATCATATTTTCTTAATAAAGAATAAATACCTTCTCCTTTTTCTGGTTTTACATCATGGAAATATGGAGTATTTGCAGATAGATCTAAGGTTAAAAACATTACAAAAAAACAAAGGAGAATCCTATTCATAGTATATATTCAAATATTGAGACTTATACAAAAGTAAAACAAATTACAATAAAACGTAATATGTTATATGCTTTTATTTAGTAAGTTACCTTATTTTTTATTTTTTTTCAAATTTGGTAAGTTTTTGTTTATCAATTAACGATAACAATTCATCGAAGATTGTAGAGTCATATCGATCATATTATAATTGGGTATGTATATTTGCACTATGAATTTATCACATGTGTGGGCTATTATCAAAAAAGATATTGATATCGAGTTGCGACAGAAGTATGCAATTGGAGGTACTTTTTTGTTTGCCATCACGTCTGCATATATTATCTACAAGTCGTTTGGAGAACTCAAAGCGATGGAATGGAATATTCTAGTTTGGATTATTGTATTGTATGCAGGGTTGAATGCGATAGTTAAGTCCTTTATTCAAGAAAGTAAGGCAACGTACTTATATTACTATTCAATTTTTGGTCCATTAGAGGTGATAGTTGCAAAACTCATTTATAATTATTTATTTACGCTTTTTCTTTCTTTTGCGGTTGTAGGTGTGTTTTCAGTACTTTTGGGTAATCCTATTAAAGATGTTTCGTTATTTATGCAAGCATTAGCTTTGGGGACATTAGGCATATCATCGGTTTTTACTTTTGTTTCTTCCGTTTCAGGATCTTCAAGTTCTAGTTCTACCATGATGTCTATCTTATCATTGCCATTGGTATTGCCTAGTGTGTTGATTATGGAGCGAACGACAGCAGTTGCGATGAGTTTGATTAGCGACAGTGAAATATATGAGGATTTAATAATTCTTGGCGGAATAGATTTATTATTGATAGGAATGATTGTTTTGATCTTCCCAGGATTATGGAAACAATGATTTTAGAATAAAAAATATGAACGTTGATTTCTTAGTCTGAGAGTTCAGTGTGAAGAATAAAAAGATAGAATAACTTTTAATGCGCTTAAATTTCTTTATATAATGATTTGGCGAATTAGATAAGACAGCAAAGAAGTTGATTAAACATAAACCGTTAAATTTTTAAGAAAATAATATTTTAACATATGAGACAAAATTGGTGGAAATTTCTAGGGATAGCACTTCTTATATATACCGTGGTTGTAGGTATGTCTACACCACTTAAACCAGGTGTTTTACGCATAGATCCACTGACAATTGGTCAAAATGGAAACGATTCATTACGGATCACACATGGTGAAACACATAAATTTAGAGTAAAAGGGTACAATACTAATTTCGCTGATAACGATAACACAGCTTGGTTAAAATTAGATTCTATTGGTGCCGTTAAGGCTAATAAAATCAATATTGTTAATGATACTGAGATAGATCTTACCTTTGATATTCCAAATCACTTTCCACTAAGAGATACATTCGAGTCTCTTACTTTGGTGCTTAATAATAAAGAAGATGGAACAGCGATATTGCCTGATGCTGTCTTTGTAAAGAGTGATCTTTCAATTATTAATAATAACGCAGAATGGGAGGTTAATCCAATTGCTAATCTTGAAGATAAACCCGGTATGCAATTTCCATATAGATCCGTTTTACATGAGACGATAAGGAATACGTTTTTCCATATACCACTTTGGTTTTCGATGTTTATACTTTTGATAGTATCGTTGGTATATAGTGTTAAATATCTTCGAAGTGGAAATTTACAACATGATATATATGCATCATCTTTGGTCAATGTTGCTGTACTTTTTGGGATTCTAGGTATTATTACTGGATCACTTTGGGCAAAATATACTTGGGGTACATTTTGGACAACTGATGTTAAGCTGAATATGTCTACTGTAGCTATGTTGATCTATGTAGCTTCTCTTATATTAAGAAGTAGTATTAATGATATTGACAGGAGGGCCAAACTCTCGGCGAGTTATAATATTTTTGCTTTCGCGGCATTAATTCCTCTGGTTTTTATTATTCCTAGATTGACCGATAGTCTTCATCCTGGGAATGGTGGTAATCCTGCTCTCGGAGGAGAAGATATGGAGAATACTTTAAGAATGGTGTTTTATCCAGCTATAATCGGATTTACACTTTTAGGATTATGGATGTCTAGTGTGTTGATTCGATATGAAGTTATAAAGGATAAATGGATGAGTGGAGGAAAACAAAGAAATGGCCTCAAAAAACTTAGATAAACTTTTTTCAATTGAGTTATTTTTATGCTTACATCTGGAATTGGGTTTCTTCTTTCTTAATATTGAAACTTCTTTTCTTATTAAACGACATTTCTCATTCGTTGGTTAAAAGAATATTTAATTTATCCGAGTATTTTCTAGTCTAATTACGAATATTTCTAACTATATTTATAACTCAGCATATCTCAATCAATTACAAGACGTTAAAAAAAACAATACATAAAAGGCTGATATTGAGGATTGAAATATTTTAAAATTTCTATCTGTATCAAATTGAAATACAATATATTACGCTAGTACGTATGGCGTTAAAAAATATATGTTTTGAAGTATGCATTGATGGAATATTTTACTCATTTTTGACCTTCCCAAAAGAGCCGATCGTAATATGAAGAATTTGAAAACCCAATTTTAGTTGTAGATTTTTTTAACTAATGAATTTCAGAAATGCTATTCTTTTGGTTTTTGAAATTAATTAAAATGCTATAAATAATTTGCATTTTCAACTAAACCGATTCTTTAATATTGGATCGTTTCGATCTACAAAACAACCTTGTAGATAAGAGCATATTTGTGAATGATAAAAGAAAATACAGGACATGACGTATGACCATACAGAAGTGTGGAACAAATGCCTGAATATTGTACGGCGAGAATTAACTCAAGAAGCTTTTAAAGCCTGGTTTGGCCCTACTAAAGCTGTAAGGTTGACATCAGAAGCATTGACTATTCAAGTACCAAACAAGTTCGTCTATGAATGGATAGAAGAGAACTATGTTAGTGTACTCAGAAAAGCGCTGAAAGCAACCATAGGAGATAATGCAAGGCTAGAATATCAGATACTTGTTGACAACCATAGGAGAATCGGAAAGAATACGAGTCTCGCTGGAAATGGCGATTTTCCAAAGAAATTTTCTACTGACCAGATTAAGAATCCATTTGTGATTCCTGGTATCAAGAGAATGAAAATCGATCCTCAATTAAACCCAAATTATAACTTTGACACATATATTATAGGAGATTGTAATCGGTTAGCTGCAACTGCTGGTAAAGCTATTGCAGGAAACCCAGGAGGAACTGCCTTTAATCCATTGTTTATTTATGGTGATGTTGGATTAGGTAAAACGCATTTAGCGAATGCTATTGGCGCAGAAGTTCTAACTCAGGATTCTGAGAAACAAGTCATATATGTAACAGTTGAGAGATTTACCAATCAAGTAGTACAAGCTATTAAAAATAACGCGGTTAATGATTTTATGAACTTCTACCAGATGGTGGATACTCTAATAGTTGATGATATTCACTTCCTTTCAGGTAGAGCAAAAACGCAAGAAGTATTTTTTAATATATTTAGTCAATTACATCACAACGGAAAGCAAATTATATTAACCTCTGATAGACCTCCGAAAGACATAGAAGGCGTAGAAGATAGATTAATAAGTAGATTTAAATGGGGATTAGCTGCAGATCTTACAATTCCAGACTATAAGACAAGGAGAGAAATTTTGTCTGTCAAAATGGCTAAAGAAGGATTAGAACTTTCTGAAGAAATACAAGAGTATATCTGTTTTAATATAAAAAATAATATTCGAGAGATTGAAGGAGTAATTATAACGCTAGTGGCACAATCTACTCTGAATAAAAAAGAAATAGATCTACAACTAGCAAAAGATGTAGTTAATCAATTTATCAGCCAAGACAATAAAGAGATTACAGTAGAAAATATCAAACTTCTTGTAGCTGAATACTTCAAAGTACCTGTAGAAAAGCTTCATAGTAAAACAAGAAAGAGAAACATAGTAATCGCAAGACAGTTGTCTATGTACCTAGCAAAGAATTTCACAACCAATACTCTAAAAGACATTGGAGCCAACTTCGGAGGAAGAGATCATACGACTGTTCTCTATTCTGTGAAAGCAGTGCAAGACCTTATGGATACTGATATAGTATTTAAGGATAAAGTGATAGAACTGGAAAAACAAGTTCAGCTAAATCTACACTAGAATATATCAAAACTAACTAACGCCTAAGAAATATAGAGAGCCGCATTTTTGTGGCTCTTTTTTTTCATGTTGAGTGAAAGTTCAATTCTATTTTTAGAATCCATAGGTCTTTTTATGTGATAGAAACTCAAATTCTTCTTCTAGATTCATAACGGAACATTAAAAAAAAATCATCACTTTTGAATGGTTCATGACATTATATAGGATAATTAATGTAGACTAGTATCAATTTAGCTTTCTTCGTGGTTTAAAATATTTAGGGATTATGAAATTTTCAACTTTGCTATTTAGTATCTGTTTTCTATTTTTGGGTTCATGTAAAGAACAGAAAGCTAAAAATATAAATGCATCTGAATCGGTCCAAGTTACTATTGAGTCTAATCATGCATCGTATGTAACTGATATTGAGTTTGCTCATGAAAAAGATAAAGTGTATAAAAATGAAATGATCTGTTTCAATTTAGATATGACTTTTGGAAAGAGCAAAAGCCTTATGAAGATATTTACAACTCCTAATTCTTCAGCAATTAGGGTCGATAAGCAAAACGGTATATCGACAATTTTATTAAATGGTAAAACATATACAAATGCTGAAAAATCAGATTGGGAAAAAGAAAAAGCTGGAATATACACATTTCAATATTTCTTCATGGCACCTTATAAATTAAGTGATCCTGGCACAGTTTGGGAGAAAAAATCACCTATGAAATTTGACGACGTATGGTTAAATAGCGCCAAGTTAACTTTCGAAGAAGAGACAGGTGATTCCCCTAATGATTGGTACATGGTACACTCTAACCCGGAATCGAACCTGGTGGAGCATATAGGATATATTGTTACAGGAGGAGGCACATCAATAGAAGAAGCAGAAAAGCATGCTCACGCCATCTCATATCAAGATTATAGGCAAGTGGATGGAATTCCAATGGCATACAAATGGATATTTTCCGACTATAATCAAAAGACAGGACTCGGAAAACAAATAGGTGAGGGGATACTTAGAAATATCGACTTTATGGATCTTCGAGACGAATTTTCTATTGCATTGACAGATGAGTATAGCTTGATAAATTGATTTTTCTTGACGCCCTATTGGACCTTGTATTAGACAATCCTATTTAGCCAAAATTATTTTCATATATTCATTTTTCAAACTACAAGCTAATGAATATATCAAATCTCGATTGGATCATTATAATTCTATTCATGGTGGTGACACTAGCGATAGCGCTATGGTC
>Ga0114957_1003372_pt1 | contig 14451 bp, 5 predicted proteins | sample BantaG_FD_87175 | JGI IMG/M metagenome (GOLD analysis project Ga0114957, IMG submission 87175) | Marine algal microbial communities from Bantry Bay, Ireland - BantryBay_4 metaG | ecosystem: Host-associated > Algae > Red algae > Unclassified | place: Bantry Bay, Ireland | collected 2014-11-21 | reverse complement strand
GACGCGCGCGGCCGGCCCCCGACGCCGCCCCAAACGCCGTTGGGGCCGTGACGGCGGCGGAGGGGACGCCCCCGAGACGCCCGGGGCGGGCAGGGAGGGTGGCCGCCAACGCCGCCGCCGCGCACGCCGGCGGGGGCGGGGACGGCGGGCCAAAGGGTGTTGCCACCACAGCAGCGCGGGGATGGCGGCGCAGCCGAGGCGCGCACGCCCCGTCGCGGTCGGCGGTCGGCTCGTCGGCACCCGCAAGAGGTTGCCACACGCACACACCCCGCCGTGGCGTGGGCGCGGGCCGACGCCCCGCGCGCCACGCGCGCGGCCGGCGCACGGGCGCCAATCGAAGCCCGTGATCCGCGTGGCGGGGCATGGGTCTCCCTTGGTGCTGCCTCGCGTGCCCCTCGTGAGGCGTTCTGTTCACCAAAACACTCGCTGTCAGCAAAATCTTGGCAGCCACTGGGCCAGCCATGGTTGAAGCCCGCCAAAACAACTGTGAATATGTCGATGAAATGAGGTCCGGCGGACACCGGCGTTTCACGTCTTGTGCGGTCCACCAGCGCTTCAAAACTGCATGGATTAGACCAGAACCCATAACCATGTCAGTACAGTACGCCGTGCGTGCAGTGTACCCACCACGCCTACAGATCAGGACGCTGCTTTTCTTGCACCGGCAACGAGGCCCTGATCTGGTGTCCAGATCCCGCATCAAGCAACACAGTATTGAAGCTGACGAGTTGCACGACTTTTCCGTAGCCATTTTTTCTCTCCGCGTCGGCCTGAGTTCTACGTCAGGGAGGGGTCATCATGCGTCAAAGCCACAGGCAATGAAGTGTGAGAAATCTCGTAGCACCCTGTAGCACCCTGTAACAGTAACAGCGTGTAGCATCCTGCAGCACCCTGTAACAGAAACAGCGTGTAGCACCCTGTAGCACCCTGCATCAGCCATCCATTCAGCCGGCTAATGTCGTTCAACCTATGGGCAGTTGACCGAGACCCTGTCTTGACTTCGACCACATCGGCCAAAATTGGGAAGACAGCAATATGTACTGCGGACGATGCCGCATTTTTTCTTTTCGGCAAGTGGCCCGTCCAAGGCGATCTGGCGCGATCAACGGGCACGACAAGTACCGTACAGACTCTGAATTGAGGCGCGCGATGCCCAGAATTTCGACGGAACCGGGCTCTCGTCGACGGTGCCGGTGGGCGGCTCGACACACTGCGTCCCGCCAGTGTCACACTCCCGTCCGCCGCAGCCGTCGTGGGCCCCGTCTCTTTGGCGCCGTCTCTGCCGCTGACGGTACACTACCGGCGGGCGTCACTCCCATGCGCTGTGTCCTGGCACAGTCGCTCAAATTTTGACGCCTCTGCGGCGAGACACAACGGGTCACCCGCCGCACGCATCGTCAACCATGGGCGACCGGCAGCCGCTGCTGGCGGCGGCCAACGGCGGCGGCAGCGGCGGCGGGGGCGGCGGCGGCGGCGTCGGCGGTGGCGGCGGGGTTGGCCCCTCCCCCCCCCCCGGCGGCCCTGCATGGACCGGCAACAGCATCACAAAGCTGTCCCTGCACCGGCGGGCGGCCCTGTGGGCGCGCCTCGACACGACCCCCTTTGCGCTGCTGTACGTGGCCGTCGGCGCCGCGATTGGGCGGTGGCACCTCTCCCGCTTCACCGGCACCTTCCTCGCCGTCGTGGCGGTCGTCCTCCACGTCCTCGCGTTCCTCGCGCAGCACTGGTCGGTCGCCGCGCACACGCTCATGGCGTGGCACCGGGTGGCGCTGCCGCGCGCGGCCGCCGCGCGCGGCGTGGCGCTCGACGGCCTCCACGCGCTCGCGTCGCCGCGGGCGCACCGGGGTAAGGCGGAGCTGGTGCCCGTCGAGGTGGCGCCCGCCGGCGGCGGTGGGGGAGGAGGCGGCGGCGGCGGCGCCTCCTCGGTCATCCGCTTCCACTTTCAAAAGCGCGCCTACGAGTACGACGCGCCGACCGGGGTGTGGGTCAAGGCCGCCTACCCGGTGCGCCGCCCCGTCGATGAGTACCGCCGCGGCGGCGCGCGGGGGCTAACGACCCCGCAGGTGCACGCGGCGCTCGGGCGGTATGGGGACAACCGGCTCGACATGCCCGCGCCGACCTTCCTCGAGCTGTACAAGCAGCACCTGCTCGCGCCCTTTTTCGTCTTTCAAGTCGCCTGCGTCGGCCTGTGGATGCTCGACGAGTACTGGTACTTTGCGCTCATGACGCTGAGCATGATGTTGTTGTTTGAGGCGACGGTCGTGTTTGGGCGCCTGCGCTCCCTCCGGGAGCTGCGGGGCATGCGCAACACGCCGCGGGATCTCCTCGTCCTCCGCAACAGCCGCTGGACGTCCGTGTCGTCGGCGACGCTCGCGCCCGGTGACATCCTCTCCCTCTGCCGCGGGGCGGGGGAGGACGAGCTCGTGCCCGCCGACGTGCTGCTCCTCGGCGGCGCGGCGGTCGTCAATGAGGCGATGCTCACGGGCGAGTCGGTGCCGCTGATGAAGGAGGCGATTGTGCCCCAGTCGGCGGCAGCCGGCGCCGCGCCGCTGGCGATCAAGGGCGACGACAAGGCGCACGTGCTCTTTGGCGGCACCCGCATCCTCACGCACACGCCCGCCGCCGACGCGACCGGCGCCGCCGCCGCGTCGTGCGCGCTGCGGCCCCCCGACCGCGGGTGCGTGTGTTTCGTGTTGCGGACCGGCTTTGGGAGCGCGCAGGGGCGGCTGATGCGCACGATCCTCTTTTCGACGGAGCAGGTGTCGGCCAACTCGCGCGAGACGGCGCTCTTCCTCCTCTTCCTCCTCGCCTTTGCGGTGGCCGCGTCGGGCTACGTGCTGCGCGTCGGCCTCGCCGACGCGGACCGGCCCCGCTTTGAGCTCCTGCTCCACTGCGTGCTCATTGTCACCAACGTGATGCCGCCCGAGTTGCCAATGCAGCTGGCGCTGGCCGTCAACACGTCGCTCATTGCGCTCGTGCGCGCGGCGGTGTTTTGCACGGAACCGTTCCGCATCCCGTACGCGGGCAAGATTGACATTTGTTGCTTTGACAAGACGGGCACGCTCACGACCGACACCATCCAGGCAGTCGGCCTGGCGCTGCCGCGGGCGGCGGCGGCGGCGGTCGCCGACGGCCTCGACGAGGCGGACGTGCGGTTGGCCACCGACGCGGGCGACGGCGTCGCGGCAGACGTGCCGCGGGCGCCAGCGGCGGCCGCGTCCGCTGCCAATGACGCGGGCGTCTACCCGCTAGTGACCTTTGACCAGGCGTCCCGCGAGGCGGTACGGGTGCTCGCCGGCTGCCACTCGCTCGTGCACGTGGACGATGACGTGGTGGGGGATCCGCTCGAACTCGAAGCGCTCTCCGCCGTGCAGTGGCGCTACGCCCGCGGCGACACGGTCGTGCCCGTCCGCGGGGGCCTCTCGTCGGGCGCCGGCTCCCTCCGCATCGTGGCGCGGCACCGCTTCTCCTCTGCCCTCCAGCGCATGAGCGTGGTGGCGCAGGTGGAGGCGGCGCCGGGCGTGCCCGACGCGCCGCACGTGCTCGTCAAGGGGTCCCCCGAAGCCATCCGGCGGCTGCTGGCGGGCGGCACCCCGCCAGCGGGGTATGACGAGACGGCGTCGTCGCTCGCCCGCCGCGGGCTGCGCGTCCTCGCGCTCGCCGTGCGGCGGCTCAAGCCGGGCACATCGGTGGCGACGCTTCGGCACATGGCGCGGGCGGACGTGGAGGCGGGGCTCACGTTTGTCGGCTTTGTGTGCTTTGAGTGCCCGCTCCGCGCGGACTCGCGCAAGGCTATCCGCGCGTTGAAGAAGAGCTCCCACGCTTGCACGATGATTACGGGGGACGCGACGCTGACGGCCGCGCACGTGGCGCGGCAGGTGGCGATTTCCACGCGGCGCATGCTCATCCTCGAGCTGACGCCGGCGGGGGTGGCGGCGGCGGCTGCCGCGGCCGACGCGGCGGCCGCGCAGGCGGCGGCCGCTGCCACTGCGACCGGCGGTGCCACGACGACCGACGTGTGTGCGCCCGCGGCGGCGGTCGGGCTGACCAACGACGCTGGCGAGGAGCTCGTCGCGTGGATGTCGGCGGTGACGGGCTTGAGGAGAAAGGCCTTCTCCGTTGAGGCGGTGCCCGCCCTCGCCGCCACGTATGACCTGACCGTGTCGGGCCCGGCGCTGTCGGCGGTCGCCGCCGCCGGCGACGACGTGTGGGCGGTCACCCGCCACGTCAAGGTCTTTGCTCGCATGACGCCGATGCTCAAGGAGCGGGTGCTCTCGTCCCTCAACGCCGCCGACCTGATTACGCTCATGTGTGGGGATGGCACCAACGACGTGGGGGCGTTGAAGCAGGCGCACGTGGGCGTTGCGCTGCTGTCGGTGACCATCTCGCGGCCGGCGGCGGCGGCCAACGGGTCGCGCGCCGCTGGGGGGGGCGCCAACGGGGCGGCGGCCAACGCCAACAGTCCGCCGGCAACGTTTGCCGAGGCGGTGCGGCAGCGGCAGGCGGCGATGTTGCGGCAGCAGCAGGTGGCGCAGTTGGCCGTTGCGCAGCGCGCGGCGGCGGCGCAGGCGGCGCAGCGGGAGGCGGCGGCGGGTGGGGCGGCCAATGGCACCAAGGAGGTGGCGACGGCTGGCGACAATGGCGCCGCCGGGGAGCCGCCTCTGACGGAGCTGGAAGTGCGGGTGGCGCAGCTCAAGGCCGCCCTCGAGGAGGCCGAGCCGGACGGTCCGCCGCTCGTCAAACTCGGCGACGCGTCTGTCGCATCGCCTTTCACCTCGAAGCGCATGTCCATCGATTCGGTCACGGCGATTGTGCGGCAGGGGCGGTGCACGCTGGCAACGACGTTGCAAACGTACCAGATCCTCGCCCTCAACTCGCTCGTCTCGGCCTACTCCCTCTCCGTTCTGCACTTAGACGGGGTCAAGCTGGGGGACCGGCAGTTGACGACGACGGGCATCCTCACCGCCGTCGCCTTCTTCATGATCTCCCGCTCCAAGCCCCTCCGGCGGCTGTCGCGGCAGCGCCCCGCAGAGTCGGTGTTTGCCCCCGCCCTCTTCCTCTCCCTCCTCGGCCAATTCGCCATGCACGTGGCCGCCTTGTACTTTGCGTCGGCGGCGGCCAAGCGGTACCTGCCGCCTGACTTTCGGCCCGACGTCAAGGGCTCCTTCTCGCCCAACATCCTCAACACGGTCATTTTCCTGCTGTCGATGTCGCAGCAGACGACCACGTTTGTCGTCAACTACAAGGGCCGCCCTTTCATGGAGGGCCTTTTTGACAATGTGTACCTGCTGAGGACGCTCGCGGTGTGCGCGGCGATTGTCGCGTTTGCAGTGGCGGAGGTGTCGCCCGAGGCCAACCAGTTCATGCAGCTAGTCGCGTTTCCCAACTCGCAGCTGCGGTGGTTTGTCATCCGCGTGCTCGTCGCCGACTCGTTTGGGTCCCTCGCATGGGACCGGCTCGTGTCGCGCATCTTTACCCGCGTGCCGCCGGTCATTGACTGAGTGGCTTGTGGGGGCATGCCCTTCCTTTCTTGTGGTTGCGTACCTCGGTGCCCGTTGTACATTGTATTTTTTTTTTTGAGTGTGGGAGGCAACGGCTGCTTCGCTTTCCCCTGATGTGGATGGCACCAGCGCTGAGCGCGCCGGTGAGACCCCGTCTCTGTCGTCTGGACAGGGGTGTGTGGCCGTCATGGCACACTATGGGGCGCAGCGTCCCGTCCATGTAGACGGTCTCCTCTTGGCTGCTGTGCCCACCAGTGCACTCGACGCGACATTTCTGGCGTGCCCTGCGGCATGCCTCCTTTCGCAAGCGGTCGTCCGGGCTGAGGTTCTTGCCGAGCGCTGTGCTCGGCTCGAGCCGGATCCAAAGCGCTCCCCACGGGCCGAATCAGCCCGGGTCAGGGTGTGCGGCCGCCGGCTACATCCTCGTCCTGATGCCGAGCAACCGAAGATGGAACAGGACCTACCCACGCCCTCAGCAGCGGTGCGAGGCTGCTTTCCTATTTACGACCCACACACGTACAACATGGTAGGACAGAGCCTGTCTCGTCGATAGAAGCGATGGGCCGGCTGCTCTATTGAGAGAGAAATGCTGCACACGGCGAATTCTGATTTCCACGAATGAAGCACACGAGATCCGTCACACGCTAAACCAAACTCGAAACGGTTGCGTCTCCTGCTCTAAATCCTCTCGCCTGGTGGATGATTCTGCGGGCCAGGGGCGGCCTGCGCCTGCGCAAGCTGCTTGCCATGGCAAGCAGCTGTCTGCCTCGTGGCGCCACGAGGCAGACAAGCATCTCGTGGCACGAAGGTGGCATCGTTGGGTGCACACCGACTCGCGGGGCGACACCGGCGGTCCGCCAGCCCGCCCCCGTTTCTCGGCCAAGCACCACACGCCCGTGGGTCCGGCGCGCCCGAGCGGGGCGCCCAGCGGGTGGGACCGGCGGCCGGCCGGCGAAGCGCACAACGACGAGGCGCTGACGTGGCCACGCGTGCACCGCGCGGGGCTCCCTTTGTGCCGCACGGCCGCGTTGCCGGCCGGTTGGCGCTGCGCGGGCCCGGTGGACGCCCAACGGTCCGTGCGTGCGGCCGCTCCGTGGCGCTCGTTTGTGGCGTGTACCAGCTTGGTGCCGACCCCCTGGTTATTGGGGCATCGCTACCGGGCGGGGGCGTCTGCTTTCTCGCCTCTGGGCACCCCCTTCCCCGTGTAGCTCTGGGGGGCGCCGGCTGTCAGCCTCGGTGGTGGCTGTACGGACGAGGCGGGGCGGTTACGGGGGGGAGGGGGGGTACACCGGGCGGAGCCGCGGGGCGCTTGCTCACCGACGGGTGAGGGCGTGCATCGGAGACGGACAGCGACGCTGCGCTACGTCAACGTTGTGCGATGCTATCTGCGTGCTTTGGTCTCGGCCGGAAGTCATCTGAGGGACCTTCTGGCGGTGGCGGCGGCGGCCGCAAGACGCACTTCTCGCCTGCGCCGTCGGCACAGAACGAGGTACGTTGACGCGCGAGTTGCGGCAAGAGTTGTTCCGTGAATGAGGAGCACGTGCATCTGGGGTGAGCGCGGCTAGGCTGTTGCGCAGGTCAGGGTTACTGGTTGACCACGTGCGAACCGCTCCTTGATCGATACACGTTCTGGGCTGGTGCGGGCACCTCACGTGTGCCATCCGAACGTATTTCTTCCTCCTCGTCAAGCACCGGAGCGTATGCTTTCCTTGTGTCCGGCTTTGTTTCTGACTTGGATTTCTGTCTGTGCGTCTGGTTCTATGCCTCGTTTACTCCTTGCTTTCATGGCGTGTGTGTGTTGCGGTTGTGATGGTGCAGTCTCATGTGGCCGAACTGCGCCGACGCCTGTCCATCATCGCGGACCGGACGGACTTTCTCCCACCCACCTCAACGAAGCGGAAAAAGCGGCGAGTGGTGCACGTGAAGCGGCAACCCGTCTCGGCACCCATCCGCTTGGACGTTGGCTACAAGTCCCGCACCGGCTGGGAGCCGGTCCGCTCTGGAAAAGAAAACCAGGATGCGTTTGCGGTGCTCGTCCCCTTCCACACGCCTGCGTCGTCTTCCCACTCAGCCGCTGATGAGCTGTCCTCGACGGGCCGCACCTCTCAAAGGAGAGACGGGCTCCCTTCGTCTTCCTCCTCGGTGGACGTCCAAGGCGGGGCCACCGCCTTTGTGGGCGTCTTTGACGGACATGGTCAGTTTGGCCAGGCGGTCTCCTTCTTTGTTGCGCATGCCCTTACAGACGCGTTGCGGGCGTCCTTGATCTCTGGCGGCGTCCGCGTCCCGGATGCTATCCGCAAGGCGTGTGCTGCCACGGCGAGGCGGTTGGCGACCGACTCGGACATTGACGTCCGGCTGTCGGGGTCCACTGCGTCCTTTATCCTCTTGCACGGGGTGCACCTGTTTTGCGGCAACGTGGGCGACTCGCGGTGCGTACTCGGCCGGCGTACGCCGGCAACAATAGGGGCCGCTAGCCTCACCAATGTCCTGGACTCGGCGTCCACGTCCGGCGGCGTTGGCTCGTCGACGCTCCCGTGGCCGCAATCGAACTCTGGGGACGGCCGCGCGGCCATCCCCGGCACCGCCTACACTGCCATTGACCTGTCCACGGACCACAAGCCGTCGGTCGAGTCGGAGCGCAAGCGCATTGTGCAAAACGGTGGTCGGGTGGAGACGTGGGCGGGCAACGGCGTCGGGCCGTACCGAGTATGGCTCGCCCACTCACGGGTACCTGGCTTGGCCCTCTCCCGCGCGTTTGGGGACGACGTTGTGCGGCCGATTGGGGTCAACTCGGAGGTGGAGCTGAGCGTCGTGCGGTTAGGCACCGACGACGCCTTTGTCATTGTCGCCAGCGACGGGTTGTGGGAGTTCATGGGCAGCCAGGAGGTGGTGGACATGGTTGGGGAGATGCGAGACCAGGGGATGGGCGGCCAGGAGGTGTCTGAGGCCCTCGTCCGCAAAGCTGCGGGGCTGTGGGCTGACCGTGAGGATGTGGTCGATGACATCACGGTGGGAGTCGCCATCTTGCAACACGGGGGCTCTGGTGATGACAGCTCGACACGGGGACGGCACGGCGAGCCATTGGTGATGCTCGGATGACTGCCCCTTGGTGGTGGCCTCATTGTGTCTCTGCTATCATGCTTCTTCCTCGTGCTTCTGTTTCCTCGGTCCGTTTTTTTTCGCTCCGCGGGCTTCAATGTTTGTCATGCGGAGACAGTGTGCAACGCGCACAATGCGTTGTCACCTGCGGTCCGCTGTATCCCTGCCTTGGGCGCAAGCTTGTGCCGGGGTGCTCACGAAGCTCTGGTCGCTCCATGCTCGTGGCGTAGCGCACAGGCTCAACCACGCGGCCCAAGTGCACCAGACGGGTAGCAGTCGCGGGAGTACTCAGCTGTATCCGTGGGCCATTTTCGATAGGTTGGCTATGAGTGCACGTATCTGCCTGTATTACAAAAGTACGAACAGCACCGGGCAAACAGGCGAAGTTGCAAGCGAGAGAAAAGGGCAAGACAGCCAAGCCTATCTCCTGCACTTCCCTTCGGGCAACGAACCCCCCACAAAACCGCGCACACCCAAACGCACGATGCACGCATCAAAGCGCGGACACCCCACAGCGAACGCTCCGCCACCTCCCGCCACCTGGGCACCACCGGCTCGACAGCACGATCGCACGGACGACGCTGCCCGCGATGGGCACCTCTCGGGTGTCACCGCATGGGCCATCAGCGCACCACGATCCCGAACGTGGCGACACAGCAGCGCAGAGATGCAGCCGTCGCTTAAAAGTTGAGCTTGGTGCGGCGCCAGTGGCGGCGCTTCGCGTTGTAGCGGATCTTGGAGTCTGTCTTCAGCCGGAACCAGTAAGGCACGGGCCGATTCTGCTTGGACTTGCGAGCAAGTTTCAGCTTGATTTTCAGGGCCTTGTGGGACGGCTGTTGAGGCAACAAGTGAAACACCGTGTGGCAGGTAGTACGAGTGCGAAAACGGAGCAAGCAACGCGGTTCGGAACGTCAGTGGCCTGGGCATAGGACGACAAAAAGCAGCTTCCCAAATGTGTCTGGCGACAAAACAACTGCTCTCTCGACACCGCCCACACAACATGGCCCGCACCTCATCAAGCGAGGAGACACACAGCGGCACTCCGCTAGAAACACGGGAAATCCCATGCCGCGCCCGAGCAAGGAACGAGCAAGCGGCCGCACGGACGCATAGCACACCCCAAACGAAGAAGACAGAGTGTGACAATGCTGCGCCACGCGCTGCAGGGGAACAAGGCGAAGCACGCTACCACCCAGAAACCTCCGGACGCTCAGTCACCCACCCACACACAACGAACACGTCGCAAAACATACCATGATGGCTAGGATGCCGCCAGGCGCGGCGACGCAAGGAACAGTGCTGGACGGGGGGGGGGGGGGAATGGATGGTCGCACACCGACGCGAAGGCGATTGTCTCGTCGGGATCCACACCGGACAGGGCGCTCGTGAGCGCGACGGTCGGGCCGCCGACGACGACTGTGGGGTCATTGCTCGGAAAATTGGGGGGCGCCGATTGTCCAGAGAAGGACACCAGCCGGTCTGAGCAAATAAGAATCCAAACGGCCGAACAGATCATCAAGCGGCTTATAACAATTACAAGAACTTATGCCCAAGGCGAATGAGTAGGAACACTAGTGTCAGCACTGTCAGTGCAACACGTTGACCCAAGTATAGATCCAGCCAATGGGAAGACTCTATCTCAGAAACCCTGGGTACTCAAACTCTGCTTGGTTGACCGCTCTCGTGCTCCAAGCCACGAGTCTGTGTGCTTTTTTCTCCTTGGCCCCCCCTTGTCCTCCTGAGTCATCCCCCACACCCCCCTAGTGCCTGTGCTGTCCTGGACTCCGGCACACCTGTCGCGATTGCCTCGTCGCAAGCGGTGATCGACGTCGCTTCCCCCCCAAGTGGATCTTCCTGTTCCCCTCCCGCTGGTGGTCGACCCGGGTGTGGTGGCCGTGCTCCTTTCGACTGATCATCGCTGCGGGGCCCCGCCGGGGCTGCCGAGCATCCGCCCCCTCACCTCGGCGTTGACGCTCGCCGGCCCCGTGGGCCGGTTCCCCACCATGGCTGCCAACGTGCCGCTGCACCGCCCGTTGTCGGCCATTGTCAAGGCCGTCCCATCGGGCGACACGGTCGTCCTCATCAAGCCCCAGGCTGGGGCGACGGGCCCCCCCCCAGAGCTGCGGCTCTCGCTCGCGTCCCTCGCGGCGCCCAAGCTCGCTCAAACCCACGGGCAGGGCGCGCCGACCGGCGGCGTGCCCGGCAGCGACGGCTTCTTTCCCGCCGACGAGGCTGGCGCGTGGGCCGCGCGGGAGCTCCTCCGCAAAAAGCTCGTCGGCAAGCCCGTCTCCTTTTGCGTCGACTACCGGGTAGCGGCGCTGCAAGGGCGTCTGTTTGGCTCCCTCTCCCTTCCGCCGGCTGCCGGTGCGCCGCCGCCGCCCAAGGGTGGCCTCGCCGCTGAGCTGGTGTCGGCCGGCCTCGCGCGCCTCCGCCGGCACAACCCGGAAAACGAGCGGGCGGCCGACTATGACGCGCTGGTCGCGGCCGAGGATGCGGCGGTGACGGCGAACCGGGGGATCCACAACAAGGTGCCGGGCGCGGCGCCGGTGCAGCCGCACCGCCGCGTGCACCTGCCGTTTGCGTCAAGCGTCGACGCCGAGGCGTACGTGGCGTCGGTGCGCGGCAAGACGCTTGACGGGATTGTCGACCACGTCATCAACGGGGCGGTGCTGCGGGTGCTGATCAAGGACGCTGACGCGGCGACCGGGGAGAGCGACCCGACCGTCTACCGTGCGGCGACCGTATCGATTGCCGGGGTCATCTGCCCCGGCTTCCGCCGCCCCGAGGGGTCGGCCCCGCCGGGCGCGGGCGCGCCGCCGGCGCTCATCCCCATGCCCTTTGCGCTCAACGCCAAGGTCTTTACCGAATCCCGCGTCCTCCACCGGGATGTGCGGCTGAGCTTGGGCGGCGTTGACAAGTCGGGCATGCTCCTCGGCACCGTGAGCGACCCGCTCAGCCTCGGGGAGGAGCTCCTCCGCCGTGGCTTTGCCCGCACGATGGGGTACAGCCTCGACTCGTCGGCGGAAGCGCCCGCCCTCCGTGCCGCGGAGCGTACCGCCCGCAACGCGCGGCTGGCGGTGTGGAAGGACTGGGTGCCGCCAACGACTGGCGCGGTGGCGCCGACCGGCGGCACGGAAACGTGGGCGGGGCGGGTGGTTGAGATCGTGTCGGGCGACATGCTGTCGATGGTCGACGAGCGGACGCCGGCGGCCGAGCCCCGCCGCCTGTCGCTCGCCTCCATCCGCGCGCCGCGGCTCGGGCGGGGGGCGGAGCGGGACGCGCCCGGCGCATACGCCGCGCGGGAGCTGCTGCGTAAGCGCCTCATCGGTCGCCGCGTGATGGTGACCGTCGAGTACACGCGCGTGCTCGGTGCGCCGGGCACGGGGGCGCCGGGCGGGCCCGCTGCCGCGTCTGTCGGCGCGTCGAATGCGCCAAAGGGGGCGCCGCCGCCGGCCGGCCGCTCCGACGCCATGATGTTTGTGTCGCTCAAGCGGGACACCAAGGAGGCCGAGGACGTTGGGCTTATGCTCGTTAAGGCCGGCCTGGCCACCGTCACCCGCCACCGTGGGGACGAGGCCCGTGCCGGCGCTTATGAGGAGTACCTAGTCGCGGAGAAGGAGGCGACGGCCAAACGCGAGGCGCTGACTGCCGACGACTCGTCGTCGACTGGCCGCGGCCGTGTCAATGACCTAACGGGCCCGGCGGGCAAGAAGCGTGCAAAGGAAATGGTCGATTACCTGCACCGCACGAGCCCGCAGCGGGGCATTGTCGAGTACGTCATGTCCGGCTCTCGCTTCCGGGTGATGTTGATCAAGGATTCGGCCCTTGCGACGCTTGCGTTGAAGGCCGTCGCGTGCCCGCCGTCGACGCGGCGGGTGTTTGGCCCCGGGGGGGTGCTCAAGGAGACCGTTCCGGGGGAGGCGCTCGGTGACGAGGCGCACGCGTTTGCGCGCGACACGTTCCTGCAGCGGGACGTGGACATCTACATTGAATCGTGCGACCGCACCGGCGCCTTCCTCGGCACCTTTTTGGTGCCGTCTGCCGACGGCAAGGGCGGTGACGACGCTGCTCAGATGCTGCTTGCGGCCGGGTATGGCAAACTCCACCCGGCCTACTACCCGGCCGAGGACCCCAACTCCCGGCCGCTGGTCGCGGCGGCCGCCTCTGCCAAGGCCGCCGGCAAGGGGGTGTGGAAGAATTACCACGAGCCGACGGCGGCCGAGTTGGCCGAGGCGGCGGCCAGGGCCGCCGCCGCCCGCGCGGGACCGACGGTTGTCGGCCGCGTCGTCGACGTTGGCTTTGCGGGCAAGCTGTGCGTGCAAACCGAGACCGCCGCCCGCCAGATGAGCGGCGTAGAGGCCGCGCTCGCGGCGTGCAACTTGGACGGCGGCCAGCCGTCGGCAGCGGTGCGCACCGGGGAGGTGCTCGCCGCCAAGTGGAACGGCGATTGGTACCGCGCCAAGGTGCTCGCGGCGCCCGCGGCGGGGGATGGCCCCAACGCGATGGCGTGGGTGCGCTTTTTGGATTACGGCAATGAGGATTGGGTGGCGCCCAAGGACCTGCGGCCGCTCAACGCGGCGACGCCGCTGGGCGCCATGGCGCCGCTCGCCGTCGTTGCGGCCGTCGACGCGGTGATGGTGCCGGGGGAGGGCCACGAGGTTGGCCGCGACGCGGGGCTGCTGCTGCGGGAGCTCGCCATGGGCCGCCGCGTCCGCGTGGCCAACGGCGATGCCGTCGTAGTCGCCGACGGGGAGCCTGCGTCGGGCAGCGGCAGCGGCTCTGGGTCTGCGGGCGGCAGCTCCGCCGCCGCCGCCCCGGCGGTCGTGGTCAATGGCGCCGGCGACGATGCGTTCCCGACGCTCCCCACCGCCGCGGCGTCGTCATCGAGGCGAAGCGCTGGGAAGGGGCCCGCGCCCACCCCGCCGGCGCCTGCGGCGGCGCCCGCCCCCGCTCGGCCGTCGGGTGGTAGCAGCGCCAGCCTGGCGGAGCAGCTGCTCCAAGCCGGCCTCGCCCGCAACTGGCGGCGCCAAGACGCGGCGACGCGGGCGGTGGCGGAGCGCTACCGCGACGCGGAAGACGTTGGGCGGCGCACGCGCAAGCACATTTGGCGCTACGGTGATGCGTATGCGTCGGACGAGGACGATGATGAGGAGACGCAGGCGGCGCACCGCCGCCGGTACGGGCCGTGAGGGTGAACGGCGTCGTTGTTGGTGTGACGCGTACTGGTATTGCCCCCGCGTGCATTGCCGCGCGGTTCTGCGGTTTCTCGGCCACGCACTAGACTCATTTTGTGTCTTTTCTTCTTTCATCTTCTCCCTTTCCTGTATGTTGTCTCTTGTTGAACGCGTGCTCCGTGCGTGCTTGCGCTAGGCCGTCCGTCGGGAATCATTCTCACCTCGCCGTGTGCGTCGCTCGGGGGGGGCGCGACATTCCACTGCCTCGTCACGTTCTCCGTTCTCCACCAGATGTGGCTTCCAAAGGAACGAGTGTCATGTCTGCATGCGCACCTCCCGACAGAAACACCGCCTCCCCACGCATGAGCCCCCTCCCCACGCATGAGCCCCCTCCCCACGCATGAGCCCCCTCCCACTCACACGTTTTTGGTGACCCACGCCTTGAGCGGCGGCACGTTGACCCACCCCAGCTGGCGCTCCTCCGCGTCGGCCACGACCGCGTCGGCCGCCATCTTCCCCTGGTGCCCCATCCACAGCGACGCCACCGCGCCCGCGCGCATCGCGCTCGCGCACTCACTCAGCACCGGCGTCGGGAGGCCGGTCAGCGCGTCAATCCCCGCCGCCGCCGTCGCCGCGTCCGCGGCCGCGGGGGAACTGGCGACGGCGGCCAACGCGAG
>Ga0114957_1003367_pt1 | contig 14469 bp, 8 predicted proteins | sample BantaG_FD_87175 | JGI IMG/M metagenome (GOLD analysis project Ga0114957, IMG submission 87175) | Marine algal microbial communities from Bantry Bay, Ireland - BantryBay_4 metaG | ecosystem: Host-associated > Algae > Red algae > Unclassified | place: Bantry Bay, Ireland | collected 2014-11-21 | reverse complement strand
TTAAAACGAATGTGTTTGTCGAATAATGTCGCGACTCAGGAGAGTCACGTTACTTTTGGTCGTGTTTTCGAAAATGTTTAAAACGAATATCTTTGTCGAATAATGTCGCGACTCAAGAGAGTCACGTTACTTTTGATCGTGTTTTCAAAAATGTTTAAAACGAATGTGTTTGTCGAATAATGTCGCGACTCAGGAGAGTCACGTTACTTTTGATCGTGTTTTCGAAAATGTTTAAAACGAATGTGTTTATCGAATACTGTCACGACTCAGAGAGTCGTGGTACGTGGAAACTGCGGTTATCGAATCAAGGTTAAATCTCCTGATTTTGTAAACATAATTTTTTCTCCATCACACATCATAATTTCCATTTCTAAAAACCAAACATAAACATCTGAGGCATGTTTTCTTTCTGGTAGCCATTCTTCATCTGGATCATTTGATTTAAATACAGGGTCTCCCCATCGGCTAAAAACTTTTAAATTATAAGAACTAAATTCTAAATCCGTTCTTTTAAAATACGGTGCAAAATTATCATTGATTCCATCTTCATTTGGAGTAAACGCATTGGGTAGTATCACATCTCGATCCAAGTAAACTGAGATATCTTTTACATCAAAAGATTCCGTAAATTGTGAACAGGTCGTAAGATCCAAAATAGTAGCATTATAAAACCCTGATCTATTGATCGTTCTAAATAAAGAAGTATCTCCATCATCCCACATTACTTGATAATCATTTAAAATATTTTCGTCAAAAGAAAATTCTAACAATATATTTTCATCATTACAAATATCTAATTCCGAAGAACTTTCTTGGGTGTTCCAAACCAAATTTCCAATGGCAAAATCTAGAGTGGTTTCACATTGGAAACTATCCTGAATCACTAAAGTATAATCGCCATTTTCTAATCCTGTAAAAATAGTATCGGATTGAAAATTAATACTATCAATAGAATAGAGAAATGGAGCTGAACCTCCAGAGACATGACTAATGATTAGTTTTCCAAAACCATCACTTCCACAATCTTGTTCAGTTGACAATTCAAATGTTCCTGCACCTATACAAATACAATTATCGCCCTCCACCATTACTTCGCAACCGCCACTATCCATCAATTCAACACTAAAATTATTACTATTATTGGAAATAGGACTACTTGTAAATATATTACCCATGATACTGCCAAAAGGGTCATTTGTTGTGTATGGTTCAATGCCACCACTCAATTCCACTTCAAAAATGTAGGTACTATCCTGACAAATAACTGTGGGAGCAGTAGCTGTAAGTCCTGGAAAAAAAGTAATTGTAATTGGACTACAATCATATGTAGGAATTGAAGGCATTGTATGTTCAGGTGGAAAAGGAATTACATCACTACCTCCTGAGCAACAAGAGTCCTTAACAATAATTTTTTGATAGATTTGTTGGATGGTATTAGTAGTCCATTTTTCTTCCCATAAAAAACTAAAAGATACAGGATCACTAATAGGAATAGTATCATTATTTGAATTGATTTTAAGTACTGTAAAAGTGGCGTTATAAGATGTAATTGAGGGTGACACATTTAACCAATAATCTACAGAGTCAATTGTAAATACATTGTTGGAATCTAACAATACAAAATTCCCATTATCTAAAACTGTCCAATTGCCACCTACATGAATCGGCATTTCTAATTGAACGGTATCAGTTAATATAGTATCAAGACATTCAGGTGTAATAACATGACAAAATGTTGGTAAAGGACAACTGTCTGTTAAAATACTATAACCATTTAACATAGTAGAATCTGCAATTGAAAAGAATGATTCACTAACGATATTGCTGTCATTTTCCAAAGTCACTAAATCATCTTGACCATACTGGTCTGGATTATTAGTTTCCAATACGGCGTTGTGTGATGACGTACTTATTTGTATGCCATCAACTAAACAAGCATCTACGGAATCTCCTAAGGTAGTAGAAAAAATAGTAGACGTACAATTGCCATAAGGGGCAAATGACCAAATAGGTGATGGTGGAGCACCGAGTATTTCAAATGTATTTTCGCAAGAAATTGCTCCTCCAGAAGGACATGAAATATTTTCATATTCTAATCCTATTTCAGCATGTAATTCCGATAATTTGTAAGATGGGTCTTCGAAATCTACAAAAACAGTATCGCTAACATTGCAGGAATCTGTATTTATGGAGTATTCAAAATAATAAGTCCCGCACTCTGAATAAGTAACTATAATTGAACTATCAGTTGATGAGTTAATACTTATTGGTAGAGTGGTGTCCGTACAAATTAAAGACCATGTTCCACCAATAGGAACGCCAATTAAGGTATCTTGAAAATTACACGTTCGGGAATCCATTCCAGCATCAATCACACAATCCTGAGCAAAGGTTGAGTTAAGGCATAACAATACTATTGCACATATGGTAAGTACATTTTTCATAAGTTATTTTTTAATTTATATTTCTATTGTAAATTCAAACGAAGTCCTGTATGAACTCCTAAGTTGTAAGGTAAAATTTCATCTAATCCAAAAATAGTTTTTTGAAAAGTAGGCTCAATAATTAGCGTTGACCTAGAATTCAATTTATATTCAACTCCTGCACCAAGTAAGTAACTTAGATTCTTAGTTCTTTGGAAGCCTATTTGAGTGACTAAGGTTCTATTATGAAATAATCTTGGATGCGAAATATCTTTGACATTCACCTCGGATAATTCATTTTCTAAAAAAGAAACTTTTTGGAAAAACCCTATTTTCATACTACCTGAAAGCCGTTGATTTTTCTTTCCTAAAAAATATTTTAATATCACGGGAGCAGTAAAAAATCGTTGCCTTCTTTTAATCTGAATATTCATGGTAAAGTGATCATTCGCAACCACATCATCACCATCATTTTGTTTTTCATTTAAAATAAAGAAATCAATTTTTTGTTTTCTATAATTTGAAGTAAACAAGTAGACATATTTGGTTTGGGTTAAATTATTATTAACAAATACTTCATCCTCTGCATATTTAAAAGTCTTTTGAAATTGAATACCTGTCTGCTCGCCTCCATAGCTAATCCCAAGTTGTAAAAGCACTCGATCGGTAAGTCTTATTCCATATAAAACGCCAAGATCAAAAAATCGATTAGACAAATTGGTACTTTCAACGGTAAAGTCAGTTGTAGTCATATTAGGCAAAACCCAACCATTATTATTATAAAATTCTACTGAGTTTTTAACTTTTGGAGTACCAAAATTTAGCGTCTCAAAATCTCTATAAAAATCTAATGATGGGTCGGTATGGTCTAAGAATACATCTAATGAACTGATAGATTCAGGTATTGCAATTGTAGAAAAATCAATTTTTGTTTCTTCTTCTTTGTGTGGAGTTGTGACAGAAAAACTTTCTATTGGTTGAGTGGATTGACTGGTCTGAGTTATTGAATTCAACAATGTATTTACATTTTTTAAATCTACATTTTTATTACCTCCGACATCTTTAGCATTTACTTTTTCTATTTCAGTCTTATTGATTATTATTTTGTCAAAAATATTTTTTTCGCGTTTTCCTTCAATAATTTCATTGAATTTTGAGGTTTTTGAAATGTCCTTCGTTAAGCCTATTTCTTTTAATGACTCCTCACTTTCTTCCGTCGATATATTTTCTTTTTCTAAATTATTACCTTTCAATTCATTAGTAATAGACGTAATTTTTTGATCTTGAGTTTTTAATGTTTGATTAATATTTTCAATTTTATTTTCATATTGCTGCCAAAGAATAGTAGTCGATAACAATACTATCGCAAAAAATAAAAACATCCATCCTCCCATTTTTTTATAAATAGACGACTTGGGTGGTGGTGGAATCTGATGTTCCAACTCCGACCAAAGATCATCCGAAGGATTCGAATTATAATCCTTTAAACTATCTTGAAAAAATTGTTCAAATTTATCTTTACCTGAATCTTTCATTACTCGATTTTATATCTGTGGTTTAATTCACAGCTACTTTTTGAATTACTTGTTTTTCAACAAGTGTTCATTTTTTTTTCAAATATTTTTTTTAATAATTTCTTTGCCCTTGATAATTGTGATTTGGAAGTGTTTACACTTATTTCCAAATACGATGCAATCTCTTGGTGTGTATAACCTTCGATGACATACATATTAAAAACAGCACGATAACCTGGTGGAAGTTGTTGAATCATTTTTATCATTTGCTCTTCTCGTCCATTATCTTCCTCAACAAATTCTATTTCGTAACTGAGTGTAATTTGGTTCCAATCAATTTCTTGAAATATATTTTTATTCTTCTGAATTTGACGCAAGCAACTATTCACCATCACTTTTCTCAACCAAGCACCCAACGCCTTTTGAGGCTGGTATTGGTATAGATCTCGATATATTCTAATAAATCCTTCTTGTAAAAAGTCTTCGGCTTCTGCCCTGTTTCGGGCATAACGAAGGCAGACTCCGAAAAGCATAGTTTTATATTTTTCGTAAAGTTGTCGTTGAGCAGTAGGTTTTCCTTTTTTACAACCTTGGATAATATTTTTATCAGATAGCTTCAAGTTGCTTGTTTAACGTTTTTATTTTCTTAGTTTTATTAGGATAGTACAGTTTGTTATAAAAGGGTTGCACGGAGTTCATAAAATAGTTTTTTCTTTTAAATATCTACACAGATTTTTTTACCACATATGGCACAATAGAAGGGACACATAAGGCATATAAGAAAGAACTTATATGCCTTATGTGTCCCCCTATTGTGCCATATGTGGTAAAAAAAAATTGAAAGAAATCTACAATTAAGCCTTCTTTTTCCTAAAAATCCTCCTCACCAACCAAATCAAAAACGCCATAATTAAAAAAGACAAACCACTCGATCCCCACATTACTTTCGTTGCATTTTGATACATCAGTTTAGGATTCCAAGAAGCCGCTTCAATCTTTCGAATTTCTCCTTCTCTATAAAAATCAGGAAGATCAGGAACGCCATTTCCATTATTATCCGTATAACTTTGAGTCAATTCAAACAATGCACTCCACTCCTTTACTTCTTGAATTCCTGCTTCGTCTTTGGAAAAATCAAGCATTGCATCTTGGTTATTTTTTATCGGAGTGCCATCTGCAAATTTGGGAACCACATCTAAAAGTCCTTTACTTATTTCATTAATTAAACTAACCGATTCATAAACATATAAATTCGCACCTATTCCAATCAACTGACTTTCATCAGAAAGATCCAATTTTTTATACCCACTTTGAGCATCACCTATTTCTATTTCATAAACTTGATCCAAAGGAACTCGATTAGGATTATATTTAAATTTCAACCCTGATAAATATGGATAATAACTATTCCCTTTTACCGAAGGGGCAATTAACATTATTTCAAGAACACTTTTTAATTCCGCAGGAGTGACATACCCAACAGCTAAAGGATAACCAGGATCATTATCTAACACTCCTCTTCCAAGTGGCATCAATCGAAACAAATCGGAGGCTTGTTGCAATCCTTTTTCACCTGCCAACATATTATCTCTTATCAACCCTGCAGTAGTCAATCCTACAATCGGAAGTTCTTTATTGGTTGCATATTTTTGAACACCATAGCGAACTGCATCAGCAGCGAATGCACCTAAATTACTCTTATTTAAATTCTTTCTTGTAATCGTCAAATCAAACTTTGTTTCTGCAAGCACATCCGTAAAACCAATGTTATATTTTTCTAAAACCTTTTCATTTATAGATAATTGAAAACTATCTACCATGGCGTTAATATCAGGATCAGTAGCAAATGAATCATCAATTTCTACCAATTTATAATTCACCATTTCCATCTCACCATCTTTGTATTGCATTTCCAAAAACCCCACATATTGTCCTTCCGAACCTGCTTGAACTACTGGCGTTCCATTGACCATAATGGGTTTTGGTAGTGGGGTATGAGAATGTCCACTTATCACCACATCAATTTCAGGAACAGCATTCGCCAAATCAACATCCGCCCCACCCCATGTTCCTTCCTCATCCACATGCCATACGCCAGAGTGAGTCAAACAAATTATCATGTCTGCATTTTTTTCATTTTTCAAAAAAGCAGTCATCTCTTTTGCTGATTCAATTGGACCATCAAAGGTCATCGGTTTTGAATAATTAGCCACACTAGCCGCTTCTTTTCCCATCAAACCAAACATGCCAATCGTGATTCCATTTTTTTCTATAACAATATGATTACGGATCACGCCATTTTTATATAATTTTTCTAAACGATCATCTTCAGTTGAGGTCTCGCTAAAGTTTCCATTGGATAATAACAGTTGAGGAATCTCTCCATGCGACATTGCTGACTCGATAATATCTGCCAATCCATCGCAATTAAAATCAAATTCATGATTTCCAATTACTGCTGCATCATAACCGATGGCTTGCATCAATCGCAACTCCGCTCCTTCAAATGTACTGATGGTTTGGAAAAGGGTTCCCATCATCCAATCTCCTCCATCCAGTACCAAAGTACGATCAGGAGCAAGTGCTCGACGGTTACGAATGACATTTGCAACACGAGCGATTCCACCTACCGTTTCATCGTCATTGGTAGTCAATGGTGTAAAATCTGTATTGGGTGCAAAACCAAGTAATCGTGATTGTAAGTCATTGGTATGTATAATCGATATGATTTTATCCTGAGTCTGGGCATCCATATTTAGAACAAAAAGACTTTGGGAGAAAAGAAAGAGTAGGATAATCTTTTTATAAAAAAAAGATTTAGGAAGGTTTCTCATAAACATAATTTTAGGCTAGGTTTTGATATTGAGTACGCAGTCAAATCAACTCAACTTCCTCATTATCAGTATTTTAGAATTAATTTTTGTTGGAAATAAATTAGATAGAGATGCTTAAAGATAAAGACAAAACCGTCAAAAATGACATTTTAAAAACAAAAAAAGATAGTTCTATTTGGTTGGAACTAATGGTTAGACTAGCTTTGCAGCTTTTAAAAATTAAATTTTAATTTTTCACAAATAAACAAACAAACAATCTAATGAGAGAAATTCTACTACTATTGTGGATGCTGCTTTTATCTATTTCAGCATCAACTCAAATGGACAATGATTCTACTCAAATTGAAATTGACGAAGTTGTTATTCTTGCAAATCGTATTCAACTTCCTACATCAGAAAATTCCCACACTATTAATATTATCACTCGACAACAAATTGAAAATGCCCCTGTGCAAAGTGTTGCTCAAGTTTTACAACATGTCGCTGGAATTGATGTTCGGCAACGGGGTGTTCATGGTGTTCAAGCTGATGTGAGTATTCGTGGAGGAACCTTTGATCAAGTTTTAATTTTAATCAATGGAATCAAAATGGCTGATCCTCAAACTGGTCACCATACTTTGAATCTTCCACTCAACATGGATAACATCGAACGTATCGAAATACTCAAGGGCCCAGCTGCAAGAATTTTTGGAGCGAATGCTTTTGCAGGCGCCATCAATATTGTTACTAAAACTCCTGACGAACCATTTGTTATTATTAATGTAGAAGGTGGAGAAAACGGTTTAGGAGGAATTAATCTATCTGCTTCTTTGCCTCAAGGAAATTTAAAACAATACATTTCCATAGGTCGTAATTTTTCGGATGGATACCGTCATAATACGGATTATGATATTTCGAATTACCTCTATCAAGCTGATTATAAATTGGATGCTTCGCAAAAATTAGAAATTCTAGGAAGTTTTACTGAGCGTAAATTTGGAGCAAATAGTTTCTATGGAAACAATACTCCTTTTTGGAGTAATCAATATGAAGAAGTACAAACTAGTCTATTCAATATTGGTTATAAAAAAGTAAAAGATAACTTTTCAATTAACACTCGTGTTAACTGGAGACGTAATCAGGATGAATATCTTTTGATGCGAAATGATGCAGAATTTTATCGTAACCTACACATTAGCAATGTCATTGCTTTGGAAAGTCATGCTAACTATTATAGTAAAGCTGGAACAACTGGAATTGGTGTAGAATTAAATCAAATGTATTTGCGAAGTAATAATTTAGGAAAACATGATAGAACTACTGCTACTCTATTTTTAGAGCATCGCTTTAGTTTTCTGGATACGAAATTAGATGTAACCCCTGGAATATCAGCAAGTTATTATTCTGATTTTGGAACACATTTCTTCCCTGGTATAGATGTAGGGTATTCGATTTCAAAAGGCGTTAAGCTTTTTGGAAATACAGGATACACTTGGCGAATTCCTACTTTTACAGATTTATTTTATGAGGATAGCGGTAATTTAGGAAATGAAAATTTGGAACCTGAATCTGCACTTTCTTATGAAGCTGGAATCAAATATGATAAAGATGGTGTTCGTGCTAATTTAAGTTGGTTTGTGCGGGATGGAACGGATTTGATTGATTGGACTCGATTGGCTGATACCTTAAAATGGCAGCCTAGCAATATTGCCAATTTGACGATGAAAGGTTTTGATGCAAGTATTGATTTTAATGTAGTCCGATTAGTTCAGAGTGATTTCTTTATTCAAAATATAAATTTAGGGTATACTTATATTGATGCTGAAACACCTTCAGTTGAAACAGGTCTTTCAAGATATGTTTTGGAAAATTTAAATCATCAATTTACTGCCGGTCTTGATTTTCAACTGGTTGATAATTTATTTCTTGGATTTCGATACAGATATGTTGATCGGGTTTCAATGGAGGATTATACGGTATTGGATGGAAAAATTACTTGGAAACAAAAAAATTATTCCATCTACCTTGCTGCTAATAATCTTTCTGATACGGAATACTTTGAAACGAACTTGGTGGAGATGCCTGGGAGATGGATTTATGGAGGTGTGAAAGTTCGATTGAAGAATAATTAATTAATCGAAGAAGGAAGGGGAAGCAAGGAAGACGCGCAACTGTTTTTTTGAATATCGAACAATAGAACAAGGAACAAGGATTTGAGAAGTTTGACGAATACTTGTGAGTTGCACTTATCACTATTTGTTCGTCAAACTTCTCAAATCCTTGTTCCTTGTTCTATTGTTCGATATTCAAAAAACAGTTGCGCGTCTTCCTTGCTTCCCCTTCCTTCTTCAAATTACGATAATAAAACAAAACCCTTTCCTCGGGCGAGGAAAGGGTTTCTTTGTTTTCAAAAATGGTTTTTAAAGAGCTAGTTGTCTCTCTTTTAGGTCTCTTATCCAAAGAGTTTTCATCAAGGTATGAGGAGTTATGAGAGTTTACTATAATAAAAGTTAAAGGTGTTGTTTGTTTCCTATTCACATTTATTATAAAACAAAGATAAGTCCTACACTTACTAAAAGCACTATTAATTCTCCTCAAAAGCCTTTAAATATGTTCCAAAAGTTTAATCAAAGCTTTTATTATTGTTCCAACAGGAAAACATAATCTATCGTAAACATTTGATTATCAATCAATTATGTGTTTCACTTGGTGAAAATCCGAAATGGCTTTTAAAATGAGTAGAAAAATTTGCGGGATTCTTATATCCGACTTTATAAGCGACTTCTGAGATATTAAAATCCGTAGATTGGATTAATCTTTTTGCCTCTTGTAGTCTAATAATTCGAATAAATTTAGTGGTAGAAAGGTTGGCTGTAGCTTTTACTTTCCGATGAATTTGAGTTCGGCTCAACTCCATCGCTTTACATAATCGAGGAACATCAAAATCATCATCTTCGATATTATCTAGAATGATTTGATACATTTTTTGGAGAAACTCATCCTCTGGTTTTTGCTCTTTTTCTAGCTTATTTTTCTCTAAAATATTTTTACGCACCTCTACTAAATGTTCTAATCGAATCATCAATTCCTTTTTATTAAATGGCTTGAACAAATAAGCATCTGCTCCTTTTGACAACCCTTCCAAGCGATCCTCACTTGAAGATTTTGCAGTTAACATAATGATTGGGATATGATTCGTTCGAGGATCAGTTTTAAGTTTTTCGCATACTTCAAAACCATTCATTTCTGGCATCATCACATCACTAATAATAATGTCAGGAATTTTATCTAATGCTTCTTCCACTCCTACTCTACCATTTTGTGCGATAACAAATTGATAATGTGGCGTCAAGCAATTTTGTAAATATTCCGCCACATCTTGATTATCTTCTATGATTAAAAGAATCGGTTTTTGATCTTCCATCAAAACCTCCACTTGCTCTGAAAGTAAAGTTGAACTTGGTGCAATCGGAATAGAAATTTCTTCAAAATTTTGATCTTCTTCAATGGGAGTCTCATTTTTTATTGGAAAAAATAAATCAAATGTAGTTCCTTTTCCAACTTCACTTTCCACCACAACTCTACCTCCAAATAACTCTGTCATTTCTTTTACCAATGCCAATCCAATTCCTGTTCCTTCTACATTCCTAGTATTAGATGCATCCACTTGGTAGAATCGGTCAAATATTTTGGGGAGCGCATCCGCAGGAATTCCTTGACCTGTATCCTTAACTCTTAATCTTAAAAAATTAGTCGTATCATCTTTTTTGACACTCACTTTTACTTGTCCAAGTTCAGGGGTAAATTTGATCGCATTGGAAATCAAATTGATTAAGATCCTTTGTATTTTTTCAGCATCATAATCCATCAAGAAATCTGTTTCGACTTCAGAATAAAATGATAACCCTCGCTGCTTAGACAACGCAAAGGATTGATAAGACTCCGTCAAATATCTTAAGAAATTAATAATTTTGCCTTGATGTATTTTTAATTCCAGAGAACCTTCTTCCAACTTACTTAAATATAACAATTGATTTACAAGTTCTAATAATTGATTCCCATTTCGACGAATAGTTTGTAGTCGAGATTGTAATTTTAATTTTGGATTTTCTTCTAATTGTTCTGCCATTCCCATTATTACGGTAAGTGGCGTTCTAAATTCATGCGTAATATTGGTGTACAGTTGAGATTTGAATTCATTGATCTCTTTGTATTTCAGCGCGTCTTTACGTTCTAATTCTAATTGCTGATTCTCTTGAAGTTTTTGAATATATTTTTCGTTTGTTTCTTCTTTTTCTTTTTCAAATAAAAATGCACGATACGCTAATCCAATAGCAAAAAAGGAAATCTCAAAAAGGAAACCTAACATGGTTGGAATCAAGGGATATTGAAGCAATATATCATTTTTAAATACAGGCGAAATCGTCAATACAAAACCTACAACTGAACCTATAAAGTATAGGAGTACACCAACTATTAAAATACTGGCAAGTGATATTTTTGATTTGCAAACCAAAAATATTCCATACAAACCAATCGCTCCAACTGACAAAATAGTTAAGTCATGTAACAATTTGTATCGATCATAATCTACCTCCTCTGAGAACCCAAGCACTTGATAACAAAATGTAAATACAACTAAAATCCCTAATTCGAAATAGGCAAATCTTCTGAGTGTTTTTGCTAAAGAAGGTAATCGTTCCCGAAGTTTTAGAAATTCAATTGCGAAAAAATGATACATGACATATCCTAGCAATAGGAATCCAATTCTATAATTTGAGGAAAGTTCATCAAAAAAGTAGGTGAAAAATATTTCTTGTTTCCCGTAATATTCGTAGTAATGAGAAAAGTAAAGAAAATTAAAGAGCACATAAAGTGCATAGAAAAAATATGCTTTATCTTTTGCTAAAATGTATTGCCCAAATGAAATGATAATATTGAAAATGATTATTCCAAAAAAGATTCCAAAGTAAACATAATGATTTTGAGGAATAACAATATTAGACACCTCTTCTTGTCCATACATTCCTATGGGTAAGAAAAAAAATAATACAAAAACTAGTGATCGATAGAAAAAGTTCTCTATTCTCATTTATGGCTTACAGGTGGTTTATTTTTTTGGGTAAAATTGGGTTTTTAATTCTAAATGAATAAGAGATTAAGGGAAATTAAAAATACGAAAAGATTTATAACAAAAAAATTATTTTATATGATGACACTCTAATTCAAGGCAACACAAAGTTATAACAATTAATTTCCAAGATTTGAAAAACCTTTCCAGATAATATCTACATCTTTTAGGGCTTCATAATCTTTGGCATATAATAAGTTCAACCTTTGGATTGTCGGAAGATTTAATTGTTTTAGTTGTAGTGCATCTAGTGGAGATAATACGCTTTTTCTTATTTTGGGTAAATTGTCAAGATTCACTTTATCTTCTGTATAACCTACCCAGCTTTTTTTACCAAAAAAAACCTGATAGATATTTCTAAAAAATCCTATTTTATTTTTCACAAAAAGAAAAGTAATTACAAAAAACATTAAAAAAAACAAACTGGATAAAATATCCAACACCCTTTTATTTCGCTGATTCATGGAAGTAGCAATCTGGAAGCGGATATCGATGGTATATAATTCTCCTGATATATTTTTAGAATTACTCCCAATAATGCTCATGCTTTCCTCTGGAACAATTTTATATTCTAAATCAGTTCCTAACTTAGTCATCCACTTCATAATATTTTGAGCAGGAATATCTTTTGAACAAAAAATAAGTTCTTGTATTTTATAAATTTGCACCACTTCTCCAAGCTGCTCTAATTCACTTAAATAAATAGCAGTATCTTTTATTCCATCAGGAGCAACTGTTCCAATCAAATTAGTATTCACTTGAGCCTGCATCAATAAATTCATCACCCGGTCACTTTCTTTTTTACTTCCTATGATGACTACAGGACGTTGTTCTTCTTTTCCTAAATTAAGATTTTGAAACTGAATAAAATGTAACATCATCCTAAAACTCACCGTTGCAAAAAGTGTCCAAACCGCTCCCATAACAATCAATGCACGTGAAGGTCGATATTGTAAATCCAAAAAACCATAAACGGCTGCTAAGACTAATGATCCCATGATTACACCTCGAACCAAACGTCGAATATTATATTTTTCATCATACCCTCCGCTGAAATAAATAGAAGTAATCCAGATAAAAATATACAATGGAAAATTGAACCATAAATATGCAGATTGGTAATAATCAGGATCATCATAATATATGCTCGCCCAAAAACCTTTTAAAATCAAAAGACCTGCAAAAATTAAACATGCATCAATTAAGGGTAAATAGATTTTTTTAAAAAAATTCCCCAACAATGTGATGAATGCTCTAAAATAAATGGCGGCATGAAGCATTAAAATAAACAACTTTGCTTTTTCTCCAACAAAGTGTTTACGGGCAAAAATTATCATCGCATTATAAAAGACTTTTACATAATTAAGGCTTCCTTTTTTTGTACTTTCTCCTTTATAGTGAATGATGGTCGTATCCGCGTAGTAGTAATTTTTATATCCTGATTTTACTATTCTATATGATAAATCAATATCTTCTCCATACATAAAAAAGGCTTCATCCAGTAAACCTATTTTATCTAAAACAGATTTTCTCATCATCATAAATGCACCTGCCAAAACATCAATTTCATGCGTTTTATTTTTATCCAAAAAACCCAAATGGTAGCGATTAAAAGTTTTTGATTTTGGAAAAATACTGGAGAGTCCAAACGTTTTACAAAAAGCAACAAACGGCGATGGAAATCCTCTTTTTGATTCTGGTAAAAATTTACCTGAGCCATCAATCATTTTCACTCCTAATCCACCTGCATCTGGATGAGTATCCATAAAGTTGATACATTTCTCGAAAGTATCTTCTTCGACAATCGTATCAGGGTTAAGTAAGAGTACATACTCCCCCTTAGATATTTTTATAGCTTGATTATTAGCGGTAGAAAACCCAGGATTGGATTTATTTTGGATAAGATGTACTTCTGGAAATTTTTCAATAACCATCTGCACAGATTCATCGACCGAATTATTATCTACAACAAATACTTCTGCATCTATTCCTATAATAGCTTTCCGGACAGAAAGCAAGGCTTGCTCTAAAAAATATTTGACATTATAATTGACGATGATGATGGAAAGCTTCATTTGACTTTTCCTTTTTAGGTAAGCCTTGCAAGCTTTTTATTTAAATAAAATATAGCTACTTGGCAAAAAGGATAGTATTTATTTTCATGGCGAGTTTCCCAATTTTTTATCTCATTATTCAAATCACTTCGACTATAAGTTTGCCCCTCTTTCTTTTTATATTTTCTTTTCATATCTTCAACAACTTTATCCATCACCATTTTTCTCCACATCGTTAATCTATCATTATTTAAATTAAGTACCTCATTTATATCTGCCTCTACTCTTTCATCATTAGAATACATTGAGCCATCCGTATCGTATTTTATAAAAGTTTCACAATTTGAATTCATTGGATTAATGAATAAATTTTTATTCCCTCTACTTCTATCACAATGCGTCAAATGAATAGGGTTCCCTTCATTACCATTGCATACTCCTAGCATATTTGAATAATTTAATTTCTTTTCTTCTTCATTTGCTTGGGCTTCATAATGTTCAATACTTGTTCTAGGATTTCCAAATTCATCATCG
>Ga0114957_1003363_pt1 | contig 14481 bp, 9 predicted proteins | sample BantaG_FD_87175 | JGI IMG/M metagenome (GOLD analysis project Ga0114957, IMG submission 87175) | Marine algal microbial communities from Bantry Bay, Ireland - BantryBay_4 metaG | ecosystem: Host-associated > Algae > Red algae > Unclassified | place: Bantry Bay, Ireland | collected 2014-11-21 | reverse complement strand
AATTTTGTCGTGACTTACCAGTTATTGACGGGGCAAATACAGGAGGATATTCGAAAAATGCAGACCTATTTGAAATAGATTTTCATTAGAATAAAGTCTATTAGGGATGAGGTATAAATAAATGCAGATGGTAGGCGAACTATTTTTTTGCCAATCAAGGACCTAAATAGGCGTTATGCCTAGCATAATAACCATTTTATGGACGCAGAGTGGCGGAAAAAGAGGAAGTATAGAATCGTCATTTATTTTGTCAACATTCCTAATATCATAACTGCTGAAAATTAGACAACCCAAAATCAATATTCAATATTGGACATCCAATATTCAATATTCCATAAAAGGGGTTATTTTTGCAAAAAAGAAATTACTAAGATCTATGGCAGAGCCAAAACCAAAATCATTCTGGAAAAGACCCGAGGGAGTAACGGGTGCAATCTTTTTAGGCGCCGCCGTGATCGGAACCGTCGCCCTCGTTTCCACTTTTATCACTCCCATTTTGACTTTCTTGACTTCTGTTCTAGGAATGGTCGTCTCTCTTTCTGTCCTGGCGGTTATAATATTTATGGCTTTGGATCCGAAAACCAGAGCGGTTACGGGATACATGTACAAGAGCGTGATGCGCTGGATTACCGGACTATTCGTTCAGATTGATCCCATCGGTATTCTAAAATCTTACGTGGAAGATCTTCAGGACAATCTCCGTAAAATGAGCCGCCAGATCAGCCAGCTGCGGGGAGAAATGCATAAGATGCAGGAGATGATTCATAATAATAAAAGAATGATCGAAAGCAATCTTAATCTAGCCAGTAAGGCCAGAGATAAAGATAAAAAGAACATCATGATCCTTAAGTCCCGGAAAGCGGCCCGGGCCAAGGAATCCAACATGCGACTGGAGGATTTATACAAAAAAATGGAAGTGCTCTACCGCGTACTCAATAAGATGTACGAAAATTCCGAAATCCTCATGGAGGATATCAAGGATCAGGTAGAAATGAAGGAGCAGGAACGGATCGCTATTCACGCCAGTCACGGCGCTATGAAGTCTGCCATGAACATCATTCAGGGAGACGCCGATAAAAGATATATGTTTGATATGGCGCTGGAAGCCATCGCCGACGACGTGAGTCTGAAAGTAGGAGAAATGGAACGCTTCATGGATATGTCTTCCAATTTTATGCAATCCGTGGATTTAAAAAACGGGGTCTTCGAAGAAGAAGGACTCAAAATGCTGGAAAAATGGGAGAACGAAGGAACTTCACTGATCCTTGGTTCCGAAAAAGATACGCTTATTCTGGAATCTGAAGACGGAGAAATGCTGGACATAAATGAACCCATCGCCCGTCCCCAAAGAGCAGAAAACGATACAAATCAATACGATAGCTTTTTTGACTAAAAAAATGTAGCAATGTTGAATCACTAAAGGTTTTCAACGATTCAACAAGCGAAGCGATTCAACGATTTATTCACTAACAAACAAAAACAATGGCTCGACGATTAACTACCTTCTCAAAATTTTTAATTACTCTCCTTATTATTGGCGTCATCGCCTTTATTGGTAATTATTTTCTTAACAACACCGAACTAGGTGAAGGAATAAAGGACAAAGCTGGCGTAGAAAATAGGGACAATGGAAGTTCCAGCGCCAATTCTGGCAGCTCTTCAAATAACACCAATACCAATCCGGGGAATACCAACAGCGGTAGTACCGACGATGTAATTCGGGTAGGGGTTGTAACCTGGGGTGGATATGCCGGTGGACAATATTTTAACGAAGGCTTCGAAGCTTCTAAAAATTCCAGATTCTACAAAGACTACGGTTTTCAGGTAGAATTTGTCGTACTCGATGATTTTGAGGCGAGTCGTAATGCGTTTCGAGCGGGCGAAGTAGATTTGCTCTGGGCAACTATTGATGCCTTTCCAACGGAAGTAGGCGCGCTCTCTGCGGTTGATCCGGTGATTGTCTTTCAAGCCGATTGGTCGCGGGGTGGGGATGCCATCATTGCACAACGTGGTATTACGAGAGTATCTGATCTGAAAGGAAAAAGTATTGCTGTAGCGGAATTAACACCTTCTCATTCTTTCCTGATCTGGTTACTGGAAGCGGGTGGATTATCTATCAAAGACGTGACAATCAAGCCACAAGCTTCGGCCGTAGACGCAGCGGAAGTATTCAAGAGTGGCCGAGTTGATGCGGCGGTGGTTTGGAGTCCGGATGATATCCTGGCGACCAAGGCAGTTCCTGGTTCCAGAATTTTAGAAAGTACGCGTAGTGCTGCCTATATCATTGCGGATGTCTTTATGGCCAAGCGTGGATGGGCAAATGCTAACGAGGATCGACTACAAAAATTATACGAAGGATGGATGCGAGGAGCAGCGGAAATCAACAGCAACTCCAGCAGTCGTAAAAAAGCGGCAGAGATTTTATCTCGTGAATTTACCGAGCGGGGTACTTCCTTAAACCCACAGGAAGCAGCGGAAATGATCGGGAATGTACGATTAGTAACGCACGGTGATAATAGAAACTTCTTTAGTTTGAATAACGATTATAAAGGGGTTACCGGAAGTAACCTTTACTCTTCGATGGGTAATAAATATTCCGACCTTGGATTCGTGGAAGGACGGGTTCCTGCCTGGCGACAGATTGCGTTTCCTAAACTGGTTGTGAATACCAACCTGAACGGCGGAGCTGATGCGCCAGAAAAAGGAAAGACGTACGCTAAAGCCACCAAGGCCGATGAAAAGAAGGAAGCCCTGGCCACTAAAGAACTGAGTATCAGCTTCCGTACCGGAGAATTTCAATTAGATGGAAATGCTAAAACCCTCATCGATCGGGAATTTGTAGAGATTGCTAAAGTCTTTAACTCCCGTATTCGGATTGAAGGAAACACGGATAACACTGGTAGTGCGGCAACCAACCAGCGATTGTCAGAGAAAAGAGCGCAGGCCGTAGCCGACTATTTGGTGGGAACTCATGGGATGGATCGTAACCGATTTATCATCATCGGAAACGGACCAAGCCAACCGATCGCAGACAACGGAACTGAAAGCGGTAGAGCGAAAAATCGACGGACCGATTTTGAGTTGTTGACCGATTAAGATAACGTTGCATCGTTACACGTTGCATCGTTACACGTTGCATCGTTACACGTTGCATCGTTGCATATGTAAATACAATTCATGAATTGTATCTACATATGCAACAACCCAACAACCCAACAAAAAACGGCTCTTTTACCACTTACCCCTTATCCAATCGTCAATGAATCTTTTTAAACTTCGAGGAACACTCACCCGCTCGCAGAATTTGCTGCTTGGGCTACTTGGCTTTGTTATTTTCATTGCCATCTGGTGGATTGCCGCTGAATCTTTTTCTACCCAAAGACCCATCATTGAGAACTTTAACAACCGCTTGCCTTCTACCCTGAATCTGGATCCGGATGGACCACAGATAGATGCGGATAGTTTGGCCAGGGCCATTGAGTTAAAAGACAGTATCGCCTTTGCCAATGCCACCGAGTTTGAAAAAGTATATCCAGTGCTACCGCCGCCGCCCGCCGTTTTGAATTCTTATCCAGAATTATTTACCAAAGATAATTTTCCGACCGAAGCATTGCGTTCTATTTGGTTAAATGTACAGGGTTATTTTTGGGCTATTTCCATTTCCTTGTTACTAGGATTTATCATCGGATTGTACCCACTCTTTCGGGGACTGTTTAGTAAACAAACCAATGCTTTAAGGTATTTGCCATTGACGGCATTGACGGGGGTTTTTATTTTATGGTTTGGAATTGAAGACGAGATGAAGATTGCCTTTTTGGCTTTTGGGATCATTGTTTACTTGTTGCCCGTGGTGGTACAACGAATTGATGAAGTCGAAGATGTTTATTTAAAAACAGTTTTTACTTTGAGTGCAACCGATTGGCAGACGATTCGTTCGGTTTATATTCCGGCGGTGATGTCTAAGTTGATGGATGATATCCGAGTATTGACCGCTATTTCCTGGACCTATATTATTATTGCAGAATTATTAAATCGACAGGGTGGAATTGGTTCGCTAATCTTTATCAAGGCTCGGCAAGGACAACTCGAAAAGGTATTTGCAATTCTATTTATTATTATTTTAATTGGTTTCGTACAGGATCGAATTTTCATGTTTATCGACCGACGCTTGTTTCCACATAAATACGTTAAATCGGCCACCGCAGGCTACAAAGAAAGTCAGTTTGGTATCTTTGCCGTGCTTGGTGTTACCTTGCTAGGGCTAATTCTGGGTGCTCTTATCCCGGTTTTAGGAACGACTTTGTGGTGGGGCGTCGGATTGATCGTCATGGCAGGATTACTTTTTGTCGGCCTGGGCGAATTTAAAATATTAACTGCCAGTAAGGCGGAAGCGTAGAGTGTTGAAACGCTTCGCTTGTTGAGGGTTTAATAAAAATAACTTGGTTTAAATTTTTAAAATTGTTTATTTTGGTACCGATATAAGGAATGAGGTATTAATAAATTAAGAATTTTGGGTTAGCGATTTTTGTTGCTAGTAAGCCAAAAACGTAAATTTATTATTAACTCATTCCTAATAGACTTTATTCTAAAATAACTGTCAACTACATAATTGCGACTCAACAAGCGCAGCGTTTCAACAAGCGCAGCGTTTCAACGCGCGCAGCGCCTCAATAAATAAAAAAAAATGGTAAAATTCCCCGACACCAATCTAGAAAATATCGTAGAGCTACGCGGCGTTAGTCAGTCCTACGATGGTGGTAAAACGTATATTATCAAGGATCTGGATTTTTTGGTAGAAAATAAACCGGATAGAGGACAATTCGTTTGTATCCTGGGAATGTCGGGTAGTGGTAAGTCAACCCTGCTGCGTTTTATCGCCGGATTACAAGAACCCACCGTTGCGAATACTTTGTTGGTCAATAAAAAACCGATCAGTAAAGATAACCGGGTAAGTATGGTTTTTCAACAATACTCTTCCTTACCCTGGATGTCCGTTCTGGACAATGTTGGGTTGGCCCTAAAATTCAAAGGAATAGATAAAAAAGAGCGCGATGAAAAAGCGATGGAAATGATCGAAATCATGGGCCTCTCCGGCCACGAGCACAAGTACGCGCAGTATCCAACGCTTTCGGGTGGTCAATTGCAGCGGGTGGCGATCGGTCGTAGCCTTCTGGCCAATTCTAATATCCTCTTAATGGATGAACCTTTCGGTGCCCTGGATGTCAAGACCCGATTACAGATGCAGGATTTAGTATTAGGTATCTTTGAAAAATTACAACCGACCATTATTTTTGTTACCCACGATATTTCCGAAGCCGTCTATCTGGCGGACGATATTTATATTTTAAAATCTGCTCCCTCGCATTTCGCCGAGCATATTCATATCGACCTGCCTTTACACCGGGATCGGAATACCAAGCGAGACCCGAGATTCATAGAACTGGTCCACGAAGTGGAAGACAAGATGATCGCGATGGAGGAACTTTAGGAATATTGAATGTTGAATCTCCAATGTTGAATATTGAGTTTTCTCAAATCAATATTCAGAATTCATTATTCAACATTCATCAGTTGCATTCGAATTCCCTTGGGAAGTTTTCCTCGAACGCCAAGTTCTGCACGATAAGTTTTAAATGAATTTCCAAAATCCACGCCTTCGTAAAAACCGGTTTGTCTAAATTCTGCGGCTCTGGTTTCACCGGTAAACTGCCAGTTTTTCCAGGACTCGTAAGTAAGAATAAGTCCCGCTTGTAAAATTCTTTCCTGATCCAGATTTATGGGAAAATAGGTGACTAGACCACTGTTGTCCTGTAGCACCTGGGTATCATAAAATCCATCGATAATTTCTGTTTTATCAATTTCTGAGGAGGATAGGTTATCGGTAGATTGTACGGTATGTCCCGTCGCCACAAAACCAAGAAATAAAGCAGTCATTAAAATGATGGCGGTGGCAAACCCTTCTCTAAAAGTTCCTACTACATTTTCCACCATAAATAATCAACTCAAACCTTTATAACTTATTTTTTAAACGATCCTTAGAGGGAAGCCAACCAGCAAAACCAGCCAACTAGCATAGAAAGGAAATTCTAATGTACTACAAATAATACTTTTTTCTAAACGCTATTTTCTGCCGCAAATACGCCTTGTGATCCTTGGCATTAAACCAGTACTCCTTAAAGACCGCCGCTGCTTTTGCTTTTTCGTTAGTTAACGCATCTGCGGCTTGTGGTAAAATTTCGTTTCCTTTGTTTTTACTTCCTGCGGAATATGGATAAACTTTTCCTTCCGTGGCATCTTCGGGACTATCCTTGTATTTTTTTCCACTCGCGTGATTGGCGTAGCGACGGGCGCGGGTAAAACCCATTTGTAAATATTTGCGTGCCATGTCGGCTCCGACAAAATCTTCTTTCTGAAGGTATTTTTCGAAAAGCGCATAGATTTTTTTTGCGGATTTCTCTGCAATTTTCTGGTTTTTAAATCGCCAGTGTGGCAAAATTTCTGATTTGTAAGGTTGTACTAACAGGACGCCCTGTTCCCCCCGTCCAATCCGGTATAATTCCGGATTTTTACGAAAATCAGTTTTATCAAAATCTAGATCATATGGAAAGGAATTTTTAGACATGCGCAGTTTTATAACAAAACGACAGAAAGGAGTTCAAGTTCAGTAACGGTAATTAGGTTACAGTATATTCAATGACAACTTAACCAAAAGCTCTCACCAATTAAAGAGCCTCACCAATTGAAGAAAGCCTATCGCCACCCCATCACCAACAATAAAAATTCCTCCCCAGTCAATCCTGCTAAACAAGTCAATCCCGTTCGTAAATCCGTCATCGTTCGCTGAATATCAAAAACGCGAATTACCTGAACTTTATCTCCTTTAGTCAGGCGCTTACCCTGATCGTTCGTTAAAGTGGTCAGTATTGGAATTGGATTTCGGTGAGATTGGTAGAATAGGGTATAACCTTTCTCATTGGATAAAAATTCGGAGAGCCCGTATCCGGATACTTTAATCAGGTGTTGTTTTTTATCTACCTCTGCCGTCAAATCCAGGTAGTCGAATAATGATTTATAGAGGGCTAGTAAAAACTCAATTTCGGTTGCTCCCATTTGATTAATACAAGATTTAAAAGTTACGGTCACCGTTTCAGCTTCGCCTCGTAAAAATGAATTAATCGACTTTTTGATCCACTGTACTTGTAACCATGCGGATAAAAAATCGGTGGCCGTACTATCGAATTTAGTGGTACCATATCGGTAATTTTCGGTAATCTCCGCCAGACTTTCCTGATCAAATAACTGGTCTTCGAGCTTGGTGGTTTCCTCCGTCTTTGGTAGAATGGCAGCTTTAAAACGGAAGGCTTGTCGTTGATTTTGAATGTAATGACCACTGCCATACCCCAGACTTAGACTAGCTAATTCTTCTTTTAAAGCAATTAGATTGTTTTTAAAATTATAATATTGCCAGTTTAGATTTTCTTCCGTTTGGGCACTCGTAATCATGATCGGCCCATCTTTCTCGGGAGCTGATTCTTCCATTTGGTAAATCTTTTTTTCGATCCTGACCAATTGTTGTAATTGCTTACGGAAAAAACTTTTGCCCTGTTCGGCTTTCGGTAGTTCGGGCAAATTGTTTTTGGCAGACATCGATGCAAAGCGTAACTGCTGAATATTTGGAACGAGTTGATTACTGGCTTTATCAATATCTATAGTAAATAAAATGGGCAAATCTTCCTGGGTCCTAATCAATTGTTCGGCGGACAACATCGTCAAATCCCTTTCAATCTGTCGCTTCAAAGCCCGGCCCCCCATCTTCTCATCAAAACCTCTACGGGCTACCCAGGCCAGCGCCTCTTGCGAAATATCCAGAATGGTAGTTCTTCGTACAAAGCCATCCCGACTCAGTAGTTCCTTTATTTGTAAACGGGCAATATTTAAAATATGATCAAAAGAAAGTGACTGAAAGATCACCACCTGATCAATTCGATTAATAAACTCGGGACGGAATTTTTTTCTCAATGACGAATGGTAAATCGCATTATCAGTTTCACTATTTTTTTCAAAACCTAATTGGCTGGAAATCTCCCGGGCGCCAACGTTGGAAGTCATGATGATAATCATATTGGTAAAATCTACCGTCTTTCCCAGGCTATCCGTCAAACGGCCGTCGTCCAGGACCTGTAAAAACAAATCGTGCACACTTTTATGGGCCTTCTCGATTTCATCCAGTAATAAAATACCAAATGGCGTATGGCGTACTTTTCCCGTTAGGTGCCCTTCTGGTTGATAGTAAGTCCCAATCAGCCGATCCACCGCATCGTCATCCACAAATTCATTCATATCAAAACGCAATAACCCTTCTTCGCTTCCCGTCAGATACTTGGCTAATACTTTTGCCGCCTGGGTTTTTCCTACTCCGGTAGGACCAATCAGCATAAAAGAACTGAGTGGTCGACGGGGATTGTTAAGTTTGGCTTTTATTTGGTGAATCGTATCGGCCAGTGCCGTTACGGCATCTGGTTGTCCCACTAAACCTTGTCCAATAAAATTTTCGATCTCATTGGGTTCCAACGTCAGCGATTCGTCAAAAATTTGTTGATTTAGACCGCTGAACTCTTCAAAATTTTCGCGCACTTCTGGTAGATCAATAAACTGGTTTCGGTAACGAGCGGCCAGTTGATTCATGATGCGCATTACGCTACCGGGAAGCGCTTTTTGTTGCATGAAATTTCGCTGTAGCGTAAATAACTGGTCAATGGCTTGAATGGAAAACTGACAATTATTGGTGTCTTCCAGATCACAACGTTGTTCGATGACCGCTTTAACGGCGGTTTTATAGTCAAATTCTGGTAGACGGGTCACCTGAAATAAATTGGCAAAACGCTGATTTTTTTCTTGAACGATTTGCCATTCTTCCGGCGTTGCCAGAATGATTACCCCAATCATCCGCTTTTCCAGATAGGGTAGCAGTACATTATTGAGGGTAAATTTATTTTGTGAACTCTGCCCAATCCGCAACATCGCGATTGGATTATCAAATAACAAATGGTCCGTCGTTCTTAGTTTTGCATTTACTTTTTGCAGTCGATTTTGAGCGTATTGAATAATGGCTTCAAATCTTTTTTGCCACCAGCCAACGATACTCATACCGGTAATAATCCGATTAGGGTTGATCTGCCAAAGTGTTTGCGAAAAATCTTTAGGATCGATTTCTTGTTCCAGATAGCGGAATAGTACTTCTTGAATCAAGGTGTCCTTTCCGACCCCTCTTTTTCCAATAATGACCAGTGGCGTTCGGTTGCCCCGAAAAATTTGCTGAACCAGCTGATCTACCATATCATCCCGTTGGTAGGCACGGCTCAGTTCTCCTGGGTACCGATCATTTAGATTTTCACCGACCGCGTAAATTTCAGTTTGTCCATCAAAACGACTACTGGGCACCATACTCGAAAATAAGGAACCAATGTCTTCACCTTCGAAGGAAAATTTTTCCGAAGCAATCGAAAGATTCATCTCCAAGGGGTGAAGAAAGGTTCCCTTCGGGGTGGTAAAAATAGAAATATCAAATACCTCCCGACTGTCTAGAGCGTTTTTATGGACTTTTACCAAATAGGCAATTGTATCAGCGACCTGTGTTTCGAGAGGTATTCCGAAAGAGGCAATAAACTGATAGTGATCAAAAGCGGGTAGACAGACGAAGGTCATTTTCTGTAACCGGTAACTGATATAATAAAAATTTCCTTCCAACCCCGCTCTTCCTACCGGAATCCGCAATGTAACCAACTTTCCTTTTACTTCGGGATTAAAAATTATCCAGAGTAGGGGATCGCTGGTAAGGCGGTTGAATTTGAAGTGTTTTAGATGCTCTTTTATCCGTCGCTTCATCATTCTTAGCCCTTCGTCAAACCGGTCTGCTACCACCTCGGGATGACCATAAAAAAGCGGCTTTACCCGATACTTTCGATCGACGGGCTGAACAAGCAATTGAATAGTGGATTTAACAATAGGCATGTGGCGAAATTACTAAATATGGGGTAATTTTCTTGGTTCTTTTAGAATTTTGGCTTTTTTGGCATTTTCAGCATCTAATTGTGGACAATTATAGTAAGTTTAGGCCAGCTCTTCCGATAAAAAATTGCCAAGTTGGTCTTTTTTTGATATGTTTATAGCTAATAAAAATTTTATGGCCGAATCATATAAATATCCTGACGTAAAAAACTATAAGTTTCGCGAGTTGAAAGTCTATTCTTCCACCGAATGGCTGGCTGATAACAAGAAGAAGTATCGTCAGGTTTTTGACCGGTATGAGACGACTTATGTATACGCTGAACTTTCCTTTTTTAATAAAAATTTTGATAAAGACGACTGGGAAATTAACGTCGAACTGCGTTGTTATAAACTCAAAAAAGGCAGAGAAGAAATCTGTCGACTTCCTTTCGAAAAGCGTAAGGTCAGCAAATATGATAACGTAGTTTTTATACGGGAAGGCTGGGGCAATAAAAGCGAAGGTCAGTTTTGGAAAAAAGGTACCTACTACTGGGAAGCCTGGATTGAAGGAGAGAAAGTAGCTACTAAATATTTTTACGTAGAAGATGCGGGTAAGTTTGCCATCGGCGAACCAAATCCTTATTTAGGAGTAAAATCCATTCGACTTTACGAAGGTCCTTATGATGACTTGAGCGAAGATGATCGGCAATATTTTCGGGGATTTAATAGCGAGGAAACCCGGTATATTTACGTAGAGCTGATCCTGGAAAATCTCCATAATTCTAAAAGCTGGCAGTGTGAGTTGTTTACCAAATTTTATAACGATGCCCGTGAACTAAAAGGACAGGTCATCCGATTACAACGGATTGAACGTAAAGATGAAATCATCAAAATAACCGCCGGGTGGGGATCGAATGTCAAAGGATCCTGGCGGGTTGACAACTACGCGGCCGAAGTCGTCTTTATGGATCGGTTGCTAGCCGTTATTCCTTTTGAAGTAGGCGAAGATTTTGAAGAAGGACTGGCGCCCGTCATGTTGCCACACCAAAATAAACCGGTCATCTTTACACCTGATTTTGATCCCTCAAAAACGTTTGAGGATTTGATGCTGAAAATGGACAACCTGATCGGATTGACGGAGGTAAAAAAGAATGTTCGTAATCACGCCAAATATATCAGCTTTTTGCAATTAAGAAAAGAAAAAGGCTTCGAAGAAAAGGAAGAGATTAATGTCCATTCGGTTTTTATCGGAAATCCCGGAACGGGAAAAACTACCGTGGCTTCGATGATGGGCAAGCTTTACCAGAAAATGGGACTTTTATCCAAAGGACACGTGCACGAGGTAGATCGGGTAGACCTGGTCGGAGAGTATATTGGACAAACGGCTCCGAAAGTAAAAGAAGCCATCGAAAAAGCGAGAGGGGGTGTTTTGTTTATCGACGAAGCTTATGCGCTGGCTCGCTCTAATGATGACAGTAAGGACTTTGGGCGGGAAGTAATCGAAATTCTGGTCAAGGAAATGTCAAATGGTGTCGGAGATATGGCGGTTATCGTAGCGGGTTATCCCAAAGAGATGAAGCATTTTCTCGATTCCAATCCGGGACTTAAATCAAGATTTAAATTATTTTTCTCCTTTGCGGATTATCTGCCGCAGGAGTTGTCGCAGATTGCGCGGTTTGCTTGCTTGGAAAAATCAGTCGTTCTTTCTGATCAGGCGGGAAAACTAATCGACGACATCATTATCAATGCGTTCCGTGACCGCGACCGCTCGTTCGGTAATGCCCGTTTTGTATTTGATCTTATTGAAAAAGCAAAAATAAATCTGGGACTACGTGTGATGTCTTCAGAAGATCCTAAACAACTGGAAAAGGAAGCACTTTCCATCGTCCATTTGGAAGATGTTAAAGAATTACGCTTTAAGCCGGTGGTGGAGTTACCAAAAATTCCGATTGACGAAGCATTGTTGCAAGAAGCACTGAGGGAACTGCAGGACCTGATCGGGATGACCAAGGTCAAAGAAAAGATTAACGAGATGGTTACCCTGGTTCGATATTTTCAGGAAGCAGGTAAGGATGTACTCAATAATTTTTCGCTGCACACTGTTTTTATTGGAAATCCGGGTACGGGAAAAACGACCGTTGCGCGAATTTTAACCACAATTTATAAAGCCCTGGGAATTCTGGAAAGAGGTCACATGATCGAAACGGATCGACAAGGGTTGGTAGCTGGATTCGTTGGACAGACCGCCATCAAGACCGCAGAAAAAATTGACGAAGCCCTTGGTGGGGTATTATTTATTGACGAGGCCTACGCACTTTCTCAACAAGCTAGTGGAGCACATGGCGATTTTGGTAGCGAAGCCATTCAGACTTTGCTAAAAAGAATGGAAGATCACCGTGGAAAATTTTTCATCTTTGTTGCCGGTTATCCCGACAATATGGAACGGTTCCTAAAAGCCAATCCTGGATTAAATTCCCGTTTCGATAAGGTATTGAAATTTGAAGATTACCTACCCGTTGAGTTGATGGAAATCGGACGACAGATGCTGGCTGAAAAAGGCATTATCCCCACCACGGATGCATCGGAACACTTGGAGAAATATTTCAATTTTATTTACGAATACCGGGATAAATATTTTGGAAATGCTCGAACGGTGCGTAGCATTATTCTCGAAGCTATTAAAAATCAAAATCTTCGACTTGCCGCCAATCAATCAAAAGGAGGTCAGAAGACGGACCCAGGCGTATTGACCTTTGCGGATGTAGCGAATTTCCGGACGGACAAAAGTGGCTTTGTTTTCAACCGCAAAACCATCGGATTTGGTAAAAAGAATAGTCATTAGGTTTCAAAAATTTATTAATCCTCGTTCCTAATAGAGTAAACCGTCCCTTAAACTACTGATTTATTTTTATGAAAAGAACCCGTGTACGCCATTAATTGGCGGATCGCACATGGGTTGGCGTGTATTTTGCAAACAAATTAAAATACTGTGCATTATCTACCTTGGAAAAAAAGGGATGCACGATCCATGTTTTGCAAAATCTTCCAGTTTGACTGTATCAAGTCAATAACCAAAAACTGTATTATTCAATTCAACGCTATCTAATTGAGTGCACCTATGAAAGATGTAGATATCATTTATTTTACCCTGTTTCCCTGGGATCATGCTTATTCGTCTGTTTCATTTTCTTTTGCGAAGGAATTCATAAAAAACAACCGGGTATTTTACGTTAATCCACCCTATTCTTATAAGGACTTGATAACCTCGGCAGGAGATAAATATACCAAGGAGCGGATGTCTGATTTACTGATGCACCGGATGCGCTACGAACAGCCCGAAATACTGAACAATCATCCTAATCAGGCTAATTTCAAGGCTATTATGCCGCCAATCGTTCCACCGATCAACTTTTTAAATCCTGGAGGTTTTTACGATAAAATGCGAATTCGTAATGATAAAAAATTAATGAAAACCATTCAGCGGGTAATTAAGGAAAATAATATTAAAAACTATATTTATATCAATTGCTTTAATCCTTTTTACGGAGGAGTATTGCCGCGTGATGCTTTTAAGCCAATGTTAAATATATACCAGTGTATTGATGATATTTCCCAAAATAGTTATACCACCCGTCACGGAGTAGATTTGGAGCAAAAAGCGATTCAGATGGCGGATATTACCACTGTGACTTCTACGGAATTAAAAAATATCTGGCAAAAGGATGCCAATGAAATACACTTGGTTCCCAATGCGGCGGATATTGATCTTTTCAAGAAAACACTCCAGCAGAAATTTGAAAGACCAGAAGCGATCAAACACGTTAAAAATAAAATTATCGGTTTTATAGGTAATCTGGATGCTGATCGAATTGACTATCCATTGATTAAAAAAGTAGCGGAAAAACACCAGGATAAAACCATCCTGTTGATTGGACCGAATAATAATACGGAACTGGTGGAACTGAAAATTGATAAAATGCCCAACGTGATTATGACGGGGAGTATTAATATTCAAAATTTGCCGCCTTATCTGCATTATTTTGATGTGGCCATGATTCCGTTTAAACTCAACAAACTGACCAAGAGTATTTATCCTTTAAAAATTAATGAATATTTGGCGGCTGGTCGAGCCGTCGTAGCAACGGATTTTTCTGTGGATATTCGCACCTTCAGTGATATCATTGGCATTGGAACGAGCCATGATCAATTTGTTCAACTGATTGACAAAGCAATTGCCGAAAATAGTCCCGAAAATATCGAACACCGAGTAAACGTCGCTAACTCGAACACCTGGACTGCCAGGGTAGAGCAGATTTGGTCGATCGTCGATCGTAAGCTTTCCAAGCAGACGGTTTCATAAAGAGGCTAGTGCCTTGGGATCAAAGTAGGCCGTGTAAGGTGTTAGGTATTTAGTTCCCGACGCACTAGCTTTTAGCTGTTGGCCATTGGCTTCCTTCTATCGTTCACTAGCGTAGGAGGAAGCCATTTTTATTT
>Ga0114957_1003362_pt1 | contig 14483 bp, 9 predicted proteins | sample BantaG_FD_87175 | JGI IMG/M metagenome (GOLD analysis project Ga0114957, IMG submission 87175) | Marine algal microbial communities from Bantry Bay, Ireland - BantryBay_4 metaG | ecosystem: Host-associated > Algae > Red algae > Unclassified | place: Bantry Bay, Ireland | collected 2014-11-21 | reverse complement strand
TAAATGTACCTTAATATCATATTTCGTATGTGAGCCTTTCCTGTAATTTGCCATACGCTAATATACTAAAGTACCCGCCTAAAGGCGTGGGATTTCAACCATCCCAATAACTAGAAATTAAAAGTGTAAACCTTAGTTATGATTAGATTAACAGTTCTTTGCGTACTCTTGCTTTGTCTTTATAGCTGTTCAAAAACACCTGAAACCATTATCGAAGATCAGATTGGTACTAATGATGTATGGACATATGAACTTGCCAGAGGAATACCTATTGAAGGTGGTTTTAGGATAATTGAAGAACCTTCCAATGCCATTCGTAGCGAGATAATGTGGGATGATACTGATGAAATGCTAAAGTACTTTTATCAATCCGAAGTAGGTTTTACAGGTCAAGAGAAGATTGTCATCGAAAGTAGTTCGTCACCTGGTGATGATAATTTCACTTTTAGAAATATTGTGATCGAGCTTGAGGTGGAATAGTTTGAAAGAGGGAGGTCGAAGGTGGAAGTTAAAATCAAATCAGGAATCTTACAACTGATATCAGAAATCAACACAACGGGCAAATACAAAGTGGATTTATGATGTAAGAATTATGTTATATGATGTATGATTTCCAGATCCGGTATATCCGAAGTTGTTATTGGCAACACCTGTAAATCGAAGTCTGTGTTATATTCTTCAACCATAAGCTCTACCGTTTTCAATTTTATGCTTTCCCTAGTTTCAAGAGAGTCAATCAATAATACAAATTCTACTTTATCATTCTCAATTATTTGGTACATACGAGTCCAAAACCACCAGGTGTGATAAAGATTTGGGTAAGACTTTACTAGTCGATAAAACAGGCGGTAACTCCATTTGCGATTGTGATATTTCTGGATGATTCGAATTAAATCTATAGTGTCGAGAAATTTTTCTTTCATTTCTACGCAAAAATTTTCTAGCTCTTCAATCTCACCTGTCTGGTTGTATTGATAGTAATTTTTTACTTCTATCAGATATAATGTATCGCGAAAAATGCCTGCAAAGTCGACACCGCTGAATGATTTGCCGCTTACGGTTTTATAGTAATCGTGTGCATCGTATTGGATGACCTCCCATTCTTTTGAGAAAGTGAATTGACATTCGCTTTCTTGGAAATGTTGGTCTCTTGTTATGTTGTGTTTCTCTTCCAATAAAAATAATTAGATGCATGTCACTTCTTTTCTCTGAGGACTGTGTCCTCAGAGCATTACGATTGAAGCTGCAATCATATCTTTCTGAAATTACAAACTTCAGATAACAGATTCACAAGAAATAGTGGACTTAGTAGTGACCATAGAATCGTCTCAAGAACCACTCTAGTAAAATAAATAAAAACAGTATAGCAAACAACCACTTGAAGTTTATGATTGGTTTTGTATTCGTGGTGGCATAGACAACTGGCTTGATCGAGTTGTTAGAATTTAAATCCTCAACCAGCTGTTGCACTTGGTCAGTGAGGTAAAATTTACCACCATTCTGCTCACTTAAATTACGCAACATGCCGTGGTCTGCTGTGGTATTAAATAGCTCTAATTGAATTGACTCTACTGTAAATCTGCCTGACTGTGACAGTGCTTCACCATTCAAATTAGTCGATGCGGTGTAACTATAAGTTCCAGCAGGAAATCGACCTGCATCGAGATTATAGGCATTGCCAGTTTGTGAAAACGTATACTCGAATGCTTCGCCACTGCTGTTCTTTATCGTTAAAGAGACATCTTGATCATTGACTAACTGGTAGGCATTGTTGTATAATTCTGCATCAAAAAAGATGTTCTCATTTTCTTTATAAATATTCTTTGAGACGGTAGATCTGAATTTACGTTTGTCTTCTTTCACAGACGTGTACACAAATGTTTTGTCAATGAGATCTGTAATCACATCAAAATTTTTGTGCTGCAAGTAGTCAAACAGTTTCCATTTCCAAATTCCCTCAGCTGCCATGACTGCTGTTTTAATTCCATTATCATCACTGAAGGACAACAATGGATATTTGGTATCGACATTACCTATTTTTTGATACAATAAAGTTGATGTTTTTGGGCCTTCCTTATATTCTCCGAAAGGGGCAATAACGGGCACAAACTGATTCAACTTAGTTTTTGTATTATCTGATAAATTGAATGCGGTAAATGATCGAACCAACAAGGGCTGCACATCATTTTGTGTTGCATTATTACCTCTTATTGCCAGCGTGTTTTGTGCCTTATTATAGGCGTTCAAATTCGTTTGCGCGCCTACGAAAAATAGGCGAGGTGATTTGGACCGATTGATTTGGGCCAGCACATTATCTATTGTATGAGCTCGACTTGGTAAATTATGAAACACATAAAAGTCATGACCAGTCGTCGGTTTCTTATCACTGGCATATTGAATCGTTATCTCATAATTTTTATTCAACTCAAGAATATCATTAAGTGTGGCTAAATCTGGATGTGGCGCATTCGCTAAGACCAAAATTTTCAATCTGGAGTCAAGCACTTCGACATAGATATCCTTATAATTATTTTTGGTTGTTTGTTCTCCTTCTATTTTACCAAGACTCAATCTGTATCTTGTTATGCCTGGAGTTCCAGCATCAAGGGTCATTGTTTTTGTATCAAAAAATTGATTCTTATCGATGCGAATGGTTTCATTCTTAAGGGCAACAAACTTATCTCCTTGTTCTTGGCTAACCGTTAATCGACTAGCACTACCAGCAGCATTAAATGCTTGGACATCAATCTGTACATTGAATTTATCTCCTAAATAGGCAATCCGGTTGTAGAGCACATTCTTAACGATAATATCTTTACGAATGGTAGTATCACCTAAGCCAACGGTATAAATCGGCGCCTTAAATTGATTGGTGCTGTACAACGGGTTCTTTCCTTCATTATATAGTCCATCTGAAGCGATAACAACTGCCCCAAGATTTTGACCATTGAATACGTCATACACGTATTGTAAGGCAGAAGAGATATTTGTTGTTTGATTTTTCTCTATAGAATCCGATTGTTGTGCGACAGCTTCTGCAAAATCAAAATAGTTGACGTCAAAATTTTCTTCTAATGCCGTTTTTTGATTTTCTAAAGTCGATGCGAATTGTTGGCCCTCATCTTCTTTAATGGATAAAGATCTGTCTTGAAGGACGACAATTTTAGGCTTTTTTGTTTCTTCATTTATCTGCTTGAGTAATGGACTCAATAATAAGACAGCCAATCCAGCCACTCCGATGGCTCTAAGGAACGCTAATGCATATTTTAACCAGAAAGATGACTCATCGAATTTATCCTCTTTAAAGTATAGGACAAAGGCATATAAGAGCCCCAGAAAGAGGCATGCAATTAAATACCAAGAAGGATATGATAAACTTAAATTCTCGATGATATGTTATTTAGCTTTGTGAGCACAAATATGAGCAAATTTATTAAACGAACATCTAGCAATTATTGTTGAATATTTTGCGTTTTTTAATGTAATAACAAAGCTTATGATAATCAGGTACTTAGCATTTCTTCTCCTTTTGACTTTTAGCCATTCCATTTTCGCATCATATATATATGTTCCAATGGGTCCAGAAAACCAAAAGGACCATCTAAAAGCCTATGGTATCACTTACTGGGTGCTTGAAAAAGGGGGTGTTGCTTATTGGTTGCTTAATCACGAAGGCGGAAGTTTTGTATTTAAACATACTCAAATATTCGAAAAAGAGTGCAAGACTAGAGGAATCAGCTATAAAGTCCTTCCGAATGCACAATTTGCCAGCCTCAGACAAGGAATCGCTGATCCTGAGCTCAATGAAGAGGTAATCAAATTAGAGAAACCTCCGAAAATAGCTGTCTATACTCCCAACTTTAATACTCGAGGTGAGCGGATACAACCATGGGACGATGCTGTAACTATGGTATTGACCTATGCCGAGATACCCTATGATCAAATCTATGACCGTGAAGTAATGGAGGATAAATTAGCAGAATACGATTGGCTTCATTTACATCACGAAGATTTTTCTGGCCAATACGGAAAATTCTATGCGAGTTATCACAACAAGCCTTGGTACAGAGACAATGTATCCAAAATGGAAGAGCTGGCTGGAAGTTTAGGTTTTGCGAAAGTCTCTCAATTGAAATTAGCCGTCGCCAAGAAAATCAGAGAATATGTCGGTGCTGGAGGGTTCATGTTTGCCATGTGCTCAGCGACTGACACCTATGATCTAGCCTTGGCTGCTGAAGGTACGGACATCTGTCACCAAGTATTTGACGGCGATCCAATGAATCCAAATGCTCAAAACATGTTGAACTTTGAGAACACTTTTGCTTTCAAAGACTTTCAACTCATTAAAAATTATTTGGAGTATGAAACGTCTAGTATTGATAATCGAAAACGGAAGATCATACCAGAAAGAGATTATTTTTCCTTGTTTGAGTTTTCTGCAAAATGGGACCCTATACCAACAATGCTTACGCAAAATCACACAACTACGGTCAAAGGATTCATGGGGCAGACAACTGCTTTTAACAAACAATACATTAAATCTGACGTCCTCATCTTAGGAGAAAATAAATCCATTGACGAAGCCAGATATATACATGGTACACTTGGTAATGGTACGTGGACATTTTATGGTGGCCATGATCCAGAAGATTACAGGCACTTGGTGAATGATCCAGAAACAGACCTAAGTCTGCATCCAAATTCACCAGGGTATAGATTGATATTAAATAATGTTTTATTCCCTGCTGCCAAGAAGAAAAAGCGTAAGACTTAAAAAAATATATCGAGAGGTACAGAGACCTTCGGTTCAGATGTTTAGACTCAAGATCGAGAGGTACGGAGACCTTCGATTCAGATGCCAAACTGAGACAAAGGACTCCGTTCCAATGCATTTTAGATAGTCTTTTGGAGAGTTAGCAGTTACGAATAACATTCCATTTGTCATGATTTTCAACCAAAAATCCAGCCAAATAGAGCTCTTTTGTTACGATTTCGCACGGTACTTCGTACCGTGCTATTAATTTGTCGCACCTATGGCGCTCTTTAATTCCTTAACTAAAAGGCATAGGACTCCGTTCCTCTTGCCAGATTAAAACTTCACTCCCACATCCATTCTTGATTGACGCCATTGATACTAAAATAAACTACTGCTACAACGACTGGTGCTAGAATAGTTGCAAGCATATATTTATAATAAGCACTTGGAATCTTGGCGGGTTCTATCAATTGAAAGATTAATGACAGCAAAAAAATGGCAGTTGCAATCGTCGGAATAATGATAAATAACAAGAAAGCAGTGTATTCGTTGATGATCCACACGATTATGTAGAAGATGAATTGAATCAAAAAATATTCTAGTATACTTAAGCCTCTCACATAACTAAATTTCTGTTAAGATTAAAATTTTTAAAACTAAAGCTCTTAAACTGTAAGTTTGCAAGGTATGAAATGTCTCAAAGCGGTTTTAATTGGATTCTTTTTATTTGGACTTCTTAGTCTTGCAGGTGCTCAAAGCAAACTAGACTCTATATATGAGGCTAATCTGACAAAAAAGTACATCAATGGAAATTATATCCCTGCGACAATGAAAGATGCATTTCGAGAACTCATCAATGCATCAACTGAATCGTCTTTAGACACATTCAAAGAAGGAGACGAAGAAATCATAGCAAGACGTTTGCACTTTGGTTTGGGGAGGTGGATATCAGTCAAATGGAATTTTTATGAAGGTTCTAGATTCACTAAATATCTGAATGAACTAGGTGTGAGTAATCCCGATGATATGATAAGCTATACAATTATTTCTTTCCATAGATTTATAAATGAACGATCACTGGAATTAGAAAAAAGAGGAGCAGTTTACAAAGAGAAGAGAGAAGCAGAATATAAAGAGAAACTAAAAAACGCTAAAACAATTTCAACAAGAAAAATAAAGAAAAACTAAGTCCACAAAAGTTCATTTTAGCTTTCACCTAAAAGCCGACAGTTCTACACCATTCTATATTTTTATTGAAGTCTCATTTCATTATCTGTGACTTTTTAGCATTTTTGCACTCTTATTATAGTGTAATGATCACGTATCATAAAAAAAACCGATGCCAAAAAATTTGTTAATTGTAGAGTCACCCTCTAAAGCAAAAACCATTGAAAAATATCTTGGAAAGGACTTTAAAGTAAAATCAAGTTACGGTCATATCCGAGATTTATCAAAAGGCAAAAAAGGTGTAAACATAGAAGATAACTTCCATCCAGTCTACGAAGTGCCGCCTGAAAAAGAAAAAGTAGTTAAGGAATTAAAGGCTGCTGCAAAGTCTGCAACTGAGATATGGCTAGCGACGGATGAAGATCGTGAAGGAGAAGCTATATCATGGCATTTATGTGAGGTTTTGGGTCTAGATGAAGACACTACCAAGCGTATCGTTTTTAGAGAAATCACCAAACCTGCCATCCAAGAAGCAATAAAAAACCCAAGGCTTGTAGATAAAAATCTTGTAGATGCACAGCAAGCCAGACGTATTCTTGATCGACTTGTTGGCTTCGAATTAAGTGAAATATTATGGCGTAAAGTCAAGAATAAGTTATCAGCAGGAAGAGTACAATCCGTTGCTGTAAAACTTGTCGTTGAAAGAGAAAGAGAAGTAAGAAAATTTAAGCCGACACCCTATTATAAAGTAACAGCAAATTTCATTGTTGAAGGTGAAAATGGAAGAAAGGTTACATTAAAATCGGAGCTAGACAAACGAATTGAAAATCAAGAAAATGTCGAGACATTTTTAAATGAATGTATTGGTGCTGATTATAAAATTGACGACATACAAGTCAGACCTACTCAACGTAAACCGTCAGCGCCATTCACAACATCTACCTTACAACAAGAGGCTAGTCGAAAACTAAGTTTTGGTGTAAGAAGAACCATGTCTGTAGCTCAAAAACTATATGAGAATGGTCACATTAGCTACATGAGAACAGATTCTAAGAGTCTTTCTCAAACTGCGACAAGTGCGATCGCAGAACAGATAAAATCTGATTATGGTGATGCATACTTAGAAACCAGAGCCTATAAATCAAAAGATGCCAACGCCCAAGAGGCGCATGAAGCGATACGACCAACTAACTTTGCTGTAAAGGCAGTTATTGGTACATCAGATATGCAACGGTTGTATGACTTAATCTGGAAAAGAACAGTTGCCAGTCAAATGTCAAATGCCAAACTGGAAAAAACCACAGTTAAAATTGGTATTTCAACGAGAGCTGAAGATCAATTCAAGGCTACTGGGGAAGTCTTAAAATTTGATGGATTCCTAAAATTATATATGGAATCAACTGACGAAAACGAAGAAGAGGAAGAAAAAGATTCTTCAAAGGTAATCTTACCTCCGTTGACTAAAGGCCAAAAGATGGAGCTTGATGTCATCAATGGTGTGGAGCGATTCACACGAGCATCATCTCGATTTACCGAAGCAAGTTTAGTCAAGCAACTAGAAGAATTGGGTATCGGAAGACCATCGACTTATGCACCTACCGTTTCAAAAATAATGGAAGTCGGAAGAGGCTATGTCGTCAAAGAAAGTAGAGAAGGTGTAGAAAGAAAATATAACTTCTTCACTCTTAAGAATGACGTTGTTAATAAGAAAGAAGAAACTGAAATTACAGGGTCCACATCAAATCGCCTCTATCCTTCAGACATTGGGATGGTAGTTACTGATTTTTTAAATCAACATTTTATGGACATCATGGATTATAATTTCACTGCCGAGATGGAAGCGGAATTTGATCAAATCGCCATGGGTTCTGCAAAATGGAAAGATATGCTCAATAGCTTTTATCATCCATTTCACGAAAGTGTCGAACAAACACTTGAGAAAGCAGAAAGAGCTAAGGGTAGAAGAGATTTGGGTGTATGTCCAGAGACTGGGCACACAGTTCTGGTTCAGATGACACGATATGGACCTGTCGCTCAAATTGGTTCTAGAGAAGAAGTCAAAGAAGACGAAAAACCTCGCTTTGCAAGTTTGAAGCCTGGACAATCAATGGAAGATCTCACTTTTGAAGAAGCAATTGATTTGTTTCAATTGCCAAAAACCTTAGGACAACATGAAGGTGTAGATGTTATCGTAGCTAGAGGAAGATTTGGTCCATATGTAAAGTATTTTCACGACAACAAAGATATGTTTGTCTCCCTTCCAAGAGGAGAAGATCCATTAGGTGTGAGTTTAGAAAGAGGCATTGAACTGATAGAGGAAAAGAAACAAGCTGATGCCCCTGTACATGAATATGACAGTCTGCCGGTCACTAAAGGTAAAGGTCGTTTCGGTCCTTTCTTGAAGTGGAATGAATTTTTCATTAATGTACCAAAACGATATGATTTTGAAAATCTTACCATAGCTGAGATGGACGAACTCATAGAAGCTAAAAAAGTAAAGGAGGCCAATCGATTTATACAAAACTGGCCAGACGAAAAAGTATCCATTCAAAATGCTAGATGGGGTCCGATCATTAAGTTTAAAAAGAAAAACGTCAAATTGCCTAAAAGAGACGGCGAAAAAATACCAGCAGAAGAATTGAAAGAGTGGACTCTTGAGCAGGTTAAGGAGATTATTTTAGCTGAAATACCAGATGCTTTTGGAAAAAAGAAAAAACCCAAGGCGAAAGCAAAAGCGAAGCCAAAGGCTAAAACGAAACCAAAGGCTAAAGCTGCTGCTAAGAAATAAGATGTCGGAAGGTTTCAGCTATTTTTCAGCTATTTTTCAGTGTGTGTGTGTATGCAAAATTTATATTGCCAATCCTTCTATATGGTTTAAAAATGTTTTGAACAGCTTTTTGATGATATTTTCTATTTGAAGCAAAATCTTGTTAACTTTTATTTCATTTATACTATGTATAGGTGTGTTTAGCGTTAGACTATTGAAAAATCTAATAATAAAAGAAAATGAAGCTTAAGAGTTTAATTATCGGCGCGACTCTGATAATCATAGGATTTATAGTGGGAACATCATGGAAAGATAGTCCTTCAACAGAATCAATACACGATGATTCTACAAAAGCAACTTCCATTAATGAAAACCAAGAACCACCTGAAGTAATCACTGACGTCGAAGCTGCTACTATTAAACTATTTGAAGAAGTCTCCCCATCCGTTGTTTTTATTAACACATCTAAGCTCAAAAGAGACTATTGGTCAAGAGATGTATTTGAAGTTAAATCTGGTTCGGGATCAGGCTTTATATGGGATAAACAAGGGCACATCGTTACGAATTTCCACGTCATAGAAGGGGCCAATAGTTTTACTGTTGCCTTATCAGACCAGAGAGTTTATGAGGCCGAATATGTTGGTGGAGAACCAAGTAAAGATTTGGCCGTATTAAAGATAAAGACCAGTGGTGAGGATTTTAAACCCATAAAACTTGGCAGTTATGACCAATTGAAAGTAGGTCAATTTGTATATGCAATAGGCAATCCATTTGGTCTAGATCATACGCTAACAACTGGTATCGTGAGTGCTCTGGGTCGAGAGATAAAATCCATCAGCGGTCGTCCGATTCAAGATGTCATACAAACTGATGCAGCTATAAATCCAGGAAACTCTGGCGGGCCTTTGTTAGATTCTAGTCACAGGTTGATCGGTGTAAACACGATGATCTACAGTCCATCAGGTGCATCAGCTGGCATCGGCTTCTCAATACCTGTTGATGTTGTCAGTTGGGTTGTCCCTGATATAATAGCATACGGCAAAGTAAATCGAGCAACTTTAGGCGTAGAACTTATCAATCAGCAGCGTGCAACTGCATGGGAACTAGAGGGTGCAATGGTCAAGACTGTCAAAACTAATAGTAGCGCAGATAATGCTGGTCTTCAAGGATTTAGCATGAACAACAATGGCTATTATGACCCTGGCGATATCATTGTAAAAGTAAACGGCGAAATGATAAAAACGAACAATGATCTGTTCTTAGTTCTAGAAAAATACGATCCTGGCGACAAAATTGAAGTTGAGTACATTCGAGATAACAAGAGGAAAAATATTATTGTTGAGTTAGGGTCAAATTTGTAAGGAGCACGCATATCAAACATAATAAGGCCATTTTTTAAGGCGACTAAATCCATTAATGGTGACTGAAAGACTAACAATAGTTAATTAGTAGCAGAAAAAAGTTAATTAATTATAATTAATATGTAGAAGTATATATATATTAGCTCTTCAAACCTCTTAGCACATTAACTGCATCTATATCAACATGTTTTTGTAAGCTAAATACTAATGTCAAAGGGGATTCAATTTAATGGTACTGTTATCGATAGGTATAAGCGCTTTTTAGCGCCATTTATGCAGTATATCGATATTGCACATGATCCTACATGTCTTTTACATTTAGCCTCCCTAGTTCCAGTATATTTCAATACTGCTTTTGCACTAACCTATCACACAAACGATACGTCGACACTTATTGATATTTTAAAGGGTCAATCGACCCTTAAAGAAGAGCTTCAAAAGATATGGGAAGAAGGTATAAAGCAAGCAGAAACGTCCCGGAGTTTTAGGCTATCGTTGCCATATTCAACAAATGAAGAGTTTGAATTGACATTATCTGTCACTGATAAACCACAATTTTTAGTCTGCTCAATACGAAAAATCAAATTAAAAAGCCAGGACATATCATTAACAAATGAAAACTACCAGAAAGTATTATCATCCCTTAAAAACTATAAAAAAATCATAGACTCCTCCCCTTCCGCAATCCTAAAAACAGATTTGGAAGGCATCATTACTTTCAGCTCTAGTTATTCCGAATACATTCATGGGGAATTTAATAGCCCATTAGTAGGCACACACATCGATACACATTTTAGCCTTGATGATTCCACGATATTCGAAAAATTAAAACAGAAACTTATAAATCAAAAAAAGGGAAACGGTCTCTTGATCGCGCATGCACTCAATATTCATGGCAATCACAAAGAAGTAGAGATCAGATATTCACTAAGCAATAATGAAGCTTACCAATCCATAATATTAAACTACTATGATATTACAGAACAAGTACAGGCAAAGACAAATCTTAGAGAATCAAAGAATAGAATTCAGTCTTTATTAGACCTCTCTAGCATGCCATTTATCGAAATATCAGAGGAAGGGATAATACTTCGGTCTTCCTCCGCCGTTTTTAAATGTCTTGGAATTGATAAAAATAAAATCGCTGAGAACTCCATCTATTCAATCATACCACCAAATAGGCACGCTTCTTTTTCTCAGTTTATTCAGACTATCGGTATTACAAAAAATAGTCATTATAGCCACACTATTAACGTGCTAAATGATATAAATAAAAAACAAGTTATTCAGTTAACAGGAAAAGTTATTCAACATAATAAGCAAACTGGCAACACAATTATGCTAATCTGTGAAAATATAACTGAAAAACTTAATTCAGAATTAGCTTTAATTGAAAAAGATAAGATACTGTACACGTTATTAGAAAACTCTCCATTTGGTATTTATGCAGTAGATCTGCAATACAACATTATTTTTATTAATAAAAATGCGACAAATAGTTTTAAACAGAATCAAAAGATTGACATATCTATCTCTGATAATTTAAAAGAAAAAATAAATCCAGAACAGTTTGAAGATTGGAATAAATCATTCAGAATGGTATTTAATGGCGAAAGTTTTAACAGTGTTGGCCAAATAGCTAGCAATCCAAACAAAATTGTAAACAATCGATATGCTCCTTTAAAAGATGCATTTGGAGATGTCATTGGATGCATAGAAGTTTCACATGACATTACTGCAATTAAATTAAAAGAGTATGAATTACTAGAACGAGAAGCCTATTTAAACTCTATTTTGAATAGTGCACCCAATGCAATTATTGTTGTAAATCTCGACCTTGTTGTAACCGCAATAAACCCAGAGGCTTCTAGACTTGTCATAGAAAAACTTGGTGTATCACCACATACAAATTTTAATTTCACGGGTATTGTTGAAAGTGGGATTAATAACCCATACCATGATGTTCTGAATAGGGCGTTTAAAGGAGAAGTGATAGAATTTTTCTTAATAACAGAAAGTAAAGCATCAACACAATACTTAGAAATAACTTTAAGTCCTGTAAAAGATTATACGGGAACAATCATAGGTGCAAAAATTCTAATTGTAGATCGAACAAGAACTGTTCAAAGTGAAAAGGCGTTAATCGAAAGTGAACTGAAATACAAACAATTACTAGATGTCATTCCCGGGGGGATTTTAATGACCAAGATGAATGGTGATTTATTATATGGTTCACCAACATTAAACGATATACTGAATGTCCCAAGACATTACTCTTTGGAAAATTATGGATACAGAACATTTATTCCGAATACTGATTTAATTCTTAAAAAGCTAAAACCATCGGAATGTGATGAAGATTCTTCAATAACAAATAGAATCACTGCAACTAAGAGTGATGGAACCCCTATTTGGCTAGACTCTCAAAGTAAACTTGTTAAATATAACAATGAAGACGTCATTTTATCTGTAATTATTGATGTCTCTCAAACAGTACGGATAGAAAAAGAAAAAAAATTAAACCAAAAACTATATGAAATATTAGTAGAAAGTTCTCTTGATGGAACCGATGTTATTGAAATTAAAGGAATAAAAGGAAACAGAATTTATGAGCTTTTAATCAGAAATGAAAAAATGAAAATGTTTTTTGACTCCGATACAAAGCCGTTCCTAAAGTTTAGCCATCTGCAAGCTAGAGCACCAAAATATCAAACTAATGGGCAACTTACTGAGGATGTTCTTATAGCTGATTGGAAGTCATTCAAGGAAAATAGATATATAGCTTACGAAAGATTAGTGTACAATGTAAATGGTGATTTGAAGTATATATTTCTATCTATGCAGCAAATCGAATTTGATGATAGAACATTCATTGTCAGAAATTTTAAAGATGTCACTGACTTGCGTAAAAAAGATATTGAAATTTCAATAAGAGCATTAGAAATAGAAAAAAAGAATAAAGTCTTAGAGAAATATATAGAATCAAATATAAGTCTTGAAAAATTTGCATACGTTACTGCCCATGATTTAAAATCACCAATTAGGACAGTTATCAGTTTTGCCGAATTACTTAAAAGAGATATTTGGGATGACCTTTCTCCTAGAAATCAGACGTTTATTAAAATTATGATTGAAAGTTCGCATGGTATGTACTCTCTTGTAGAAGACGTCTTATCCTATTCTAAAATTGGTACGGAGAAATTAAAGATTGATTCCTTTTATCTCGATAGATTTTTAGAGTTCCAAACCAATCAACTACAAGAGGAAATTAAATCGAAAAAAGCTTGTATCAATTTCGATTTAAAAGTGGATACAATTCAATGCGATAAGGTAAAGCTTAGCCAGCTACTGCAAAATTTAATTCGAAATGGGATGAAATTCCATAGAGAAAATGTAACCCCCATCGTTAACATTTCAGTTAGTGATATCGGTAAAGCATGGAAATTTTCAATCGCGGATAATGGTATTGGAATTAAAAAAGAATATCATGATCAGATATTTACGATATTCAAACAGCTAAATAATAAAGAACAATTTAGTGGTAATGGTATAGGGCTCAGCACATGTCAAAAAATAGTAGATCTTTGGAGTGGTAAAATTTGGGTAGAATCTAAAGTAGGTGTTGGTTCAACTTTCTTTTTTACAATTCCAAAAACAAATAAGCAAAAAACTTAATCAAGAAATCTTTAAAATTAATTTGCCAGCATTTTCGTTTCGTTCCATCATTTTGTGTGCTTCAACAACTTCAGACCAATCAAATACTTGATGAATTACAGAAGATAATTTCCCGCTATGAAAAGACGGATAAATCTTTTCAGCAAATGCTTTAGTTAATGCTACTTTATATGATGATGGTCTCGATCGCAATGTGGAACCCATAATTTTTAACCTTTTCCATACAATCTGACCAACATTTGCACTTTCTACATTCAAGCCTCCTAAAGCAGCTAACAATACCATTCGACCATCAAGAGACAGCACATCTAGATTATCAGAAAAATATGCACCAGCAATAAAATCTATAATGACATCGACCTTTATTTTTTGCTTGACAATTTCTTCTTTGAATGAAGTGTTTTTATAATCTATGATGACATCAGCACCTTTATTTTTACATATTTCGTGCTTGCCAGCAGAAGCAGTAACAACAACAGTTGATTTTAGCAACTTCGCAAGTTGGATAGCCGCAGTACCAACACCACTTGCACCAGCATGAATGAGTATTGTTTCTTTTGATTTAAGTTTAGCTAGCCAATGCAACGATTGATATGCCGTTAGAAAAACTTCAGGTATCGCAGCTCCCTCTTCGAATTGTCTATTGACCTAGCATTGACCCCCCAGTTGACGGAAGTTGACCCCCCTGAGAAGAATGGGGTAATAAAGATAAAAAAAAGGAGCTTAAGAACGTTTTCGTAAGCTATCGCCTTTGAGT
>Ga0114957_1003358_pt1 | contig 14495 bp, 8 predicted proteins | sample BantaG_FD_87175 | JGI IMG/M metagenome (GOLD analysis project Ga0114957, IMG submission 87175) | Marine algal microbial communities from Bantry Bay, Ireland - BantryBay_4 metaG | ecosystem: Host-associated > Algae > Red algae > Unclassified | place: Bantry Bay, Ireland | collected 2014-11-21 | reverse complement strand
CGATCTATTTGTAATCCTCTTATACTGTAACGGAGATCTCTCCGCAAGGTCGAGATGAAAAGAAAAAACAACCCTGCCTTTTCATTTCGATTGTAGCAAAGCGAAATAGAGAAATCTACGTTTATGATTATTAACAGTCTATTTGTAATCCTCTTATACTATAACGGAGATCTCTCCGCAAGGTCGAGATGAAAACTGACTTTTCATTTCGATTGTAGCGAAGCGAAATGGAGAAATCTACGTTTTCTAATTCTAAAGCCTTAATTATAGATTGAGTTCAGAGTATTTCTATAACGAAGATCTATCCGCAAGGTCGTGATGAAAAATGGCTTTTCATTTCGACTGAAGCGAAGCGGAATGGAGAAATCTACGTTTAATCAATTCAGATGTCCTTCTATATAAAAAGCGATATTTATCAATAAACGTAGATCTCTCCACAAGGTCGAGATGAAAAATGGCTTTTCATTTCGACTGAAGCAAAGCGGCATGGAGAAATCTCCGTTTCCAAATTCTAAAGCTTTAATCATAGATTGAGTTCAGAGTATAGCTATAACGGAGATCTCTCCGCAAGGTCGGGATGAAAACTGACTTTTCATTTCGACTGAAGCGAAGCGGAATAGAGAAATCTACGTTTATGATTATTAACGGTCTATTTATAATCCTCTTATACTATAACGGAGATCTCTCCACAAGGTCGAGATGAAAAGAAAAAACAACCCAGCCTTTTCATTTCGACTGAAGCGAAGCGGAATGGAGAAATCTACGTTTTCTGATTCTAAAGCCTTAATTGTAGATTGAGCTTAGAGTATAGCTATAACGGAGATCTATCCGCAAGGTCGAGATGAAAACTGACTTTTCATTTCGACTGGAGCAAAGCGAAAGAGAGAAATCCACGTTTCTGATTATTAACGATCTATTTGTAATCCTCTTATACTATAACGGAGATCTCTCCGCAAGGTCGAGATGAAAAGAAAATAATCTTAGTTTCAATACAACTTCTTTCAATAAATAAAACCTATCTTAAACAACCAAAGACTCCTATGCATCGCGACTATACATTTTATGTTTACATACTTAGCAATCCAAATAGAACTGTATTATATGTGGGCTTTACGGAGAATCTATCTAACAGAATCATCCAACACATCAATAATAAAAATACCAATAAGTCCTTTGCTGGAAAGTATTCGTGTTCTGACATAATCTATTACGAAGTGTATCAATATGTAAATGAAGCTATAGCTCGCGAAAAGCAAATTAAAAGATGGAGTAGACTCAAGAAAGACACTCTAATAAGGCGTAAGAATCCAACACTGATATCTTACAACCGAGAATTTATCTTCGAAGAATAAAATACTACTTTTCATTTCGACTGAAGCGGAGCGGAATGGAGAAATCTCCGTTTTCTAATTCTAAAGCCTTAAATATAGATTGAGCTCAGAGTATAGCTATAACGGAGATCTCTCCGCAAGGTCGAGATGAAAACTGGCTTTTCATTTCGACTGAAGCGAAGCGGAATGGAGAAATCTCCGTTTTCTAATTCTAAAGCTTTAATCATAGATTGAGTTCAGAGGATAGCTGTAACGTAGATCTCTCCACAAGGTCGAGATGAAAACTGACTTTTCATTTCGACTGAAGCGAAGCGGAACGGAGAAATCTACGTTTTCTGATTCTAAAGCCTTAATTATAGATTGAGCTCAGAGTATGACTGTAACGGAGATCTCTCCGCAAGGTCGAGATGAAAAATGGCTTTTCATTTCGACTGAAGCGAAGCGGAATGGAGAAATCTACGTTTTCTAATTCTAAAGCTTTAATCATAGATTGAGTTCAGAGTATAGCTGTAACAGAGATCTCTCCGTAAGGTCGAGATGAAAAGAAAAAACAACCCAGCCTTTTCATTTCGACTGAAACGAAGCGGAATGGAGAAATCTCCGTTTTCTAATTCTAAAGCCTTAATCATAGATTGAGTTCAGAGTATGACTGTAACGGAGATCTCTCCGCAAGGTCGAGATGAAAACTGACTTTTCATTTCGGCTGGAGCAAAGTGGAATGGAGAACTCTACGTTTTCTAATTCTAAAGCCCTAATTATAGATTGAGTTCAGAGTATGACTGTAACGTAGGTCTCTCCACAAGGTCGAGATGAAAAATGGCTTTTCATTTCGACTGAAGCGAAGCGGAATGGAGAAATCTACGTTTAATCAATTCAGATGTCCTTCTATATAAAAAGCGATATTTATTAATAAACGGAGATCTCTCCGCAAGGTCGAGATGAAAAATGGCTTTTCATTTCTATTGAAGCGAAGTGGAATGGAGAAATCTCCGTTTATTAATTCTAAAGCCTTAATTATAGATTGAGTTCAGAATATAGCTGTAACGGAGATCTCTCCGCAAGGTCGAGATGAAAAGAAGTTGTTCTACTTAACAGTGACCATCATATCATTAGGATACTTCACTTTATAACTGAATGATAAATTTTCTTGACTTCCAGATGCCATAGACTTTTTCCAAGACAAAATTCCAGTGTCCTCATTTATACCTGCTCCAGATTTTTCCAGCAACTCTATCTTTATATCATCATGAGACGCTACAGGAATCTGATCTAAGATTTCTATTGTGATATCATTAGACTTATTGTTCTTTACAGATATCTCATAGCTTAACGATTCTTCTGCATTCTTACCAAAGAATTTTTTATCATACTTGTCTTTCAATTGTTTTCTTGATACGATGACTTCCGGATCTATACCTAAAGAAATTCTTATTGTGTCTTCTGTAGATTTAGAATTAATATAAGTACTTCCTTTATAGGTATTCTTCAGGAATAGATTTGCCTTTCCACTCAACATGTCAAGCTTGTGCCATTCTGGAATCTTAGCTATTAGATAAGCATTCTCTTTTTTGAGTGGTACCGCATAATACTCGAATACAGCTGGTATGCTTTCTTCATCAAGAAGGATATCTATCTCTTTATTATCTGATAGAATTGTATAGGGTTTTTCTATTACGTACTCTACAGAGTTGATAGATTCCAATTTTACCTGACGGACTGGTTGTCGACGTACCTTTTCTATTTTCTGCCGCTTAGAATATCCAGAGTATGCACTTTCAATATCATGCATCAGACCATCTCTATATCCTACCACTGCAACTTCTTCTATCAACCTCGAATTAGGACTTAAAGCCACTTCCATATATTGTCTCGATGCTAGGAACATTTCAGTTGTATATCCTGTAAAAGAAACTACAAGATTCTTATTCATTGCATTAGCTAAAAAATAAGAACCGTCTATATCAGTCACTGTTCCATGCGTAGTACCTTTCACTATCACAGAAGCACCTATAAGTGGTATTCCTTCCTCATCGAATACGACACCACTTACACTCTTAGCTCCCACACCAGATATTTTATGCGGCATTCTGTCGGTTAAGTTGTAAGGTTGTATACTTGGCAGTATATTATTCAACGTAGGATCTGCATTAGATAACGTTACTTTTACATCATTCCAATCTTGACCTGTGTTCTGGGATATATAGGCTTTACGAAGTAGACTTATGTCTTTATCTAATCCATTTACTTTCATATCATAGTATGGATACCATCTTGCCTTTTGAGTATAATACATAACCCTTATACCGTCATCTGTATTTCGTTTTATACTGACCTTGATATTAATTCTATAATCTTGTTCGAGATAACGTGCATCTATATCTACTATATCAGAACTAAGCATCTGAATCTTATGTGTGAGCTTAGAGATTCGCTTTTTGGTTGTTAATAATTCTATGGCAATTTCTTTCATTCTGACTCTATAGAATTCTGAAGCTTTAATGACTGCATCTATATCTGTCGTTCCATCACCATTATCAAGGTTGTCATTCTCTTCTATGACATTCTTTTCCGACATTAATGCTGTTACACCACATTGAGCAAAGTCTATGCTATCTTGATATACAGCTATTTGTTGCCTTAGCATTTCCACTTCGGGATCCTCAGTAACTTTTTCAATCTTGTACTCTATACCAGAGTTAAATGAAATGATCTCGATATCGCCATTGGCCTCGATGACGATACTTTTCGGATTCACATCTAATGGTAGGTCTGCCAATACTAATTCTGTGAGACCAGTTTTTCCTTTTGTATCTAATACTGAAGTCACTTGAGCTCCATTAGAATAGACAATTACCTTACTGATCCTAGATGGCGTAAGAGAAATTGAATCAATGGGAGGCTGAGTAGATAATAATAGATTGCAGATTCCTATTACGCAGGTAAGCGTTAGTAATTTTTTCATGATTGCTGATTTAGATTAATAAATAAAAAACTGTCTACAACAATCAAGACGCAGATAATTATATGATTACATAAATGAATAAAAAAACTTTAATTTAAAAGTACTGCCCAAAGCCTAGGACGACACCATTCTCTTGCGGATTGTAGATATCTACGCCGTAATCTACTCTAAGGGTAGCGCCGTAGATTTTCTTATATATCAATCTGAATCCTCCTCCTACGAAATGCCTAAAACCATCAGGCTTAAATAAACCAGACAGCTGACCACCTGGATCTCGCCATGATCCTAAATCTGTGAATGCAACTATCTGCGATGCCAATAAGTTAGATTCAAAAATGGCTTTTCTAATTTCCAAATTGAAAATCAATTGCGCTGTACCTCGATCTATCCGATTACCGACTCCTCTAAGGTTGACATGGCTATCTACTACAAATGGTGCAAATGGAGAATCATTATTAGTAGAAATACCAAATCGGATTCTCATTGCTATGTTGGTCTTAGCAGGCAATAATTTATAATATATCGATTGTAAGATCAAGCTGTTAAAAGGCATCGGTTCGTTAATAGTTACAACATTCTGATACAATGCCTGCCACGAAAAACCATCTTTGAGATAAGCAAAATAATTTATAAAGTCTTCTCTATAATTAACTCTTCCTAGTACCTTAGGTTGGCTCAACTTATCAGGACCAGGTTGTAATTCTACAGAGCCATTATCTATTTTTCGATACTGCTCTACAAAGTAAGATCCACCAAATTCTATACTACGATGTGAGTCAAACTGATATATCTCTGTAAGTCCTATATTATTATAATCGAAATCATATAGAACTGATACATCATCAGCGAAGTACAAGGGCTCTCGATAAGCCCACCTCGAAAGATTAACAGAATAGCCCCAGTTAGAATCAGCCATGCGAGGTACACGATAGAAAATAGAACCAGAATGCCTATTATCACTATTCTGGTAATAGGCACTTAGTTGCTGCCCCTTACCTCTCCAGTTAATATCTGAAAAACCGATTTGATACCAAACATTACCTTTAATCCCACCGAAATCTAATATCGGTAACAATGTTCTTATTTCCTCTATATCATAATGAAGAGAAATATCATTTCCTAAAGTGTCCAAGCTATAACTTACGGCACCTATTCCAGGGAAATTTTTGAGTTTTTGAGCATCTGAAATGATCCTACTTTCATCTAACGTATCTCCTATAGATGTATGTGTGAGACGTCTTGCAGTATATTCATCAGTTTTCTCTAGTCCGTTAAAAGAGATTTCTGAAAAACGATACGCAACAGCCGACTGTCCCACTACAGATGAGGATACAAAAACTGAAATTGTAAAGAATATAATTCTAAGAAAACTCATAAAGCGGAATATACACCAAATGTATATATAGATTATATATTAAACCTGAAACCTAAATTATAAGTACTTGCCTGTCCGCCTGTATCATTGAGAAACTCATTAGAAAAGTCAGTATATAATAATTCAAATTCAAGATTGGGTGTAAATTGATACTTAAACCCGATACCAAATTGAGTAAAGTAATCGTAATCCGCTTGCCAATAAGGAGAATAGCCGCCTAATGTATACAATGTCATATTAGCTATAGGATTATAACTGAATATCAATGTTACAGGCGTAGACAATCTATTGACATGACTATCTAATCTGCCTATATCCTCTATTAAAAGATCTATCTCTGTAAAAAGTGAAAATGAATTGCCTATAGAAAAATCATTAAAAAATTGCGTCCACCACGTAGGTCCATCCCAATCAATATATGGCTGTGATGCACTACCAGATAAATCATCTCCGATTGCAAAAACGAAAGAACTTTGAATAGAAAAATTCTTCCATTCAGGCACTGGTGCATATCTGATCATCGGACCGAATGCTGTAACTCCAGATCGTGTACTCAATGCACCACCACTACCTCCTAATACACTCAATGCTGAAGAAGGTAACTTATCATTTCTTACTCTTCTATATCTTGTATTTATACCTACATTGAGATTATTAGACACCCCATATAACGAAGTAATTATCGTGGTAAAAAAAGTAGATCTATCACTTAGATTATCAGATGGTCCCGTCTTCTGAGTATATAGATTATTAAATACTTTGGTCTCTGTACTGCCCTTAGGGATAGTAGAGGAGACGACATATCTTAAGGTGTTATTAGCTCCAGAAGCTGGCGTATAAATAAGATCAGAATAATCATCAGCCACATACTCGTTTAATAACCAATCATATTCTCCATAACTAATCTTATGGCTATCAAAAACAGGCTCTTGTCTATAGTTATTAATGAAAGCAATTATAGATTTCTTACTTCCGCCAAAATCTTTTTTATACCAATTAAATATCTGTGATGTCTCAATTTTATTACCCACAACTTTCAGAAAACTATCACTATTAATTGCTGAGCTGGTCTGCTTATCCAATTGACTATCCAGCCGATCGGGATGGTAAGCAAAGTTAGTGATTGGCGGACATCCTACTGCGCCACACACTAAAGCAAAGTGAAATCTCGGATCATCGTACTGCTTAAGTAATAGATCCTTTTCTATTGTATTAAGACTGATTTTCTCTCCAGCTAAAGTTGACTTCTTCTTATCAAAAAAACCGGCTATATTCTGTACAGAACCTATGGGATAATTCTTAACTACCTTATCTATAACCAAAATATTATATGCGTTAATATAAAAGGCTTGCACCATATTATCTGGAACCCCTTCAAGATCAGCGGTCGCGATATCAGATACTAAAGACTTCAGTGCTTCGCTATCGTTTAACGCATCATACTTTACTTTTCCATCTACAACGTACTCTTTAAAAAATGAATCAGCTTTTTCTATAAACGGTAGACCAACTGATTGTGCAGTTACATGGATTGATATAAATAGTATCAAAGCAAATATAAATAGTGTGTTTTTCATAATCCTATTGTTTGTCCAAAGATGGCATTAACTATAATAATTGTAGTTGTCCATTATTCTCTAACCTTATTCGATTTTTACTAAAATGGATAATAGACTACATTATGATGCTTGAATGGTCTCATTTCTGACAAAATTCAAAATTAATAATACTCATGAAATAATAAATGCAGGATACAGTGTGTTATATACCCAAATTAGAATCATGGTCAAAAAAGAATTAATAACAATCGGACTATCTTTTATACTGGTTTTAAGTCTCGCAGGCATATTTGCGGTATCAGCATACGCTATAACTGGATACATGGATGCACCATCTGACATTATACAAAATGAGGCTATTGTAAGCACATCGGAAATTATTGCTGCTTAGTCACGACGAAGGCATAACAGCTGTGAGCTTGACTAAGCTATCCTTATTAAACATCATTTCATAAATAATAAAATACTTTAATTAATTAGAGATGAAAGTATGGTGATTACCCACCTATGATTTTCAGAACCAGAGCTTTAGTCAGTTTCTGACCGGCTGCTTTCTTTTTGATATCTGCGAAGGAGAATCTGAGGCCACAACCTGATTTCCATCTCGTACAACCGTATGCAGATTTGCCCTTAATTAATCTGCCTTTCTTACACTTAGGACATGGAGGCATTTCTGTTGGCTTAGCTTTACTTGATTTTACAGTAGACAGTTTATCATCTGTACTTTTGAATGTAAGTTGCTGATTCTCATCAAAACTTATTATCCCATCAGTTTTCCCATCATTAGTTATAAAGCCTTTAAGCTTTACTGTAGATCCTTTTTCTACGAGTCTTTTGATTTGATTATCACTAATCTTCTTGCCCATATATGCAAATGGTATCCCAAAGTCACATCCATTTCTGTACTTAGTACAACCATATTTTGAATTACCTTTTATGATAGTACCTTTTGAGCATTTAGGACATTGCATGCTGCTCTTTATTGTCGGTAGTTTCTTAACTGTCTTAGAACTACTACTGTTCTTTTTTCTATTAGACTTTGGCTTTCGATTTGATTTAGCGTAAGCTTTATTGGGAGGGGAAGCAAATCGCTTTACGCTATTTTCTAAGCGTACTTCTTTCACCATGTCAGCTACCATATTTTTCATATCTTGAATAAATGGTTTTGGACTGTAGTCACCGAGTTCTATTTCCTTGAGTCGTTTCTCCCATTGCCCTGTGAGCTCTGCAGAGGTCAGTAATTTGTTTTTGATAGTGTCTATTAATTGAATGCCCATATCCGTGGGTAAGACTTGCTTCTTCCTACGGTAAGTATATTTTCGTCGGAATAATGTTTCTATTATGCTAGCACGAGTTGATGGCCTGCCGATACCATTGGCTTTCATGAGTTCTCGGAGTTCATCATCGTCTACTTGCTTACCGGCAGTCTCCATAGCACGGAGCAGAGAAGCTTCTGTGTGGTAAGGAGGTGCTTTAGTCATCTTTTCCAATAGCGATGGCTTATGTGGCCCTTGTTCTCCTTCTCTAAAAGAAGGCAATACCTTATCACCATCCTTCTCTTTGTTATCAGATGACTCATCGTTAGATTTATCCTTTTGGGGGTAGAGTACTCGCCATCCTTCATCGATAATTTCTTTTCCTTTAGCGACGAATTGTACAGTCTCAACTTTCGCCTTGACAGTCGTCTTGGCCACTTTACAGTCAGGAAGAAATACAGCAAGAAAGCGTCTTACAATCATATCATATACCTGCTGCTGCTCACCACTGAGATTCTGCTGTTCTCCTGTGGGGATGATGGCGTGATGATCTGTCACCTTCTTATCATCAAAAACTTTTCTGGATTTTCTGATCTTTGATTTTAATATTTGATCAGTGAATTGGCTATAGCTTTCTAAGCCTTTAAGTATACTTGGTATTTTGGGATATACATCTTCTGGTAGATACGTTGTATCTACTCTTGGATAGGATACGACTTTCATTTCGTATAATTTCTGTACTACCTTGAGTGTCCTCTCAGCACTATATCCATACTTGTTATTACAGTGTACTTGTATGCTTGTAAGGTCATACAGCTTAGGAGCATATTCTTTGCCGTCTTTTTTTTCTACCTTAGTTATGACTAATTCTTTATCTAATATCTGTTGCAGTAACTCCTGTCCTTTCTCAGGATCATCAAATCTTCCAGTTGTATTTTTGAATGTGACCTTACGATACAGCGTATGTAATTCCCAGTAAGCTTCTGGCACAAAATTCTCTATCTCATGATGTCTTCTAACCAGCATTGCAAGTGTTGGTGTCTGCACTCTCCCTATAGAGAGCACTTGCTTGTATCCACCATATTTTAGTGTATATAATCGTGTAGCATTCATGCCGAGTAGCCAATCGCCTATAGCTCTGGAACTGGCAGCGTAATATAAGTTGTCAAAATCACTTGCAGGTTTTAGATCTTGGAATCCTTTTCTAATGGCTTCTGACGTGAGTGATGATATCCACAGTCTCTGCACTTTACCTTTGTAAGCAGCTTCTTTTATAACCCATCTTTGTATGAGCTCTCCCTCTGTTCCTGCATCACCACAATTGATGACAAGAGTTGCTTTTTTAAAGAGTCCTTTGATTATTTTGAATTGTTTCCTGACACCACTATCACTCTTGACTTTAGTCTCAAATTTATGTGGCAGCATAGGTAGTGCATCGAGACTCCATCGCTTCCATTGCGGATTATAATCTTGTGGCGGAAGCAGTGTACAGAAATGCCCAAATGTCCAAGTAACCTGATAGCCATTGCCCTCAAAGTAGCCATCTTTTCTTGTTTTGGCTCCGATGATATAAGCTATCTCTCTAGCTACACTTGGCTTTTCTGCAATACAGACTTTCACTGAATTTCTATATAAGTTCTTAAATCACTTCAATATATAAAAGTAGCGATTCATAGCTTACTATTTATTTTCTACTATGTGGGAAAGCCGTAACCCCTATTCCATTCATTATTTGGGTAATGGAATCAATATTTTATAAGTTAATATAAGGCTATTAAACAATTCGGCGCTGTGAAGCTTATGATAGAAAGATAAGCGAAAATAAAGCTATTTACATATTAGAATTTTATTCTCTATCTTGTAGGAGAATGAAACCTTTATATCTATGAAAATCTCTACAAGATCTTTCTTTCAGAAAAGTATGTGTGTACTCTTCTCTCTATTATGCCTTCAGGCAATATTATTTTCTCAGGATGTTATTCTGAGAACGCAAGCGGATGTGGATGCTTTTGATCCTGCGACGACTGTTATTGATGGCAGCCTACTTATAGGTGATGCAACTCAAACTAATATAACCGATATCTCCAACCTATCCAATATCACCATGGTCAATGGAGGCATTGGAATAGATAATACAAACCTAAGGAACTTGGACGATTTAAGTAACCTCGAAAACCTAAATGGGTATCTTAGAGTAACTTACAACAGTCGCCTATTTAACGTAGATGGATTATCCAAAATAGAAACTGTTAATGGGTACTTAGCATTAGGCTTTAATGGGTTACGTAATATTGATGGATTGTCACAACTAAAATCTATAGCGGGAAACCTTAGCATTAGGGCCAATCAAAGTTTGGCTAACATAAATGGTATATCGAACTTAAGCTCAATTGGAGGATACTTTGTTGTTACGAGAAACTCCGTCTTATCTAATTTAGATGCATTATCAAACTTAGAATCTGTCGGTGGTTATTTAGAGATTTCAGAAAACGATAGAATAACTAAACTTGATCAACTTAATAGAATAGAAACTATTGGTGGTGATCTGACTATAAAATTCAACCCAAGCTTATCACTCATAAGTGGAGCATCTACTTTAAGATCTGTCAATGGAGGATGTTACATACTTGAAAACAGATCTTTAGTAAGTATTGATAATATATTAGAACCAAGTATAACTAATCCTATAAAAGGGGATATTGAAATTTCAAATAATGGTGACCTCACGAGCTTAGATGCGTTTTCTAATATAACTACCTTATCAGGCAACCTTACACTAAATAGAAACTCTGCATTGGTAAATTTAAATGGATTTGGAAACTTATCATTCATCGAGGGCTCTTTGGACATCTATAATAGTGGACAATTAAGGGGTTTAGACGGCTTATCTAAATTGAGTTCTGTCCGTGGTAATTTACTTATCTCCTACAATCAACGTCTATCAAATTTAAATGGATTATCAAATTTAAAAAGTGTTGACGGTGACCTATTCATAACAACCAACAGCATATCGGATATCAGTGGCCTCTCTAATCTTACTATAATTAAAGGTTCATTAAAATTATATAGCAACTATAACCTAACTAATTTAAACGGTCTTTCTAGCTTAAATTCTATAGGAGGTAATTTAAATATTGACAGAAATAGTGACCTAATAAATTTGGATGCACTTGCAAACATAAATTCAATAGGAGGCAATCTGTCAATTTTTGATAACTCAAGTTTATTAAACATAGATGGATTATCAAATCTATTAACCATCGGTGGAGGTATTTCTATACATACAAACATTTTACTCAAAAACCTAAATGCATTTTCTAATCTAACTACTATCGGAAGTGATTTAGTGATAAACGGAAATAGTAACTTGTTAAATATAGATGGCTTTTCTAATTTGAATTTAATCGCAGGAGATCTTTTAATAAATAATATTCCATTAATCACTAATCTCGATGCTTTATCTAATGTAACATCTATAGAAGGCGATGTAGATATTACAAGCAATGCAGAGTTGATACACTTAGATGGCTTATCTAATTTAGTATCTATTAATGGAAAACTTAATATCTCAAGACTCGATGCATTAAGAGATATTAATGGCTTATCTAATGTCGGTTTTCTGGGTGGCAGAATAGATATAACAAGAAATCCTTTGCTATCAAATGTTGATGGACTAATTAAACTAGATTATATAGATAATAACTTAACAATTACAGAAAACCCTAACTTAATGGATATCGCGGGGCTCGCTAATGTAGAATATGTAGCAGCAAATCTAATAATTAAGGGCAATATAAGATTGGAAAACTGTTGTGGTATAGTTCAATTGTTGATTAATCTTAACTCTGTAGGTGGTATTATTGATGTATCTAATAATAATGTAGATTGCGGAAATCTACCAGAAATAATCGCCAATAATTGTTTTTTCTCACCTGTCGATCAAAAGTATAGATTTAAAGGATATACAAGATTAGATTTAGCTGACAATGAATGCAGAGCAAATAATACCCTAATGCCATTCATGAGCTTTAGTATCACAGATGAGCAAAATGTAAAAAGGTATGCTTTTGGAAATTCTTACGGTTTACATGAATTTGGGTTTCCAGAAGGCACATTCAAAATAGAACCAAAGATTGATGTCAGCAATGTTTTTCAGATCTCACCAGAAAGTGTAAGCATTACTTTTCCCAGTTCTACAAATAGAATCTATCAAGACTTTTGCGTAACCCCTCTACTTGATACAGCAATCATTAACATCGACATATTACCATTATCGCAAGCAAGACCAGGGTTCGACTCTCAATACAAAATTATATGCAGCAATAGAGGCACACTGCCAGTCAGCGGTGATCTGACATTCACCTACCCTACTGACATCATGGATTTCATCGAGCCAAGCGGTACTGACGTCATGGAAGACATCGGCTTGATCTCATGGAAAATAGAAGAGCTACAACCATTCCAAAAAGAAGAATATATTATTGAATTCAATCTCAACAAACCAACTGATGATCCAGCTTTAGTAGGTGGAGAAGTTTTAGATTTCTTCTCGGAATTAGAAACTAATAATCTGGCAGATAATAAAATCTTCGATGCACATATATCTCAGACTGTTGTCAACTCCTTCGACCCTAATGATAAGACTTGTCTCGAAGGAAATATCCTAACACCTGAGATGATAGGCGACTACGTACACTACATGATACGATTTGAAAATACTGGAACAGCTAACGCTATTAATGTAGCCGTTACTGATGTCATTAACACAAGTATGTTTGACTTATCGACACTTGAGATCGTAGATACCAGTCATGAGATGGAAACAAGAATTAACGATGGTAGTCTCGTAGAATTTATCTTCCGAAATATAAATTTACCATTTATGGATGACACCAATGATGGGTACGTGGTATTTAAAATAAGAACTCTATCAAGCTTAGTCGTCGGAGACATTATCAGTAATACTGCTGATATATTCTTTGATTTTAATCCACCGATTACAACTAATACTGAGACGACCACATTCCAAGTCAGAACGAGTACTATACAGATCCCTAATCTTAATGTCGAAGTCTATCCTAACCCAGCATCTGATGTTATTACTATCAAAGCACAGAATAATCAATCATTGGATTATCTCATCTTTGATACTTTAGGAAAAACACTTGCGGTACCTTCTGGCAAGAATAATATGGATGTGTCTTCTTTAGATAATGGGACATATATCCTACAAGTTATTGACAAAGCTACAGAGGAGTTTGGAGTTGTGAGAGTTGTGATTGCGAGGTAGTTTATATAATTAATAGCCCTTTAGTTTTCCATACTTCATCTTATGTCGTAGATTAACTCTACTCATCGCTCGGCTACAAACTACGCCGAAAAATAAGCTACGCTGAAAACGTTAACATATCAATTTTCGCATTCAAGTTTCATATTTATTCTATTTAAAATTCCTGAACTATACACTTCCAAAAATAGACTCCCATTATCTTTCACTAAAGAATCTCCAATTTGTATTTTGTTATAAATTAAAAAGTTACGATCATCCCATTCAAACACTTCTCCATTCTCTAAAAATACTTGTTCGCTGGTATGGTTTTTAGAATCATATATCTTATCGACAACTACACCTCTAAATGATTTGCGAGAATTTAAATAGTTTATTCTACATTTCCCTTTTAGCCCAGGTTTCCCAAAACAAATTGCCATCAGCCAGAACCAACCAATACAAAAAAGTGAAATGCCTGTGATGATAATTAATTTCTTCATTTTGTCTTTTTATACTTCCACTTAAAAGTTCTACCCTAGGATGTAGTTGCCTCTACTCATCGCTCGACTACAAACTACGCCGAACCGGACGAGTTTAGCTCACGTCGAACAGATTAGAATTCTTTTAAATCTTCTTTGTAGTGTGAGTAATTATAATAAAGTTTCTGATTCTGTCTAAAACCATATATATCTACAAGAAGGGAGAATAATAAATCACTTAAATCTTTTTTATTAATTGATTGT
>Ga0114957_1003352_pt1 | contig 14515 bp, 10 predicted proteins | sample BantaG_FD_87175 | JGI IMG/M metagenome (GOLD analysis project Ga0114957, IMG submission 87175) | Marine algal microbial communities from Bantry Bay, Ireland - BantryBay_4 metaG | ecosystem: Host-associated > Algae > Red algae > Unclassified | place: Bantry Bay, Ireland | collected 2014-11-21 | reverse complement strand
ATTTTTTTGTCAGTTTTTTCAAAAAAATCATTGCATAGCCTTTGTTACGGAATTATTTTTTTGGGAAAAATGGCGAAAAAATAAACCGTCAAAAACTGCATCTATTATTTTTCTATTCCTTAAAGTAGTACTAATTAATCCAAATAAATATTAAAATCTTTGATTTCCTAGCAAAAAACTTTGTGCCTTCATGTCTTTGTGGCTATACTGAACTGTTGCAAAGGGAAGAAATCAAACCTATAAAATATTCTTAATAATTCAAAAAAAAGAAATTGAAAAATACAAATTTTGTCAATAACTCAAATATCAGTCTGTCAATAAAATGAATATAAAATCTATATCTCCTTTATTGGTCTTTGTAATTCTTTTTATACTCGTTTGTTTCATTTATAATGTACATGAAACTATTTTTTATGCACCTACTTCCTCTTGTAGTTGGCGACAAGCAGACTCAGCATCTATTACCATAAATTATTTTCAAAATGGAATGGATTTTTGGAAACAGGAATTTCATCTTCAAGGTTTGGAAGGAGGTAGAAAACTCACCGAATGTCCTATTTTATACTATGGAATCGCTGGACTTTACCATATTTTTGGACAACATGATTGGGTCTTTCGAGGAACGAATTTTATGATTCTTTTTATAGGGTTATTATTTTTTGCAAAAATGATTCAATCCATATTCAATAATCAAGTGCTTACTGTTGGGTTACCTCTTTTGATTTTTTCTTCTCCTTTGATTAATTTTTACGGCCCAAATTTTTTGCCCAATACACCTGCTTTTGGTTTTGTTCTTATTGCTATCTATTATTTCTATTCCTATTTTATCAAAAAAAGACAACTATTTTTTTATGTAAGTATGTTGTTTTTCACCCTTGCAGGTTTGATAAAATTAACCTCTCTTATTCCGTTTTTTCTAATTATAGCTTTTTATGGTTTAGAAATAATAAACTTGAAATTCCTTAAATTCGAAACCAAAATATTTGAAAATAAAACAACAATCATCCCTGGGTTTTTAATGGTAATTGGAATAGTTGGATGGTGGGTACTGGGAACTACGGATGCCGGAACGCTTGATCCTATATGGGCATTAGATGCACCTACAAGAAACATGACTTTAGATTATGTTTTGGCAAATAGTTTTCCTGATTTATTTGCCCCTGTGGCTTGGATTTTTTTTGGAGGAATGTTTTTATTTATTTTATTTTCTCCTCAAAAAATTGGCTACCCATTATACTTTGCAAATGTATTGTTATTTTTAGGAGTACTTATCGTTTTTTTTGGAATATTTAGACCGCTTTTTTCTCATACCTACTATTTTATTGAATTTATGGTATTTCCGATTTGTGTTCTTTTATCATTTCTCTATTATCTAAAAAACAATAATTCAAATATCTATCAACATAAATATTTCAACCTTGTTTTTATCCTTTTAGTCACCGCCCATATAGCCTATGGAAAAGTGGAATTAAATAAAAGATATAATTTTATAGGGCATGAATATCAATGGTATAATGAAAGACAAACAGATGCGGAGGATATTCGAAATTTCCTTTTTTCGCATGGTGTAAAGCCAACTGACATCGTAATTTCTGCGCCTGATCCAAGCCCAAATGTGACGCTCTATACCATGAACTTAAAAGGGCATTCAGAGTTTTCATCACCCTATACGCCCTTACGTCCAGAAACAGTTGAAGCCTATGGAAAGGGTTATGTAAAGTATCTAGTTATTCATGATAAAAAATATTTGGAGCGAGAAGATTTACAAAGATACTTTCAATATCCAGTTGCCAATTATGAAGATTTTTTATTCCTTTTTGATTTGAGTTTTTTAAAAGAAGAAAATCAATGAGCAATCAAAACAAATATCATTTTGTGTTTTTTTGTTTTGCAATTGTATTGTTATCATGGAGCTTTCATTACTTTGAAATATTTAATTATGCGCCTCATGCTACTCATAGTTGGCGGCAAACTGATTCTACTTCTTTTGCCCAAAATTACTATGAAGATGGCTTGAATTTTTTCTCCCCAAGAATTCATCATTTGGAACGTGGCGAAGGATTTGTTTGCCCAAGTGAATTTCCAATTTTATATTATTTAACTGCAAGTATTTGGTCTATTTTTAGTCCTCATGATGGAGTCTTACGATTACTCAATTTTCTAATTCTAGTCATGGGTTTGTTCTCTATTTCAAAGGTAACTTTGAAATTAACAAATGATGTTTTTTATGCCTTAGCAATACCTTTATTATTGATGGGTTCCCCAATTATTGCCTTTTATGGATTTAACTTTTTACCCAATGGTCCTGCCTTTGGGTTAGCATTAATGGGCGTTTCCTTTTTCTTTTATTTTTATAAAACTAAGCATCAAAAATGGTTGCTCGGAAGTGGATTGTTATTTTTATTAGGAGGGTTATTAAAAGTAACTATTCTAGTTCCTTTTATTGCTCTATTTATTATTTTTTTATTGGAAAAAATAAATCTTATTCGCTTTAAATCTGAAAAAATATTTCCTCAAAAATGGTGGGTTCTCCCTTTCTTTATTGGTATTTTTTTAATCATTGGTTGTTGGATGATGTGGGTAAAAAATTATAATCTCAAACATGATTCCTCTGTCTTCATTACTCAAGCCAAACCTATTTGGAATCTTTCCGCTCATAAAATAAAAAGCATTTGGGAATGGATTTTAAGAGATGGCGCACCTCAATATTATCATTTTACTACTCGATATTTAATTTTTGTATCGACCGTAATCTTATTGTTTTTTTTAAGAAAAAAACAGTCCAAATTCATGTATTTATTTAATCTTTTAATCGTCCTCGGGACACTCGGTATTTTTTTATTATTGTACCAACAATTTTTTATCCATGATTACTATGTGATTGATAATATGATTCTTCCGACAGTTATATTTATTTCCAGTTTTTATATTTTAAAAAAGCATTTTCCCAAAATTGGAAATCATATTTTGACTAAAACATTGATAGGAGTATTTATAATTTTCAATTTATGGATTGCTCGATTATCCATTGAAGAAAGATCTAATAATGCATTTTCCCATATCTTTAATCCTAACTACCAAATCACCTATTCCAAAAAAATGGAAGCCCAAGCTTTCCTTAAAGAACTAGGAATAACTAGGGACAAAAAAGTACTTACCGTTCCTGACGTTTCTCCTAATTTCAATCTAAATTATTTCAACTTAAAAGGTTGGTCAGAATTTGCCATGCCCGAAAGACCGTTCCCTCCTAATACGACCAAAGAGTTTATTAAACTCGGTGCCGAATATTTAATCATTACAGATGAAAAATATTTAAATCATAAACATTTCAAACCTTTTACAAAATATCCTTTAGGAAACTTTGAAAATGCTATTTTTGTATTTGATTTAAGAACTTTCGAATAAATGACTTTTAGCCGCAGATTAACGCTAATTTTTTATGATTTAGTTATTCGGTAATCATGAAAAATCAGCGTTAATCTGCGGCTAAAAATCCAAACACAAACAATGAAAATATACTTCGGTTTACAACTTGATGATTTAGTTTTTCCAAAAAGTAAAAATACGATTGGGAATATTTTTTATTTGGGAAAACAAGGGATACTTAACTTTTTAGAATCACATCTAGGTTTAGTTGGGCATCCTAACAATAATGAACATTTAAGAATTGAGCAATATCGACAAGCACTACAAATTCATCTAAGAAGTAACGCCAATATTTTTTATAAAACTTCATTTGAAGCGGATCAATTTGCGACCTCCACTACCCTCTTGTTGATGCGAGATGAACTCTTATTGGGCAATTGGAATTTTGAATCTGATAAGGATGTCCCTGAAAGATTACAAGCGATTGCTGCGGTAGAAGATATTTTTAAAGATATTGAAAATGATCTTTCTTTAGCGGCTGGTTATTCAGATCGTTTTCAAGCAATAATAAAAGCATTAGACACTCATAATCAACCGCTTACACATATTGTTTTAAATGAACCAATAGATCATCTTCCTCAACATTTTCAACGATTATTAAAAAAATTAGAATCGTTAGGTGTTAAAATCAGCGACTCTAAACCATTAGAGGTTTCTACCAAAAACAGCCTTTCTGTTTTCCAAAAGGTTTTAAAAAATGAAATATCAATAGATAAAAAATATCGTTTAGAAAATGACGGAAGTATATTGTTAATCAAATCCAAAAGAGAAACACATGCTGCCGCTTGGTTAGCTAGTTTTTTCCTAAAAAATAAAAACTCTAAACCACTTTGTTTAATTCCAGAAAAAAGTAGGACACTAGATAATGCCTTTATTCAAGAAGGACTTCCTAGTCTTGGAATTTTATCAGCCTCGTTGGCTCGACCTAGTTTACAAATATTAAAATTGGTCACCACATTTCTTTGGAGACCAATTGATCCATTTAAAATTTTAGAGTTTGTTTCCCTTTCCATAAAACCTTTGGATGATGGTTTGGCACAAAAGATTGCTATGCTCATGGCTCAATCACCTGGGACAAATAGTGATCGTTGGTTTGCAACTATAAAACAATATTTTGAGGAGGCAGAATTAGCCGCTTCCGCAGATGGTTCTATTGATGTCAATAAAATAAAAAATCAATATGACTTTTGGTTTGGACGTACTCGATATCGTATTGATCAAAAAGTTCCTGCAACTGATGCGATTGAGATTTTTGATTATTTAGGAAAATGGGCGCATGAGGAATTTATAAACAATAACAACAACTCCATGTTGGTTTTGAGTGAGCAATCGAAACGTGTAAAAGATTTGTTACAAGCCTTGCCTGAATCAGATAAAAATCTTTCCCATTTAGAATTAGAGCGAATTGTTCGTACTATTTACGAACCTTCTCCTACACAATTTAAAGAAACAGAGGTAGAACATTTTCCATTCGTTCATCAATCAAGTGCAATTTTAGATAATGTAGATGAATTGTTATGGTGGAACTTTACCCGTAATGAACCCGACCACTTTTTCTCTAGATGGTACACTTTTGAATTATCATTTTTAGAAAAAAATGGGATTCATTTACAATCTCCAGAGGATAAAAATCAATTATTGATTTGGCAAAGAGGTCGTCCAGTTCTACGTACTCAGAAAAGATTAATTTTAGTCATGCCTTCGATGGTGGATGGTTCTGCCGTTTATCCTCATCCTTTGCATGATGTGTTGGAAGCTACATTTGAAAATTTACATGAAATTATTTTTGATGTAGATACGGAGGAAGGAAAAACTGCCTTTCAAAAACATTTCGAAACACCAGAAAAAATTTCGCTGGAACAAAAACCACTAGGTCAAACGAAACCATTTATTTTTATTGAAAATCCAAAACGATTACTTCCAGATTATCAAAATGAAGAGTCTCGAAATTATGAGACTTTTACAAGTTTGGATGCCTTATTCTATTATCCTTATCAATGGGTTTTTCGGCATAAAATAAAACTACATAAATCTTCTATTTTAAGTATTGTTCGTGATACGACTTTGATGGGAAATCTTTCGCATCGTTTTTTTGAATTATTGTTTAAAGAAGATATTCAAGGATGGAATAAGGGACAGGTGGATCAATGGATTGACTCAAAATCTAATCAACTATTGTCAAGAGAAGGTGCTGTACTTTTGATGTATGGACGAGAGCCGGAGAAAATAAATTTTATAAATAAAGTAAAATATGCGTCTTGGAGTTTGGTCTCTATGATTCAAAAAAATGGATGGGAAGTCGAAGGTACTGAAGTGGATTTACAAGGGAAATTTCAACAAATTGACATCAAGGGTAAAGCCGATTTAGTATTAAAAAGAAAGGACGAAAGATTGGTGATTGATTTAAAATGGCGAGGTGCTACTTATCGAAAAAATAGTATCAAAAATAAAGAAGATTTGCAATTAGTGATGTATTCCAAACTTTTAACGGCAGATCAAACTTGGGCACATACTGCCTATTTTATTTTAGAATCAGGAAAAGCTATCGCTCGTAATGCGATGGCGATGAAAGAAGTGGAAGCGGTAGATGCCGATGCTGACCATATCGAAATCAACCAACAAGTTTTTGAAAAAATGGAACATACTTTTAGATGGAGAATTGGTCAATTAGAAAAAGGTCAAATTGAAGTCCGTACGGAGAATACGCAACATGATTTGGAGGAAGCGTATGAAGGTGAAATGATGTCGTTGTTGGAGATGAAAGGTGGTGGTGCTATGTTTGATGATTATAGGACTTTGATTGATGTGTTGGAGTAATTATTTAGATTGGCTTACGCCAATTTATTTTTCAACGCAGAGACGCGGAGACGCAGAGTTTTTTGGATGTATTTATTTTTCTGCGAAAAAAAACTCTGCGTCTCCGCGTCTCTGCGTTGAAAAATAAAATTCAGCAAAGCTGAATTAATACCTTTTAGAATAAAATTTAAAAAATGAAAAAGTATTGTTATTTTGATATTCAAAATTCAAAATTAACTATTCAAAATTAGTCTTAATGTCTACAGATAATATTGATTCCATAAGTCTTAATAAATTTATCAGCGATTCGGGGGTATGTTCCCGTCGAGAAGCCGATAAATTAATCAAAGCCAAAAGAGTAACCCTCAATGGCGAAATTGCAAAATCAGGTAACCGTGTTTTTGAAGGAGATGATGTATTGCTTGATGGGAAAGCTATTTCTAAAAAGGAAGCTCCTATCTATTTAGCTTTTAATAAACCTGAGGGAATTACCTGTACTGGTGATAAAAAAGATCGAGACAATATCATAGATTTTATCAATTATCCAAAAAGGATATTTTATATCGGACGATTAGATAAGCCATCGGAAGGGTTGATATTTTTAACCAATGATGGAGATATTGTCAATAAGATATTACGTGCGGGAAACCGTCATGAAAAGGAATATGTAGTTACAGTAAATAAACCTTTGACTAAAGATTTTATTAAAAAAATGGGCTCAGGTGTTCCTATTTTAGATACCGTGACCAAGCATTGTAAAGTCATTCAAGAAAATAGATTTACGTTTAGAATTATTTTAACTCAAGGCTTGAATAGACAGATTCGGAGAATGTGTGAGTATTTTGGTTACCGTGTTGCAAAACTTACACGAGTGCGAATTATGCACATTCCATTAGGAGATTTACCTTTGGGAAAATGGAGGTATTTTACAGATAAAGAAATTACTGGGTTGATGAAATTGATCGAGGACTCAGATAATTTAAGTCAAAAAATGAAATCTAATCAGGAAAAATCCAAGCCAAAAAATCCATAATTTAATTTGGATAGGCAACTCCAATCACTCCGCTCCCACTTATGGTTTTAGAATTCCCATTGGCATCATATAAATTTGCAGAATAATCAATAGTAAGTTTTTTAGTTTTTTCTCCATTTTCATTGTCTTCAAATTCTTCGACATTTGTAATTGTAAATGTGTTGTTGGAATTCTCTCCGTTAAATGTTGAATACCTCACTCCGTTAGCATCTTGATATATAATTTCGACATGGGAAAACTGTTCGTCTGTAGGGTTTGGAGTAAAGACAACATCCGTTTGTATCGTTGTCGTAACTTGTGGAACTTTTACGTCGATAACCATTCCACCATTTGGAGTATTATTGTCCAATTCCAAACAGATATTTAAATCAAAACCACAATCACTTTGGAAGTCATTTATTATTAAAGGCAAATTGTTTCCGAAATAAATAGAGTCAAGAGAATATATAGAATTATTTTGAATAGAGTCATTATTCAAAATGATTTCAGGACTAAATATTCCAGATACAAAAGTAGTTAATCCAATATTTCCTGGGCCATTCCCTTCAATACCAATATCTAAACTACAATTATTATTGATGGTTAATCCAGTTTGAGAAAAAGAAGCTACACAACCTAAACTATCAGTCATCTCCACCATAAAATTAATATTATTGAAATTCGTATCTTGAATGATCACAACTGAATCTGTATAATTCGAATTATTTATTGTCCAAGAGTAAATGGCAGGAATATTTGGATTTGTGGAACTTTTTAGTGCAGCAGCAAAAGTATAAGTATCAACTGTATCAAAACTCCCTCCTCCTACGATTATCTTTTTATAATCTAAATTAGAATTCAGTATAAGTGCGGGATCAATATTGAAATCACTAACTTCAGGAGATACTTCATTCCCTCTAATCTTAAATGTTAAAGACTCTCCACAATTGGAAATACAATTATTATCTTTTGCCAATCGACCAATCAAAGTATAAATATCAAGACTATCTTTTTCAAACTCAGTAAACATATAAAAATCATTATTCCCTGCTTCCCATTCCAAAGTCGTTGCACCATCTAAAGTTGCCATTACACTAAACTTCGGCGTATCGACTGGTACATTAATATCCACCTTTTTACATCCAAAAAAGGCAACCATCATCAATATTATATATCCTAATCTATTAGTCATTTTAATTTTTTATTTCAAATATTGAGAAAACTTAAAGGTCAAATATAATGGGCCTGATTCTCGTAAAGCATCTCCGTTTGGCAAAATGGCATTTTTATCTAAAATACTATTCAAGGAATAATTGGCTCTAATTCCAAACTTAAGCCTTTGTTTTAATGAAAATTGTATCCCTAAAATTGCGTTAGCATGAACTTTATTAAACCCTAATTCATCAACCCAACCTTTTTCTAAAACATCATTTTGATTCACCTCTCCCCTAACGCCTAACAAATAACTTACAAGTCCACCTGCTTCAAAACTTACTTTATTCAAATGATATTTTAAATAAATAGGCATTTCTAAATAATGTAAATTTTTGGGTGTCAACTTGGCATCAGTTGAAGTTCGCCCAAAGCTATATTGAATAACTGCCTCTTCTTTTATTGCTACAAAATTTCCCTGTCGATAATGATATAACAACTCCGTTCCGATAGACCATTTATTTCTAAAAATATTAGTCTTCAAATTATGCTCTGCAAATAATCCTCCTTTGAAACCAATAAATGGAGTCTCCGAACTATTTTCAATTAAAGGATAACCTACTGCCCCTCCTGTGATTCCAAATCGATAAACCTTAGTTTTATATGGAAAACATTCTGGGTTGAATTCAAAGGCTTTCTCCTTATTAGATAATAGAAAAACATTTAAAGGTGAAATAAAAGTTACCGCTTCTAAACGCTTCTCCTTTTCTTCTTCGTTTTCTAGTTTTTCAGTATCATTATCATTTATTTTTTGTGCGTCGTCTTGCAAAGACGCTTGCTTATCTTCTTGATTTGTTGCTGCAATTTCGGTTTTATCATTTTTAACAGGATCAACAACTACAACTGGGTTTGAATTAATTATATCTGAATTTGGAGAAATGGAAATATCATCTACATCTTTTTGAGTTGATGATTTCCTCGTAGCTTTATATTGATTTGGATTAGGATTTAAAGAACTACTTGGAATAGTTTGAGCAAAAGAACTTTTAGAAGTTGAATTTAATTTTTGATTTTTGTTATCTGGTTCAATTGATTTTTGATTTTTTGTAGCCTGTATTTTTGTTTCTTTTTTATTGATAAAATCATTTGAAATAATTGAAGATTTAGAAACGCCATTTTCAATATCAGAACTTTTACTTTCTGAATTTTTATTAATTAATTCTTTATCACTTTCTTTTTGATTATTGTTCAATTTATCTTTAACCAATGCTTCTGTCTTATGATTAAAATCAGGATTCTTTTCTACTGAAGAGATTGTATTTGTATTGTTATTTTTCCAGGTAAAAAACCCAATAGATCCTACCAATAATGCCACTCCAAAGAATAACATAAACTTACGCCACCAACCAGAACGTTCATCTGCCTCAATTAAGGCTTCTGCATCTTCCCAATACTCTGGCTTCATCTCGAACTCCCTGTTCTCAAATTTTTCCTTAAAATATTTGTCGAAGTTATTTTCCATATTCTTCTTTTTTAAACATTAAAACGTTTTACGTTTCGATTCTTCTTTCATTTCGATTGCTATATATTCTTTTAGTTTTTTTCGTGCTGAGGACATATGCCATTTTGAAGTACCTACGGAAATCCCCAACATCTTTCCTATTTCTTTATGACTGTACCCATCAATAGCGAATAAGTTAAACACCTTTTGACTAACTGGTGGTAATTTTTTAATCATCATTTCCAGTTGTTCCGCATCAAATTTCAAATCTGCAACATTGAACTCTACCAAGTCCGTATGATTATGATAATCTTCAAAATCAGTATGTTCAATCAATTCTCTAACTTTTCTATTTTTCCTAAATTCATCAATGACCGTATTAATCATTATCCTTCTGATCCATGCTTCAAATGGAACATGGTCTTCTTTCTTATCTAGGTTTTTTAATATTTTCATAAACCCTACGTTCAAAATACTAGCCGCTTCCGCTTCATCTTTTTTATACCTCATACAAACGCTCATTAACATGCTAAAACAACTTTGGTAAAGTTGAAATTGAGCACGTCGGTCTCCCTTTTTACAATCAGTTATTAACTGAGCGTTAACTTTCATTAGGCTAATTTAAATGTTGAATGGTGATTTGTGATTGTCAATTTTGACGCAGACTTATTATGATTTTTATGACTTTACTCTAACGTGTTTTGACTTTTTCTATAATGCTATTGAGAAAAAAGAAAAAGAAATTAAAGAAAAGTCAAAACAAGTTAGAGTAAAGTCATAAAAATCATAATAAGTCTGCGTCAAAAATTGACAATCACAAATCACTAATATTACTGCTTCATAATCTTCTGAGATAAAATCTCTTGACCATCACTAAGATTCAAGAAATAAATTCCTTGAGGTAAATTTTCCAAATTGATTCCCATCGTTTGAATACCTTCATTTAATTGTTGAGTATTGGCGAACACCGTTTCTCCTAACAAGTTAATTACAGAAATATTCAAATCCACACTTTGTCTAATTTCAACTTGAACATTTAAAGTTTCTGTAACTGGATTAGGGAATAATTTCAAAGAAGCACCATTCAATACATCTTCAATTTTAGTTACATATTCTTCATTCACTTCGAAGTCAACAACAGTAGTTGGAGCATCCGCACTAAGCGTTACCATTTTAATTCCTTGCTCTTTGCCTAAGACTTCAACAATAACTTTATAAGTTCCATAGGCTACACTTGGGAATTCAAATTCGCCATTTGCATCTGTAATGGTATGAGAAATGGGTTCATCATTTTCAGTTAATAGTAATACACTTACATTTGCGATAGGATCACCTTCACCTCTTACTTCAGCTTGACCTGATACGATATTTGCTCCCTCAGAAATTAAACCTCCGATAAATCCTGGTCCACCTGGATTGGTTCCAATAATCATATCGATATAGGTATTATTATTTTGACCAGGAGAAGTAATAATTGTTGCTTCATCCCAAAATAAAGACCCTCCATAATATGTAGGTAATGTAGTATCATATTCATCTGAACCTGGTTCTAAGGCAACTTTCACTAAATAATTTCCTGTACTTACACCCAAAAACTGGAAAGTAGCTCCCCAATTATTTGGTGTTGTCGTTACTAATTGGCTATCAATAGCTGTCAAAGTACCTGCCACCGTATCATGTTGGATTAGATAAATTTTATGTGTATTCACTCCTATATTTCCAGAGTTAACAGAGTCAATAAATATATAACCACTAATCTCATCTAAAGAAGCAAATGAATAACAAGCGGTAGCTTGACAACCACCAGGAGTAGTAATCGTTACACAATATGTTCCCGATAAAGTAGGATTGATAGATTGTCCAATTTCACCATTTGACCATTCATAAGTATAATTTTGTAAAGAGTCATTCGTAAGAGCAGTAAGTCCTGTAGCAGTTAATCCAACAGTTACACTACAGTTAATTCCATCTCCCACAATACCACATGCAGTTGATTGACAACCATTAGCATCTGTAATTGTAACACAAAGCGTATCTACTATCGGGTTATTGGAACAAGCAGTTTGAGTCAAGTCTCCATTTGACCATTGATAAGTAAAAGGTGCTGTTCCAGATGCAAATGCAGTTAAACAATTACTCCCAGATATAGTATCTAAATAAACAGCACAACTGTCAATGAAGGTTAGATCTACATATGTACAATTTGATGCCGTACAATTTGAGGCATCTGTAACTGTTACACAATAGGTTCCTGTTGATGTTACAGTTGTACTTTCAGTTATTGCACCATTTGACCAGTTATAAGAATAAGCTTGACTACTATCTCCATAAGCAATAGCCGTAAGATTTGCGGAAGAAAAATTTAAGTCGTAAAAAGTATTGATATATACTTCACATGGAGGAACAGAATTTCCTGCACATGCCGTAGCAACGCAACCAAGTGCATCAACAACAGTTACACAAAGATCACCGTTTGGAGGTGAATTAGGACATACGAAATCTTGTGTTGTACTATCACTCCAGAAAAAAGAAAAAGGAGCGGTACCTGTTGGGTTTGCTTGAATGCAAAACCCACATTGTATGGTATCCAATGTAACGGAGCAAAGCGAATCTGGATCAAGGTTATTTGATTCATAATTTGCTTGAGAAACAAGGAACCCAAAGCTTAATAAAAGAGTAAAAATTAATTTCTTCATGTTCAAAATATTAAAGATTAAATTGGTTAAATTACATTTACATTTTCTTACACGTAAGTTTTAGAAGTCAGGTTGGGTTTGAGGTATATTTTTTTTAAAGAATTGTAAATATCAAGGTGTCAGGGGCGAGGAGCGAGGTGTCAGGTGTGAGGTTTCTACGATTTATCAGGTGAGTCCAATAAATCGTTGAAACCACACACCTAACACCTCGCTCGCCCCTGACACTTTAGTAGTGATTCTTTTCTTGTAAAGGTTTGAAAATCAACACATTAGTTATTTATGGCAGAATCAAAAGGTCGAGGAGTTTGGGCTTGGGATATTGTAAAATTAATCACATTTCTTTCAATTCTACTATATCTAAGTTTATTTTATATTGAAGGTTTTAAGGAGGAATCCAACCGCTTAGTTATTCGATTAACTGCAAGGACTGCTGCTATATTTTTCATTATTGCATTTAGTGCCAATGCCTTTCATCAATGGCAAAAAAATTCATTTTCATGGTGGGTATTTATGAATAGAAAATTCTTTATTGGCTGGAGGATTAGCCTACTTGTTTACAGTCTTAATGTTGATTACTTCTTTTCCCTTTTTTGCAAAAATGATTTCAAAGATTTCATGGAAAAGATTGCATACATTTGGAGGATATTGGATATGGTTGATTTTTATGATTAGTTATGTCACAAGAGTGAATCCTGAGATTGAATTTCTTCCAATGATTATTTTGTTTCTTGGTGGGTTGATTTTGAGATTATGGAAAATTAGGCCTTATATTCCGTAACTGATTTTCTCATATTTTTCGGAAATAGTTTCATCAAAATTTGATTGGCTAATAAGAAACTTCTCATAAGATTTAATTTCAATTTGATGAATTAAAACTGCCTTTGTCCAGCCATTTTTTTTGGTCATTTTTATATAAAAAACACGCTCTAAATCTTTTTCGCATTTACTAAAAATAACAATGTGTTTAGACCAACTTATTTCTCCAACCATTGGTTGGAGAATTGCATTATTGTTATATTCAGAATAAAATTGACGCATATACCAGAGATTCTGAGTAGACAAACCCGATAAATTAGGAAACTCCAACTTCAATTCCTTTGAAAGTTTTTCAACTACTGATTTTCCCCAACCTAACCTTTCTTGCCTTTCAACAATCATCTTTCCTATTTCCCAATAGAGTGAAATCAAATAAGTATTTACTACTTTAAATGCTTCATATTGAGCAGCATAAATTTTTTCTTTAACTTCGCTGATAAAAGCCTGATATTCGTTTTTTGATTGTTTTCTCATAGCTCTAAATTAGGGGATGTTTCTCATAAAAAACGATTTTTTTTAATATTATTCTTAATATTGTTCTAACATATATTTATGACAATATTTAAATTGTAACAAATAATACACATGAAAGTCTGCATTGCCGAAAAACCTAGTGTTGCTCGCGAAATCGCAAATGTTTTAGGTGCAAAAAGCCGAAAGGATGGTTTTTTTGAAGGCAACGGTTATGCAGTCACTTGGACCTTCGGACATTTTTGTACCCTCAAAGAACCTGATGAATATCAACCACATTGGAAAAAATGGGATTTCAATTCCCTCCCCATGCTGCCTGAAAAATTTGAAACAAAACTCATTAAAAATCAAGGCGTAAAAAAACAATTCGCAGTAATTAAAAAATTATTCAAATCGGCAGAAGTGGTCATCAATTGTGGGGATGCTGGACAAGAGGGAGAATTGATTCAACGATGGGTGTTAAAAGAGGCAAAATATAAAGGGAAAGTTTTAAGACTTTGGATTTCTTCATTAACTACTGAGGCCATCAGGGACGGTTTTCAAAATTTAAAAAATGCCAACGATTATGACAATCTTTATTTTGCAGGTTTTTCAAGAGCCATAGGCGATTGGTTGTTGGGAATGAATGCGACACGATTATATACT
>Ga0114957_1003351_pt1 | contig 14516 bp, 8 predicted proteins | sample BantaG_FD_87175 | JGI IMG/M metagenome (GOLD analysis project Ga0114957, IMG submission 87175) | Marine algal microbial communities from Bantry Bay, Ireland - BantryBay_4 metaG | ecosystem: Host-associated > Algae > Red algae > Unclassified | place: Bantry Bay, Ireland | collected 2014-11-21 | reverse complement strand
CTTCAAATAAAGGCCACTCTTGCTGTTTGTTGTTTTGATTATTGCTCATACTGTTTGGTACAAATGTAGTTAATAATTTAGTAAGACGGTTTTTTTGTTTTGAATAAATTAACAACCCTATTTTCTTGTTCGTTCCATCACCTTTTACCAACCTTTATGCCAACGTTTCATTTTTTCCGTTGGTTAATAATTTACGTATAATTATTTTTTATAAATTGATAAACAGCAGTGCAAAATGGGCTGAATTTTTCTTCGATTTTTGTTACTAAAAGTTGTAGTTCAAATGCTATGTCTTCATCTGTTTTGCTAAGATGTTCTTCAATAAAAGTATCTATTGCTATTTTTCTTAGAGTATTTAGCTTGTCAATATATAAACCCAAATCAGAAATGGTTGTATGGGCTTCGTCAGAAATTTCATCAATTTCACCTAAAGCATTATACAGAAATAGTTCTGCACAATTTGATTTTAGTGGGTGAATAGCAGTTGGTTCGTTATTACCTTTTTTAGTGTCGCAATGCTGAACAACTGGTTTATCTCTTTCGCCGCCATTGCAAGCCAACATTATATTATCATAAGTAAATTTTCTTTCAGGATACTTTTCTTTGTCTTTTGGGTAAAGATGTTCAATTTTGGTTCGAAGTGGATCATTTTTAATGGCTTGATTACAGTAGCAACATAAATAACCTTGTTCTTTTAAAAGATGAATTCTTAATTGCTCTTTTTCTGGATTTTGAAGCTTATCCCATATTTTTAATGCAGCTTTTTCTGGCGTTTCAACCTCATTAGCTACTTTCCAATCTTCAAAAAATTGTGGACTGTTTTGTTTTTGGATGTGCTTCATTTTTTCATTGCCTTTTTTCTTCTAATCAACATATCTGCCTTTACAAACTCTGGTTCGTCACTTCCAGTTTGTTTCTCTAATTTTATTCGCAAAGCTTCTGCTTCTTTTAATTTATCATTAGCAATTAAATCAAAATAATCTCTTAGTTGATTTTTAAATTCTGAAGGACGTGCTGGCGTATCCATTACGGTTTCTAAAATCCAATTGGTTTCTCTGCCAAAAACAGTTGGTATTTCGTAGGCTTTAAAATTTTTGATGGCTATTATTTTATCGTTCTCCCCATCTAACTCGCTCAACACTTGTGGCGAATGCGTAGTAATAATAAACTGGCAGTTAGGGAAAATGGCTTCTAACTTTTTTATGATTTTACGTTGCCAAGTTGGGTGTAGGTGCAGCTCAATTTCGTCAATCATTATGATGGCTTCGCCTTGTAGTGGATTGTCTAATTTTGGATTAGCCTCACTCAACCTTTTAACAATATCTCCAATTAAGGCAATTACTCCTTGTTCTCCATCTGAGAGTTGTTTGAAAGAGAATATCTTCTCGTTATTTTCAAAAATTAGTTGAGGGTTTTTCCAATCAGCATCTGATGTTCGTTTCATCCTCAATTTTTTGAATTCAGGAAAAAAGATACGATATGCTTTTCTTAATGCTTCTAATTCTTTAATTCTGAAATTGTTATCTTCATTTAAGCGTATTTCATTTTCATGGTTCTCCATCTTTTCAAACCAATTAACAAATTCTCTATAGTTAACAACTGATTCTAAAACAAGATTTGCAAAATCTTCAAGATTATTATTAATTTGATCTTGGATTCTTTTTTCTTTAATAGAAAAGTTATTAATAATTCTTGATGGAGGATAGGAAATTACTATTTGAGAAATTCCATTTTTTTCATAACTACTCCTAAATTTTTCACCTAAAGCTTTTTTTTCATTATAATCTTTAGAATAAAGTTGTTTTTTATTATTAAATTTTAAGTCTTGCTTTACTGGTTTGGAGTCAACATCAAATTCTATTGTAATGTCTGCAATTTTTCTTTTTGAATTATTTCTAATAATCGATTCATCATATTTATGTGCCCAATTATAACGTAGTAAATAAAAGAACATCATATCAATTGCCTCAATTATCGAACTCTTCCCCGCACCATTATTGCCAACAATAGCAGTAGTTTGCTTACCAAAGCTTTCAATATGTAGTTGTTCAAAACCTTTAAAATCGGTTAATTTTAGACTTTTGATTTTCATCTATTAATTTAAATTGCTAATCAAGCTACTAAATTAATGGAAAGTTTTGATAAAGTGGTCAATCTAATAAGATATCCTATGTTCTTCAAGCAATACCACAACTGCAAAGGTTTTTCAATTCATTTCTTCTTTCGGTTGCTTTAGTTTTTTTACAGCGCTTCTTTTCGAAAAAACACAAATATTTGAAATAGCCTCGACAGCAGCAGAAATCCTTTTTGTTGGGTTGAGCTTTTGCAGCATTGCCAAAACAAAAAGATTGGAGCGGATGGCGAGTGGAATGTTTCAACGAGTTTTTGGTTTCGCTTCAAAAAAAAACATGGCTGGTTTTATGAATTATGGTTGTAGATTCACCACTACAAATCCAACTTAAACTTAATAGAAACCTCGCCAGTAGCTTTGTCAATTTCAACTTTAGGTTTGCCATTTCCACTTAACTCTTTACCAGTACTCATTTTAAAAATGCCTGTTAAAAACTCCATGCCTTTAGTCATTACGGTTTCCATTTCTTTATAATCTGGCGTTACTGGTTTTTCTTCTTTTTGGTAAGAGGTATTGCTGGTTGCTGGTTCAAGTTCATTTTCTAATAAAGCAAGTTCAGGTGCTGTTGCTTCTTCTTTATTAAACAATGCTTCAATTTCGTTTTCAGGCTCGCCATTCATTTCCGCTTCTTCTTCGGCCAGCAATTCCAAATTTTCATAAAAGGCGTCTCCTTCGGCTTCTTGCTTTAGTGTTTCTTCATCTGCAGCAATCATTTCTTCTAAGCGACTAATAAATTGTGATTTGCCTTTATCATCAAAGTCTACCTCATCAATTTCGTTATTAGCATTTAGCACGCCATCAAACAAATTTTGCTTTAATGCTAAACCAGTAGAAATATCAATTTCAATAGAGGCTAAAGAAATTAAGTTAAATACATTTAGCTTTAGTTTCTCTTGCCCAATGCGGTCTATTCTTCCTATTCTCTGGTTTTTCTTTGCCGGGTTCCAAGGTATTTCATAATTAATAACTGTATCGGCTATCTGCAAATTTAAACCCGTTCCACCACTTTCGCTGCTCAAAAAAATATTACAATCATCGTTTTCTTCAAACTCTTTAATTATTGCACCACGCTTTTTAACTGGCACTTTACCTGTTAACATAGTGTATGTTAAGCCCTCTTCTTCCAATGCATCGCCAATTAGTTTTAACATAATTATCCACTCCGAAAAAATAATGACTTTGCGTTTAGTGTTTTTAACATCCAATTTTTCTAATAGAATGTGTTTTAGTTCAATTATTTTTGGTGCAAAATTGGTTTCCTTATCAATTAAATAAGTGCTATCGCAAACCATTCGCATTTTGGTTAGCAGCATCATTAGCATTTGCCAATCGAAAGGTGTTTTGTACTTTTTACCTAAAATTCGGGCAATGCCAGCTTTATAACCACCATGCATTCCTGCCTGTTCGTCACTAAGCCTCACGTAAACATTTTGTTGACTAACTTGGGGCAATTGTTCAAATACCTCTCTTTTTTGGCGCCTCAACAAAATGGTACTCAACCGTTGTTTTAAGTTAGAAAGGTTATAATATCCTCTTATTTTATTTTTGGAGTGCGTATCAAACACACAATGCTGATAAGAAAATTCCCATTGCGGAGTTAAAAAATAATCATCTAAAAACTGAACCACCGAATACAAGTCAATGAGTTTGTTTTCTATTGGCGTACCTGTAATAATTAAGCCGTGCTGCTTTTTAATGGCTTTTACCGCAGTTGCTGTTTTCGTTTCATAATTTTTAATGCGTTGTGCTTCATCTAAAATAACAAAATCGTAAGCGGCTTTATTAATGTTAGTTAAATCACGCAAAACGGTTTCGTAATTAATAATGTGAAACAGGCTGTCATCATTTAAATACAGTTCTTCTCGCTCTTCAGGAGTTCCTTGTACCACTATTGCTTTTTCATCAGAAAATTTATGCACTTCATTTTTCCATTGCTCTTTTACCGTTGCTGGGCAAATAACCAAAACCCGCTTAAAATCAAAAAATTGTTTTTTTAAGATGGCAATAGTAATGGCTTGCAAGGTTTTACCCAAACCCATTTCATCGGCAATGATGATGCCTTTTTTAAACACACCAAACTCCACTCCTTCTTTTTGGTAAGGATATAATGTGGCATTGATGCAAGAGAAATCTAATTTATTGGCAGCTTCAATTTCGTTTAGTTCTTTCTCATAAAAATAACGTTCAATTTTTTCAATTACTTCTTCTCTAATTTTAATCCGCTCAAAATCTGCCGCTTTATTAATAAATGAAAAGAAATGGGCCAGTTTGTTATTTTCGATGTATTTACTTTCATCAAAATAGTTGTTAATTAAAGCTTGCTCTTCCTTAGTTAACTTTTGGGGGTAATACCAAGTAATTTTATAATCGTTAAGCGGGTCGGTGTAAATTTCTATAAAAGGATATTCATTTATCAGCTTTCTTTTTTTACGAGAATGTTCTGCTAAATAATTGTATAAATATAAAATGTGCTTGGTCGTATCCAACTTATTGGTTCGCCAATCAATGTTATTAATGTAGCCAGTTCGTTTTTCAAAATCGCGCAACGTAATTTTATAAGCCTTGCCTTTTTCATTATACAAAGTGTGTTCGCCGTATAAATTTTTAGCCAATTTTACACGGTAATTACTTTTCAAGGCGCGGTCTTCCCGTTCCTCCCACACCCGTTTACGCATGCCAGCTTCGGTATAAATTAAGCCTTCGGCAAAGTCGGTTTCTTTAAAATTATCTAAAACAAAAAGGAGGGCGACTATGCTTTCCACATTCCAATCAGAAATATCTTTAAAATTAAATTTAACTCGCAACATTTTATCTTCTTCCACACCTTCTACATACATTGTTACCAAGTGCAACATTCCTCCCACTTCTACCTGAACATTAATTTTATCTGCCCCTTTTGATAAAACAATGTGTTCATTTTGAGCAGCTAACAATTTAGCTTCCTTTAACAGGGCATCACTAATTATTGCTTCTTCTATTAAATTATTTATCTTTTTTTCAATTAAATTTAGCATAAGATCTATCAGTTTACAAATACAATAAAGCAATTTTTTCAACTTGTTTTTAATTAAGAAATTAACAAAATGTGCAAATCAATTGAGCTGTAAAATTCTCCTCAAAAACTCTACCTTTTTTAAATTCCTCTCAAATTCGTATCTTCGAAAAAACAAATAACTATGGCAAGCGCTACTGCTAAAATGGAAACCATTTTGGTGGAAAAATTAAAAGAAGAAACTGGTAAAGACTACAAGGCTTGGTTAAAAATATGGGCCAAAGAAGAGCCAAAAAACTTGTTATACCAATATGAGTATAAGATGTTATACAAAAATTTGGAATTTAACTTGGTACTAGCCTTAAATGAAGAACCATAACCTTAAAATCTTAAAAATTTGTTTGAAACGGATGATTTGTATGTAGAGGTATTGTTGCCATTGGCGCTTCCTAAAAATTACACCTATTTTGTGCCAGAAAATCTGCACCAGCAAATAACTGTTGGTAAAAGGGTTGAAATTCAGTTTGGTAAAACACGCATTTATGCTGGTTTAATTGTAAAAGTAGAAAAAGATTTACAAATAAAATATGTACCCAAAGCAGTTTTATCGGTTTTAGATGACGAACCAATTGCAACCGAAATTCAGTTACAGTTTTGGAAATGGATAGCCAACTATTATATGTGTACCCCTGGCGAAGTAATGCAGGCAGCCTTGCCAGCAGCTTTTAAATTAGGCTCGGAAACAAAAATATTGTTAAAGCCAAATATTGAGGTTGATGCTTCTTTATTAAGCGATAACGAGTATTTAATTTATGAAGCTTTAGAAAGTAGAAAAGAACTAACGGTAAAAGAAGTGTTAGATATTTTGGAAATAAAATCGGCGCATCGTTTAATAAAAAGTTTGTTGACAAAGCAAATTATTGTTTTGGCAGAAGAGTTAAAATATCAATACAAAGCTAAGTATGTTCAGTATGTAAAATTAAATGATGCTATAGGTGAAGATGAATTAGATGATGTTTTTGAAGATTTGAAACGTGCCAAAAAACAGCAAGCTTTATTAGTCGATTTTTTACGTTGGAGAACAGATTTATCGACCAACAATATTAAGAAACAGTTTTTGCTAAAACAGAGCGAAAGTAGTTCCGCAGTTTTAAATGGTTTGTTAGAAAAAGGAATATTTGAAATTGAAAAAGTTCAAATTAATAGATTAGATGTTGACCCTAAAGAAAAACTAATTGAACATCAGCTAAATGAAGAGCAGCAAACTGCCTATAAAAGTTTAACCACACAGTTACAACAAAAACGAGTTTGTTTGTTACACGGCATTACCTCAAGTGGTAAAACGCAATTGTATTTAAAGCTAATGAAAAGTGTAATTGAAGCCGGCGGGCAAGTGTTGTACCTGTTACCTGAAATTGCATTAACAGCTCAAATTATAAGACGCTTAAGAGCCGTATTGCCTTGTAAAACAGGCGTTTATCATAGCAAATACAACGATAATGAGCGTATTGAACTTTGGCAACAGGTAAAAGACGGAGCAATTGGTGTAGTTGTTGGCGCACGTTCATCTGTGTTTTTGCCTTTCAAAAATTTGCAATTAATTATAGTAGATGAAGCGCACGATAGGAGTTTTAAGCAAATTGACCCTGCGCCCCGTTACCACGCCCGCGATTGTGCTATTGCCTTGGCAGCTTGGCATAAAGCAAAAGTAGTTTTGGGTACGGCCACGCCATCGGTAGAAAATTATTTTAAAGCTACTGCACCCAATAATACTTTTGGTTTGGTTGAAATTAATAAACGTTTTGGCAATGTTGAACCACCCGAAATAATTATTGTTGACTTAAAAGAAGCTGCCAAACGGCGTAAAATGCATAGTCATTTTGCGGCCTCTTTTTTAGAAGCTATTAAAGAAACCTTGGCTAATAATGAGCAAGTAATTTTATTGCAAAACCGACGAGGTTATGCCCCTGCAATGTTATGTGGCGTTTGTGGTTATGTGCCTAAATGTGTGCAGTGCGATGTTAGCTTAACCTATCACAAGTTTTTAAATGAACTTATTTGCCACCAATGTAATTACAAAATTCGTTTGTTAAAACAGTGCCCGCAATGCAGTTCAGAAGATTTAAAGATTCGCAATTTTGGTACTGAAAAAATAGAGGAAGATTTGCAAGGTTTGCTACCTGCTGTAAAAGTTGCTCGTATGGATTTGGATACCGTTAAACGTAAAGAGGGCCACAGCAAATTAATTGCAGCTTTTGAAAACAAAGAAATAGATGTACTAGTAGGCACGCAAATGGTGGCCAAAGGTTTAGATTTTGATAAGGTTACTATGGTAGGCATTATTAATGCAGATCAGTTGTTATACTTTCCAGATTTTAGAGCCTTAGAAAATGCGTACCAACTAATGGTGCAAGCAAGTGGCCGAGCTGGGCGGCGACAAAAAAGAGGTAAGGTTTACATACAAACTTACCAACCCGAAAACCCTGTTTTTGAGTGGATTGCTAATGATGATTATGATGCTTTTTATCAACACGAAATTGAAGAACGCAAAAGTTTTGAATACCCACCTTTTTACAGAATTGTACATTTACAGTTGAAACATAAAGATACGAACTTGGTTAATTATGCTTCAATGGAATTTAGTAAGCAGCTTAGAGTTTACTTTGGTAAGCGAGTTATGGGGCCCGCAATTCCTGGTATTTCTTATATTAGAAATTACTATTTGCGTGATGTGTTAGTGAAGCTGATACCTAACCGTAAGCAGTTGCAAATTGAAAAGCATTTTATAAAAGAAACTATACAAAAAGTGAAATCGGTAAGCAGTTATAGAAGTGTAATTTTTAGGTTAGCAGTTGATGTTTGATTGAGGTTTGTATTTTTTTTGGTATACGAACAACAGAAAAACCACTTACGACAGCGCGCAGTTTTTAAACTAAACCCGATTGCAGCGGTTATGCCTTTTGCAGCGGTGGCTTTGAAGCGTTGGCAAGGCATTTGAGCGGAAAGCGGGGGCGCACTTAGCACGAGCCACATCGTTTCTTTTCAAAAAAAAAGGGTTATTATTAAAGTAATTAGTCAATAAAAAAACTTGTCTCAAATTTGTTCTTTTTTAGATGTTGAAAAGAACATTTTATATTTAATCAATGAACTTGCCGATGACCAAATATGTTTTTTATAGGTACGCCAAATTGGTTTTGTTTATTTAAATTTGAAAGAATGCTAATTTAACTACAAAAAAAGTGCATACTATTTGCCAATGTTGTAAAATTGAAGAGTGTATTTAACAAAGAGCCGACCCTACAGTTATTGAAAAAGAAATTGAATTATTGGAAATTGAAAAAACACTTGATGAGCTATAATCAGCAGTACGGGAGGTTAAATTATCAATTAATGGCTAAATTTTATACTTTTTTTATATAAATCATCCTACAATATTTTGTTACGGTGTTTAGGTTTTCTAAATTGCAGGTTATTAAAATTTAAAAAATCTGATAATTATGAAAAAACAAGTATCAATATTGATTACTGTTGTATTTCTATTTTTGGGTATAAGTAATACCACAATAGCGCAAAACAAAGAAAAAACAGTTAAATCAGAAAACCAAGCTAAGCTCAGCCAAAGTGAAGCAGTTAGCATTTTTCAAGTACGTTTTAAAAGCGTTGATCAAACTTTGAAAGACTTTTTAACAAAAAACGAAGCGGTACTTCACTTTAGAGGAGAGTTGAATACTTATGTATTGTATTTAGCAGCCGAAAAAACAAAACAAGATTTAACTAACCTGCTAAAACAAAACGACGTATCGAATTTTGAGATTATTGTAGCGCAACAAGGTAGTCGTAAGCAGAATTTATTTAATAAACAACATTAAAAAAAATCTGACTTTATGAAAAATTTAATATTAATAGCCTTATTCGGCTTTTTTATAAATACGGTAATTTACGCCCAATGCCCTGCTGGCGAAACAGAAGTTACGGTTCAATTTGTTGATGATGGTGCTTTTCCTGCTGAAATTCAATGGGATTACATTTCAGGTGGTTTAGTATCTGGCATAGGGCCATTTTTAAGTACAGATGTTGTAACAATATGTGTTCCTGACGGTAATTTAATTATTTTAGGTTGCGATACGTTTGGGGATGGTTGGAATGGAGCAATTTATACCGTTACCATTACCGAAGATGGTTCTGTTAATGGATGTGATGCACAAGATGGTTGTTTGTTGTATCTATCAACCGATGCAGATGCTGCAGCTGTAGCTGGTTGTGCCGATAGTACACCTGTAATGCCTGCAAGCCCAACTTTAAGTGTTGGCCCGTGTAACGCATCACCTATTTTAACAGATGGTTGTACAAATCCGATAGCAACCAACTATAATGCTTGTGCCATAACTGATGATGGCAGCTGTGCCATACCTCAAGCTAATGATTTATGCGCCAACGCAATACCTATTGCAGTTGGTTCACTTGCTGATTGTGCGGTAAATACTATTAGCGTAAATAATGAGTTTAACACCTTAGCATTAGTACCAAGTTGCGATGCTGGTGCTGTTGCCGATGCTTATTATACTTTAACTGTACCAGCAAGTGGCAATATTCAAATATCGGCACCTTTTGGCAGTGGTGGTAGCGCCCACGCTGCTATTTATGATGCTTGTAGTGGTACAGAATTGTACTGTAATATTTTTGTAGATGGCTCCATAATAACAGGCCTAATGGCTGGCTCAACCGTTATACTACAAATGTTTCAAGATACCGCAGGCCAATTTGATTTGTGCTTAGTAGAACCACCACCGCCACCTTTAAATGATTTATGTGTAGATGCAATTAGGTTATGTGGCGATCCTATTATGGCAACTAATGCCTCAGCATTTACAGATCCGTTAGACCCACTTACAACTTGTATTGGTTCTTTAGAAAATACAGTTTGGTTTAGTTTTGTAGCAGCCAGTGGTGGCGCCATTACTATTGACATTACAGAAGATATATGTGATTCTTTTAGCCCGGGTATGCAAACACATATATTATCTGGGGTTTGTGGAGGGTTTGTAGAAGAAGATTGTACAAGTGACTTTACCACCGGCACTACCTATACTCTAAATCTTCCTTCGGCAACACCTGGTGAAACCTATTATGTATACATAGATGGTAATGGTGGCTCCAATTGTTCTTTCGAAATTAATGTTTTAGGTGATTTTCAACCTTGCTGTGGTCCAGATTTTTCGCTTTCACCTGCTTGTCAACTAGGCGATGCCGATAATTTTTATGTAGATGTTCAAGTGAACGATATAGGCGATAATCCATCTGGTTACAGCGTAAATAGTGGTGCATTTCCTAATATTACTACTGCTGGCACCGTTACTATTGGCCCATTTCCAAATGGTACTGCTATGGTCACTTTTGAAGGTTTGGACGATGCCTCTTGCCTTATAAATCGTAATATTGACTTTAACTGCAGCTGCGATCCGCTTTCAGTTACCGCTATTGATGATGGCACAATTTGCGCAGGTGAAGATTTTGAACTTTCAGCCGTTTTGGAAGAAGTAATTCCTGGCGGGTTTTTGGGTACTTATACGGTAACTTCAAATGGGGCGGGTTCTTGTACAGCTACACCAAATGGCACACCAACTGATGTTATTTTAACAGATGACGACTTTGGAGGCCCGTTTCCTTTAGGTTTTAACTTTGATTTTTGGGGAAATACTTATACTGATTTCTATATTGGTTCTAATGGTTATGTAACCTTTGGCCAAGGTTTTACCGATTTAGGAGAAGATCCAATACCAAACAACAATACACCAAATGATATTATTGCCTTGTTTTGGGATGATTTAAACCCCAATAACGGTGGAACAGTTTCATATTATGATGCTACGATAAATGGACAGATATGTATGGTAGTAGATTTTCAAGCTATTGAACATTTTGGAGGTGGAGAAACCGTAACAGGACAAATAATAATGTGTGCTGATGGTTCTGTAACTATTAACTGTATTGATTGTCAAGCTGATGGTGGAACTGATATTGCCACCTCGGGAATTGAAAATACAGATGGTACCTTAGGTGCTTTTGATCCGGCTTTAACAGATGGTCAGTTTACAGCTGGTGGTTCTTATATGGCTTGTACAACTTTTATACCAGATGTTGCAGTACCTTCAACATGCGATTTTGTTTATTGGATAACCGATTTAAACAATCCTACTGGAAGCATTGTTTTTACAGAAAATATAGCAACTGTTAATCCAACAACTACAACAACTTATTATGCGGTTGTTGAATGTGCAAATGAAATACAATGTGTTGATGAAGTAACTGTTACAATTGACAACCCAGTTAACTGTGGTGCAACTTGTGAAGATGAAATAGCAGGACAAGTAATTGCACCTTTTGATTGTGATTTAAGCGGCATTACAGTAGTAATATCAGTTATTAATGCAGATGGTTCTGAAACAATTATTGGCAACGCTACAACAGATGTAAATGGCAATTACACATTAATGGGCGGTACATTTGAATGTGGTGATTATTCGGCCATGCTAATGTTGCCTTTGCCAGTTTGTTATGCTGATGCTGGTGGCAACCCTGGCCCAACAGGTCCGTTTACTTTTACAGTTGATGGTGATGGTGTGGCAGATGGTGCCAATTTCGCTGTAAATCCAGAAGTGCCAACATTATCGCAATGGGGCTTAATTATATTAACTTTATTATTAATAAATTTTGGAGCGTTGCAATTGGTATTTAATAGAAAAAGGGGTAGCAGCATTGTGAAGTAAAATTATACAAACTTTCAAATTATTAGAAGCCACGTATATAAATGCGTGGCTTTTATTTTTTACAAGCAATTCTAAAATGTTGTATTAAGCCGCCGATTAACATTAATTTAAAACAAAAAATAAAAGTAACGAAAACACCAAGACACCATAATTCTTCCTCAAGTAAACACTTTTAGCGAAATTAACTTCGCTCTAAATTTTCTTCTATTACCAACATATAAAATGCAACTTTCATTGTTTACATAAAGTACTTTCATTATGGCAATCGCTTAAAGTATTATTTTTTTTATAATGGGCTTAAGTATAATATTTTTTTAGATAATGTAATATTTATGTAGTTAAACCGATAGCCTGCAATTATAAAATTAGCAACAACCTTGTAATTTTTGATGATGTTACGGTGGCTACTTATCACACTAATAATGTATAAATAATTTATTTAAGTAATGATCCTATTGTAAACAACTCACCCATATTTTTAAACCAACAACAAACAACAGTTTGCCAAGCTTGTAATAAGCGGTTTTGGCTAAGACAAACTAACCAGCAACATTGCATCAAAAATATTACATTATACAATATATATGACCAGCAGCTAATACAAAAAATTGAGCTAACAAATTATAACATTTATTTTTGCTTAGCTGCCCACAGGCATTTATTTTTAAGTATTGCTTATGCTAATAAGGAGCAACAGATAGTTAAGTGACTTAGGCGGTAGTAAAGTTTTACTAAAACCTTGGGCAATACATTAACGGTGCTTTACGCTTGGTATCAAACAAACTACCAATGTAGGCTAAAGAAACTTCGAAACCACCTTGGTAGGCGTTGGCATTGCTTAAATCGGAAAAGGTTAAATCATAGCTAATGCCAAAACGTAAATCTTTAAAATCAATACCGCCAACAAATATAATTTCGTGTGGAATGCGATACCACAAACCCCCAAACAAACTGGTACGTTTGCCATTTTGCCCTTCATTTAAAAAATGATAGCTAACTGCCGAACCTAAGGTAAGTTCTTTAGCACCGGTTTGTTGCATAAAAATACCACTTGGCGAAATACTTAAACTGTTATTAATAAAAATTTCTCCGCCACCATGCAAAACTAAACGAGAACCCAAACGATTATCAGAACCTAAAAAAGATTCTTTAGGTTGAGAAAAATGATGGAAAGAAACGCCACCATAACCGCTGATACCTTCTACAAAACGGCCAGTATACATGGCACCGAAGTTAAGATCGAAATAACCAAAAGACTGATCTTGCACTGGTTCGCCATTTGGCAACGAGGGGTCGAAGCCTTCATCGGTAAGCTGACTGCCAAAATTTAATTGGCCAAACTGTAAGCTTTTTTGGGTATAACCGCCTTGTAAGCCAACCGAAATATTATGACGTTTAAAACGATCTAAGCCTTTATGATAAGCAGCTGAAAGCATTACCGAAGTGTTGCTTAAATCGCCATCGCCTGCAACATCGTTATATGCGCTAAAGCCAATACCGGCATGGTCGCCCTGTAACGAGTTTCTTAAAATAGACATATCGGCACTTATAGCAAAGGTATTGTAAGGGGCAGGTATGGTTGCATATTGGTTACGATAAATAGCAGTAAGTCGGTAACTGCCATTTAAATTACCCGTCATAGCAGGGTTTAACGTTAATGGGCTTGCATAAAATTGCGAGAAGTGAATATCTTGACTGAAGACATTTAAGCTAAAACAAGCTATAAATACTACTAATAATGTTTTAATACTTTTGTTGATTGCGTTCATCTAATGAAATATTAACTTGGTAAAAATAAACAATCTAAATTTATAATAGCGTTAAATTTTGGGTAATTAATTGGCCTATCTGTGCAATTTAACATTATTGTGAATCTAATTTAAACTGTTTGTAGTATTCTCCTATTGTTTTATCGCTTTCTGCTTCTATTATTGCTTTCAAATCGTTTACTAATTGATCGCTTAATTTGTTGCTGCTTTGTTTAGCATCTGTGGTGCTTTCTTGCAATTTATTATACTTGTTATACATTGCTTCTGCGGCATAATATCGCAACCACTTTTGTTTTTCGCTTGTTGCGCTTTCTTTTAAATCGGCAGCAATTTTTAAGCTGGTTGCTAAATCGGTTATATTGTTTAAATAGTTACCATAGTTTCTAACCGAAGTAAAACGATTATAACCGCTTGCCGAATCCCAATATTTTTTAAAGAAACTAAAATGTGCTACATCATTTGAGCGCATTAATATGGAAGCAACTGCGTGCTGTATGCTTTGGTTATTTTCATTAGTTAATTTTACTGCTGCTTTTAAAGCCAAAGTGCTATCAATGCGGTTTAAGGCATATAAAGTGGATGACATTACCAAATAAGAAGAATCTTTTAAAAACGGTTGAATACTTGCTGCTTTAAGATCAAATTTTTTGTTAGATAATTTGCCGATTGCTGCACCTCTTGTGCTGGTTTTAGTATCGTTTTTGGCAATTTGCAACAATTGTTTTTTCAAAAATTTTAGATCAAAACCTTCGTCTTCTACATCAATATTGTCAATTGCTTTTTCGCGGATGCCCCAAAAAGGATTGCTTAAGGCTGCTATTAAAATATCTTTGGTAATAGCAGCATCATAATAATAT
>Ga0114957_1003349_pt1 | contig 14523 bp, 12 predicted proteins | sample BantaG_FD_87175 | JGI IMG/M metagenome (GOLD analysis project Ga0114957, IMG submission 87175) | Marine algal microbial communities from Bantry Bay, Ireland - BantryBay_4 metaG | ecosystem: Host-associated > Algae > Red algae > Unclassified | place: Bantry Bay, Ireland | collected 2014-11-21 | reverse complement strand
GCACTCTTTACAGGAGCAGGCGAACTTGGGCCTGATGTGTCGGATGACATAGTGTTGTTGTGGAATGATGGAGAGCTGTTCGTGAACCTCTTCACCGATACGTTCTAACGTGTTGCCGCAGTGACATTGCAGCTCGTCGTCATCCAGCAGATGCTCGACATCAACCCGAGGTAGATGATCAGGCAAGGCATGTGATTTTTTCTTGCTCCGCCGTGTATAAGGGCCCACGGTGATATCACTACCGTCGTCGGCTTCTGCCTCGTCATCAGCCGCATCTTCGGCTGCCTGCTCTTCAGCCTCGTTGAACAGATTGAACTGGTCCGGGTTAAAACGCTCGGAGCTCTTGCCAAAGCGTTTAATGAGAAGCTCTCGTAGCCGCTCTTCAAGAATCTGGATATGCCCTTCCTTGGTGGCCAGTCGTTTCCGGAATCTCTCTACGCGAGCATCACTACGCTCGGCTTTCTTCTGCGAACGTTCCAGCGTCTTCTGTTGTTTCTCGATCGTGCGTTGCTGTTTTTTCAACAACGCGATCAGTGCATCAGGATCTGTTGGAAGTGTTGTCGGTAGCCCGTCCATGGGCTAATAGTATAGCGATGATTTTCCCTTATGCGAAGTGGGTAAACGACAATGAACGATGCGGTCTCATGCCATTGAGGTTAAACCCATCGAGCAGTTGATCCAGCTGCTCTTGTGTTAGCGTCACGCTCTCATCAGCAAACCAGTCAGGCCAGTGAAAGCGCTGCTTTTCCAGTCGTTTGTACAGCAACCAGTAACCGTTCATATGCCAGATCAGCATCTTGAGTTTATTGCGCCCTTTATTGGAGAATACATACAGGGAACGATCTGCCGGATCACGCCCTAGCTGTGTGGTGACGATCGTCGCCAAACCATCTATTTGCTTTCTCATGTCGACAGGGTGTTGATACACGAGGATTTGCTCCGGTATCCAACGCTCATGACTCACGACAACGGCTCTCCGGAGTGAATCGTTAGAACGATATCAGTTCCAATTTGTAAGCTGATTACCGAGCCCAGTGGTGCAGGTACTTGCGCCAACATGGGTTTGGACACCTTGACTTGTTTGAATGTACTGGTTGCTGGCGCTAAACCTATTTTGAATTTGCGGTGCCACTTGCTGAATGTTGACAAGGCAACGTCGCGTTGCTTGCAAAACTCTGCAATCGACATTCCGGAGGTGTCTTGCTGTTCAATGAGCTTTTCCCATTGCTTGGCAGTTTTTCTAGGGCGGCGTGCGCTCATGTTCTGATCTCTACGTAATGGTGAAGATCAGAGCTTCAGGGAATCCCCGATTACTGGCAACATGGTCCGGATCGATCGCTTACGTTGCGAACCCTTCAGGACTAACATATTCAATCTGACCATCAATCCCAACGTCAGCCATTGGAGTCTCACGCCAAATCTGACCAATTTTCGCCATAGCTTCAGCAACAGCATTTACTCCTAACCTTTCTTGAGAATTAGCCTGCTTATATTTAGGGAAGCTCATATATTCCTTGAGTACCTTACACCCGCGTCAATTGCGGTGTATGCGGTAACGGTTCATGTAAGAAAAAGCGAGCTTGCGAGCAGCACTTGAGCGGATACCGCGTACGCCCTCGGCTCAGAAGCGTTTTTTATGCACTCTTCTATCAAACTAGGAGGCGTCTTCGTATTCCTTCTTACCTTTATCAGGGCGATATGCGGTTCCACAATCCTCATCTTTGGGATTAAAAACAACAAATGTACCTGTGTTGCCTTCCCACCAAGCGACACGCTCATCTGTGAGTTTCTTGGTTTCAATAGACAGTTTCGTTTTATCGTCTCTTGTCGCCTTAGCTTTCTCTTTGAGTATGTCTTCGACGAACTCGGCAATGTCTGCCTTGCTATCAAGCGTCCAGGGAATTTTTTTACCCTTTTTTGGTGTTGGCGACTTGAAATCAGTTTTATGCTTATCCAGTGCCTTGGCACCTATTTCACTAGAAATTGCAGTAAAGTTTTCATCCTTGAATTCAAGACCACAATCTCCATCTGCGTAAACCACTGTTGAGCTCAGCAGTGAACTCATTGCAAGTATCTTCATGCAATTTTTCATAACGTCTTCTCCGTTCTTCAGGTTAGAGTCGTAAAATCCATTGTTTTATAACAACAGCGCTAACCCGAGCTTGACAAGGATGCGGGTTCTGGCGCAGCCAGTTTCGTGGACTTGTCACGCTACGGGTTCAGCGTAATGTTATTTTTCAATTTTGACTGGGTATAGTGCCCCACACCGGTGCAGTCTTCGCGTCAAAGATCCGTACTTTACATTTGAATTTCGGAACAATCCGCTCTATGTGCCGCTTCGCCTCATCTGAATAAACGCCAATATATATACTCCAAAGCTTGTTTGGCTGTTTTCTTCCATTTTTCGCCGCGTTATTTATCGCTGCAATTATGTGTTCGTCATACTCACCGAAATTGAATCCGAATGAAATTAGCGTACCTTCGATCTCGCATAAACTGTCGTAACAGTGTGTGAGGTACCTATTGTGCATTATATGCTCTAACTTCTGTTCGCTAGTACCAGCGGTCACGAATACTGGGTATTCCTTCCTTCTCATGCGAGCCTTTATCTTCTCCATAATATAGTGCTCGCTGTCATACTCTTCCTTTACGACTTCGATGCCCGTATCGAAGAGCGGTAGAGCTCCGTGTAAGTAATGTATATTTTGGCCTTTTTTATTTCTTCCCCAGCGAAGCTCAGAAAACTCAAGTTCTTCTTCAGGAACGAACTCGTCAGAGTTTTCTCGATCCCTGCCGAACCCGTCAATTGCACCAGGGTGCCTGTTTCTCATCAACACCCAGTACATAAGTACATCGTAGTTCGTTGTAAAAACGTTTCCACCACCGTCCAGGAAATGTGAAAGAAATCCATAGCAAGCTTCACTTTTTTCCTCAGGAATCTTGAAGACATGCTCTGGATGGAGTGCTTCAATTGCTTCAAGTAGACTTTCCTTTAGCGCTTCGCTTGCTTCTTCAACTTTTGGTCTGAGTACTGATTTCGGATCAAACGTATCAATAAGCTCACAGAAGTTGTCAAGCTGCTGCATCACCAGTTCGAAGTTTTTTGTATTGACTATCTCGAACAGTCGAGACAAGAGTTCGTTGTCAAGTTCATCAATGAATTTATGAAGCGCGTTGTACGAAAATATTTCCGAGTCGTACGCCATGCTGAAACCATTACCGAGCAAAAGATGAGGCTTGCGCTTTGATTTGGCTACATGCGAAATTAGATCACTGTAATTTTCAAGTTCCAATTAAGTTCACTCTGATCAGTTGTGAAGAAAAGCCGGGCTTTGCGACATGCTGTTGAAACATAACATCTGTATACATTGCATGCTTAGCTTGTCAGGAATTCCTGAGATATTCAGTATGCTGTGTATCTCGAGAGATAGACCTCGATTAGTAGAAAATTCGGGACTGATTACTGTATTTTATTGCAGCCATTGTGCTTCTTAATATTTTTCTACTTGAATAGAGCTTAGTTCAGTGAAAGGTCAGCAGTCTCCAGATAGCTGACACAGAAAACGCAGAGCAAATACGAATAATGAAGGACGGCTATTGGCCGGCCGACAGAAGACCGATTTTGGTACTCTGATCGTGCGAATTTGAAGGGCCGCTCTTATTGATTGCCATGGTATCAATTCCTGCACCTCGGACCGTTTCTCCAAGTGCAGAGCTATGGTCTGCATGTTTTCGCCTGGCCAGACTTATCGAATACCATTAGCACTGATGTCAATTCTACAGCCCTCATTTAGGTGGTTAGAGACCAGAAGCTGCCCCAAATACGGTTTTCCAGAGGGAACTCGATAAACGATTCGGCGGCCTCCTTGTCGGTGCGATTAGCATGAACGTGATCGTCATTGATTTGGCGTTTGAGTGCCTGAGCCCCACCTTCCTTGATCAGTCTGCAGTGACGGAAAATGGTGTCACGTGAGACGCCGCTGAGCCGTGCGGCTTCAGTTGCGTTGTCCAACTGCACCGCCAGCTCGAGGACCTCAAGATTCATCTGGATATCCAGATCGAACTTCGAGGGCTTCGTCGGCTCGACATAGACCTCCGACTTTCTGCCAGCGAAATACGCCGTAAAACTTCACCGTCGCTTGTACGTATTTCAAGTCGCTGCTTGGCGATCGAATGACGTAGAGGTGAATCAATGAGATAAAATAATTGCCATGACTGTACGCATTGTGCGTCCGAACTTTTCGATAATCCTCAACCACAAATACTGCATCGAGATCAACCCTTTTGGGTACTGGCGTAAATTCGCTCTTGCTATTCTGAGGGCTAACTTCGATTTGTGACTGCCAGTAGTCAGGTATGAATGCTTCGCGCAAATAGAGATTAGCGCTATCCATTCGTTTGTTGCGCATGAAACGCAGCTCCGGAATCAAATGGTTCTGGAATGCCCAGCACCAGCCATGCAGAGTAGAGCACCCTCGACTACATCAGCATCCTAGACGTTACTTACACCTTCAGCGCTATCGATGACACCTCGAATCTCACAACAATGTGCCCGCCGCTAGAGAACTTGGGATGCGACTGATCCCATAATAGTCTCGAGAACCCGACCACTTCCTGAAGCGCTACAATAGAGACGACCAAGAGGAGCTTGACATTGAGTCCTACTGATGACGTAAAACCATTTGTAAAGCAGGATATTGCGGCAGCCCCATGAAGAAAAAGGACAAACTAGAGCTGAGCGAATCAGATATATCGGCCAAATTCATAACCCCAGCCATCATAAGTGCCGGCTGGGATGAAATGACTCAAATCCGCCGCGAATACCCGTTAACCCCAGGGCCTGTGATTGTGCGCGGCAATATGTCGTCTCGTAACAAGAAAAAAAGCAAACGGGCCGACTACCTGCTGCAGATGAAAAAGGGCCTTCCGGTCGCTGTTATTGAAGCCAAATCGAATAATTTCTCACCCGGGCACGGCATGCAACAAGCACTGGGCTACGCAGACATTCTGGGCATCCCCAGCGCATTCAGTTCCAACGGCGACGCCTTTGCCTCGCACAACAAGGTAGCCGGTGAACACGAAGACACCGAAACAGAATTTCCAATGGAGGACTTCCCATCGCCTAACGACCTCTGGGAACGTTATCGGCGCTTTGACCCATCCGTAATCGATCAACAAGATCTCAGCCTCAATCAACCGAAAGCGGCCGAGCCGCGCGCCCCTGACTACGATGCCACCAGCGCTGAGGCTCTAGTTCTTCAACCCTACTTCGACGACGGTAGCGGCAAGGAACCTCGCTACTACCAGATTCAGGCCATCAACCGCGTGGTCGAACATGTCGCTCTTGGCCAAAAACGTCTGCTATTGGTGATGGCGACTGGCACCGGTAAAACCTACACCACGTTCCAGATCATATGGAGACTATGGAAAGCCAAACGCGCAAAACGTATTCTGTTCCTGGTTGATCGCAACATCCTGGCTGACCAAACTCTCACCAATGACTTCGCACCGTTTGGCGATGTGATGACCAAGATCAAAAACCGTAAGATCGATCCATCCTACGAGATACATCTGGGCCTGTACCAGGCACTCACCGGCCCCGATGAAGAAGACAAGATCTTCAAAAGCGTGTCGCGAGATTTCTTCGATCTCATTGTTATTGACGAGTGCCACCGTGGCAGCGCCAAGGACGACTCCGCGTGGCGCGAGATACTCGAGTATTTCAACGATGCTGTACAGGTGGGCCTGACTGCCACACCCAAAGAAACCAAGTACGCGTCCAATATCACCTACTTTAGGGAACCTGTGTATACATACACTCTGCAGCAGGGCATTCAGGATGGATTTCTTGCCCCATACAAAGTTGTGCGTATCAACATCGACAAAGATCTCGAAGGCTGGATACCGAAACGGGGCATGACAGACGACAGTGGCCACGAAATAGAACAGCGCGAATACAACCTGATCGACATGGACCGCAAGTTGGTACTCAAACAGCGCACCAAACTTGTTGCCAAACGAGTGATGGAATTACTCAACGCCACTGACCCATTCGCAAAGACGATCATCTTCTGTGATGACATCGACCATGCCGAACGAATGCGCAAAGCCATCGTCAACGCGGCTGGCAAGCTCGCGACCGATAACAGCAAATACGTTATGCGAATCACGGGTGACAGCGTCGAAGGCAAGGCTGAACTAGATAACTTCATTGATCCGGAAAGCAAATATCCCGTAATTGCCACCACATCGGAGCTGATGAGTACCGGTGTTGATGCCAAAACCTGCAAACTGATTGTGCTGGATAAGACCATCACATCGATGACCACCTTCAAACAGATTGTTGGCCGTGGCACCCGTATCGATGAGGAACACAACAAATTCTTTTTCACCATCATGGATTTCAAAAAGGCCACCGTGCTGTTCCAAGATCCGGACTTCGACGGTGAGCCAGTAGTGATCTACGAGCCTGGCGAAGGTGACGACCCAGTACCACCAGATCGACCGTTACCCGATGACACAGATACTCTCGATGATGAAGACGACGATGCCCAACCCAAAAAACACTACGTCAGTGGGGTGTCGGTTCGTATCCTCTCCGAGAAAGTCACGTTCATAGGTGAAGACGGTCAGGAAGTCACAGAGTCCTATCGTGAATACAGCCGTAAAGGCATACGCAGTGAATACAACTCACTCGATGACTTTCTCAAACAATGGAACGATGCGAAGAAGAAATCTGCGATCATCGACGAGCTGGCAGAGTATGGCATCGAGCTACCCAAACTCGCAGAAGAAGTGGGCAAAGACTTCGGTGACTTCGACCTAATCTGCCACATCGCCTTTGACCAAAAGCCATTGACCCGGGCAGAGCGTGCCAACAACGTTAAAAAGCGAAACTACTTCGCCAAGTACAACACTCAAGCCCGTGCTGTGCTCGACGCACTGCTCGACAAATACGCCGATGAAGGCATCACCACCATCGAAAGCAATACCGTGCTCAAGCTACAACCGTTTGATGAAGTAGGCACACCCGTAGAAATCATCAAAGACGTGTTCGGTGGCAAAGCCAAATACGAATCTGCTTTGCAGGAACTAGAACACGCACTGTTTAATCAGAATAAGAAACAAGCATGAGCAACATCAGTGGCAGTATCAAATCCATTCAGGACATCATGCGCAAAGACGTCGGTGTCGACGGTGACGCTCAGCGTATCAGTCAGCTAGTGTGGATGTTTTTCCTGAAGATTTTCGACGACCGTGAAGAAGAAATAGAACTACTCGAAGACAACTACAAGAGCCCGTTGCCTGAAGACCTGCGTTGGCGCAACTGGGCTGCAGACAGTGAGGGCATCACCGGTGAGGATCTCAGCGATTTCATCAACAACAGGCTCTTTCCTACACTCAAAACCGGTCTAACGCTCGACGGCGAGAACGGACAGCGTGCCCGCGTAGTACGCAACGTATTCGAAGACGCCTACAACTACATGAAGTCAGGCACACTCATGCGGCAAGTGCTGAACAAAATCGCAGACATAGATTTCAACAACACCAAAGATCGGCATACTTTTGGCAGCATTTACGAGCAAATACTTAAAGACCTGCAAAGTGCCGGCAACGCTGGTGAATTCTATACCCCGCGCGCCGTTACACAGTTCATCGTCGACCGGGTAGACCCAAAGCTGAAAGAATCTGTGCTAGATCCAGCCTGCGGCACAGGTGGTTTCCTTGCTTGCACCATTGACCACAAACGCGACCGCTACGTAAAAGCGGGCAAAGACGAGACCGTGCTGGTGAAAAGCATTCATGGTGTTGAGAAAAAATCTCTGCCGCATATGCTCTGTACTACAAACATGATCCTGCATGGCATTGACACCCCAACACAAATAGAGCACGCCAACATGCTTAGCCGACGAGCCTACAAAGACTATGGTGAAAAAGATCGTGTAGATGTCATCATCACCAATCCACCGTTTGGTGGCACTGAAGAAGACGGCGTCGAGAACCAATTCCCTGCCACTTACCGCACCCGAGAAACGGCTGACTTATTTATGGCGCTGGTCATCAAACTGCTCAAGGTAGGTGGCCGCGCGGCGGTAGTATTGCCCGATGGTTTTTTGTTTGGTGAAGGCACGAAGACTCGCCTTAAAGAAACACTTTTAGAACAATGTCATTTACACACCATTGTGCGCCTACCGAAAGGTGTGTTTAACCCCTACACAGGCATTAAAACAAACATCCTGTTCTTTACCAAAATGGCTGAGAAAGAATGGCCTGCGACAGAGAGCGTTTGGTATTACGAACATCCATATCCCGAAGGTGTTGTGAGTTACAACAAGACTAAACCGATGCGCTTTGAAGAATTCAAGGCTGAATGTGATTGGTGGGGCAATGAGACGAAGGGCTTTAAGAGTCGTGTTGAGACAGAGCAAGCTTGGAAAATTTGTGCCGAAGATATTGTGAAAAACAACTTCAACCTTGACATTAAAAACCCGCACATCGGTGACGTAGTTGATCATGATCCTGAAGATTTGTTGAAAGAGTTCGCTGTGCAGCAATCAGAAATACAAGGGCTGCGCGATCAGTTGAAGAGCATTCTTGGCGCTGCATTGGCCAGTAATACTCAGCGTGGTGATAATTGATCGTGGCTACTGTGAATAACTTGATCACGGACAATATTGACATCTGGACATCGGCTATACAGCGCAAATCTAGTGCCGGGCGTGGTGGTGGGAGAAGGCTCGAACTGTATGGTGTGAAGAAACTACGTTCATTGATTTTGGACTTAGCGGTGCGTGGATTGTTGGTACCGCAGGATCCGAGTGACGAACCTGCTTGTGTTTTGTTGGCACAGATAACCGCGGAAAGGTCTGCGTTACAAAAATCAGATTCATTAAAGAAACAGAAGCCTCTACCGGAGATAATCCCACAAGAAGCGCCTCACGGGCTACCAAAATCATGGGCGATTGCACGGTTTGGACAATTGGCGATAATTGAAAGGGGAGGCTCACCAAGGCCTATAAAGTCATTTATTACAAATGACATTGACGGGCTCAATTGGATAAAAATTGGGGACACAGATATTGGAGGGAAATACATTTCTTCAACACAGGAGAGAATTACCAAGGACGGATTGAATAAAACGAGAATGGTTTACCCTGGAGATTTTTTATTAACCAACTCCATGAGTTTTGGCCGCCCATACATAACAAAGATCGAAGGTTGTATCCACGATGGCTGGTTAAGAATCAGCCCAACTAAGCACATAGATAAGGACTACTTGTACACTCTTCTTTCCTCTCCATACATCGTCAAAGCATTCAAAGCATCAGCAGCTGGGGCAGTGGTTCAAAACCTGAATTCGGACAAGGTAAGAGAAACTCTAATTCTAATTCCACCACTCCCCGAACAACAGCGCATAGTAGCCAAAGTCGACGAACTCATGGCCCTCTGCGACCAGCTAGAACGACAAACTGAATGCAGTTTCATAGCTCATCAAAAACTGGTGCAAACCCTGCTCAGCGCCCTAACTCAGGCCGCGGTCACTCAACCCGATACCCTTAAAAGCGCCACAGACACCCCCACGCCTTTTACTCAAGCCTGGAACCGCTTGGCTGAACATTTCGATACCGTTTTCACTACCGAAGACAGCATCGAACAACTAAAGAAAACCATCCTGCAACTCGCCGTCATGGGCAAGCTCGTCCCACAGGACCCCAACGATGAGCCTGTTAGTGGATTGCTTAAGCGTATCGCTGCTGAGAAAACTGAGCTGATCAGGGCGAAGAAAATCAAGAAACAGAAGGCGTTACCGGAGATGAACGATGAGGATAAACCATTTGATCTACCGAATGGATGGGAATGGGTTAGAGTCGACGCTATATCTACCGTTGCAGGGGGGATTCAAAAAACACCAAAAAGGTCCCCTATAAATAACACCTATCCATACCTCGCCGTGGCAAACGTTCAACGCAACAGCCTCCGACTCGACGAAATCAGCCAATTTGAGCTGCAAGAAGGCGAACTAGAAAAGTATTCTCTCGTACCAAATGATCTACTGATTGTCGAGGGAAATGGAAGCGAAAGCGAGATTGGTAGATGTGCAATCTGGAATGGAGAAATTGAACACTGTGTCCATCAGAACCATCTAATAAAATGCCGGCCAATAGCGGGAGGGCTTAGCACATGGATTCTAACTTCTCTTAATTCACCTTTTGGTATTACGCAAATGAAATCACTTGCAGTCACTACCAGTGGACTATACAACCTAAGCGTATCAAAAATCCGCAACTATTGTTTGCCAATGCCTCCTATCGAAGAACAACACCGTATAGTAATCAAAGCCAACGAATTAATTGCCCTTTGCGATCAACTTAAAACTCATCAAAAAAAAGCGCAAGACACTCAAATACTGCTAGCCAATGTGGTCACTGAGGGAACCATCACTGAAAATTTGTATAGCGGACACGCCTGACAAACATAGACCATGAATGCTGGTCAAAACTAATCGAAAAACCTATTGGCTTTGATGTTGGTGCACATAGCAATCCTACAATGTGCCTGATTCGTTTATAGATGGATAAAATATGTCAGTCTGGACAGCAGTACCAACGGAATTCACTCCCTCTGCAGAACCAAACCGGCGTTGATCTACAACTAAACAAAGCGTATGAAAGGTGTGTAGTTGTTGTTTGGACAAACGAAACTTAAAAGCACGGTTCAATACCTTGGTCACGAGGCGGACGACGCGCTTGAGATTGGGGAGCAAACTGAAATCCGAGATCCTAGAAGCGCCTCGTAGTGGGGCTCTAACCGGCTTAAAACGGTATGACACCGGTCGAGCGAGTCAGGTTTTAAAGCGGCCCCTAATCAGTTATTAAGTAAACCCCCAATGTTACGAATAACCCGCCTATACTGGAGCATGTGAATTTGTATTTTCTGAATAAGGGTGCTTGTGCAGGAGCAGCCTGTGACTACAAAGTCACAAATTGTTAGAAAAATGAAATGAATTACTGAAACAGGCGTGGATTCGGCTTCAATGGTTTCAGGTATATTTAACTAATAAACTACTATTACAATTTGGACTCCATCACCTCCTGATATACTAAAATGGAACGGCTTGAGAACATCAACGTTGAGCGCATTAAGGCTACTGCCGGATCGCATCAACTCACTGTAGAATCGGTTTTCGACGAACTGAGTATCGCGAAATCAACTCTAGAGCTTTTGTATGAGACCAACAGTGGTCTAACTTGGTCTCAACTCTCCAAGATAGCTAAACATCTCAACCGTGGGGTGCTCTATTTCATGGAACAGGGAAATGCTAACCAATTAACTCACCAGTCAGTTCAGTTTCGTAGCTTAGAGAACCAAAAACCTGGACTCTCTAGAAAGCTTCGAATTATTATTGAGAACATAGAGCGCCACAGAGAAATATATCTTTCACTGCGCGAGTACATTGACTACGAACCTCTCCCCTTCATACCCCGACAAATGCCCAGCAATGCAGAAGACGCGGCAGAGGCAGCGCGATCATGGTTGAATATAGAGCGTGAAAATTCTTTTTCTAAAACACGTTTGGAAATAGAAAGAGCTGGTGCATTGGTAGTTAGAAGCAATGGTTATCATGGTGCTTGGAAGGTACCCAGTGAGGATGACGTTTTAGGCTTCAGCTTATTTTACGAAGTCTGCCCAATTATTTTCGTCCGCAAGCAGGACAGTGATGCTCGTCAGCTATTCACACTAGCCCACGAGCTCGGCCATCTGCTGTTACACAAGAAGCACTTTATCGATGGACAACAAGAGTTCAGCTCAAGCAATAAACAAGAAGTGGAAGCTAATAAATTTGCGGGACACTTTCTCTTGCCCACAGAGCTGTTGGCTGAAATCAATGATGATCATAAACCTCAAAGTTTTTCAGATTATTCAAGATGGCTTAACGAATATACAAGGGAATGGGGAGTAAGCATCGAATCTATTCTTCGCCGCTTGCTTGACGAAGAAAGATTGACTCTCACAGAGTACAATTCTTATCGTACATGGCATTCAAAGCAAACATATGTCAAGACCGATGGCGGTAGCAGAAAGTACAGGCATCGAGAACCCAGGCATTTGTTTGGTGATGGATTTGTTTCCGCAGTCATACAGTCACTACGAGAGAATAGAATTACTCTAGTGCAAGCTAGCCAATACCTCGACAACCTCAAAGCGGATGATGTGAAAAAGCTCGAGTCATACTATGCAGGTAATTGATGCATCATCAATCGTACTCGCTTGGGACATTTACCCGATAAGCCAATTTCCAAAGATTTGGAATTGGATGGACAGCAGTATTCAGTCAAAATCAATAGTTATGGCAGATCCAAACTTCATTGAAGTAAAGCACGTAAGTCCAGATTGTCACAGATGGCTGTCTTCACGGCTGACAATATTACCAGTAGACAATGCCATTGTTACCCAAGCTTTGAAGATCAATCAATGTTTAGGTATTACAAATGGCCAATACCATCTGAAGGGAGTGGATGAAAATGACATAATGTGTATTGCAACTGCGAAAGTACACGACCGAGATGTAATCTCGGATGAAGCGCCACAAGCAAGTAAGCCCAATGAAAAAAGGCGATACAAAATTCCCGCAGTTTGCCAAATAGTAGATGTCGGTGTTAATTGCATTCAATTAAACCAACTCATACGAACATCTGGACAGACTTTTTAATTGCGAACCACTTGCAAGAGTTTATTTTTAATGTCATTTGCGTAAGAGTGATGACTTACTGAGATTCTATCGGTTGAACGTTCTGACGCGTAAAGAGCTCAATGCGTCGGTGTGAGCAATCAGTAAGCGCGTTGCACTGTAGCCGAAGCGTTCTTGAGTAAAATTAGCCCAAAACGAGCAGACGGATCACCAAACCATGGCGCTTACAAGGTTACCAATGAAAGGTAACCGGAACATCGTTCATCAAGAATCCCAGTCCGTGTCAACAGCAACCTCGAGCACACGGACAAACGTCAGGCTCAGAGTAGTCCGTGCAATGCCTGCAAGGTTATGTCCAATTTTTATCAGTTATAGTTCTTTACTTTAAATGTGGCCATTATTTTCTCTTGGTGATGACACTCCTACTATTAGTAGAAATATAGCCTACTTACACTGATGCCGGAAACCCTATGTTCTTCGATTCTACATAATTATTTTTTCTTGGGTTCACTTGTGGGGCTCTGAGGAGGGAAAATTTGCCTAACAATATTTTGAATTATTTTATTTCTTGAACACGTGCATTTCTCTCCGTTAGAAAGCTCATACTGAATAATTTCATATGAATTACCGGACAATTTTTTTTCGGTACCTACATACATTTTCACAACTTCACATAGCTCCCATCCGCTGGATTCAGTGGAATCAGGTCGCAACATTTGGATTCGCTTTAAACAAACATCTGCCGGTTTACTAAGAGCTTGAATTTGCTGCACGGCTTTGACCAGTATGGTTTTATTCCAAGTGCCTTCTTCACCTTCATTGATTTCAACGGTGACAATCCACCAAGGCACAAATAATCCAGCGTTACGTAGTCCCAACTATTGTAGCCCTCCTCCACAAACAACGCCGATAGAGCTGATCTTCCGCTTTCATCCGTCTCAAACATTGACTGTATATTCCGACTATAGTCCGTCGACTATATGTCTCATATCGCGAATCCTATGTCAATGGATTCGCGGTTGGCAGAAGAATTTGGAAAAGCTCTCAGGAGTCGGAGACTGGCAAAAGGTCTGTCACAAGCTGGGTTAGCGTTTACCAGTGGGCTCGACCGAACCTATGTGTCGTTGTTAGAACGTGGAAAAAGACAACCATCCCTCACCACTATTTATTCGATATCTAAAACTCTTGAAATAGAGCCGTGGACCCTTCTCATGGACATGAATTAACAACAAAATAAACCCGTGTCTAGTTGCCACTGATGTGAGTGGGAAAAATCAATCGTCACTCTCGCCATCAAATGAAAACGCTTACGCATTCTCCGGCATTTGAAACCTCTTGTTCAAGGTTTTAGTCCCCTACGGCTGTGTTCAGTTAGAATCAATATTGAAAATGAACACCTGCTCGTATCATTTCTATCTATGCGTCTGTATTTATGATATTTTTCTTTAATCTGAACAATTTTTACGGTCTACTAAAACATACGGGTAGTGGTTACGGCTTAACCGATTTTCCGGCGCGAGGGAATGTGCCGAAGAAGTGCTCTGCTTGTCTGCACGTGTAGACGAAAGATTTTTGAATGGCGGGATGATTTTCTGCGTTTGAAAAGGCTGACTGATTTTATTTAAACAGTGACAGGCTATCTTGCGATTGGCTGATTCGTTTGCGATTGTATTTGCTCGACATTCGACAGGCTTTTATATTTTTATAACAGACTCTTTACTGTCAGGGTATATCTGTGTTGTTTGCATTGATTAAGGTGGAATGCGTGACTTATTGAATGCGAAAGACTCTTGATATGCGGCATATGGCTGAGTCTTACTAATACTTGTTAG
>Ga0114957_1003347_pt1 | contig 14526 bp, 13 predicted proteins | sample BantaG_FD_87175 | JGI IMG/M metagenome (GOLD analysis project Ga0114957, IMG submission 87175) | Marine algal microbial communities from Bantry Bay, Ireland - BantryBay_4 metaG | ecosystem: Host-associated > Algae > Red algae > Unclassified | place: Bantry Bay, Ireland | collected 2014-11-21 | reverse complement strand
ATTTTAGCTAAATAAATTTTCTAAGAATATAGCAACACCATCATCTTTATTGCCTTTGGTTATGGCGTTTGAGACAGCTTTGACTTCATCTCTGGCATTACCAACGGCAACACCCATCCCTACTCCACCGATCATTTCTTCATCATTATAGTTGTCTCCAAATGCGATAACTTCAGACAAGTTGATATCATATGAGTTATTGAGCAAAAAATCGAGCGCTGATAGTTTAGAGATTTTTTTACTTGCAATCTCAATATATGTATCCTTAGATCGATAAGCATGGACGGTATCCGAATGATGCAATATTAAGTAATCATATAATTTCTGTATGTCTGAAGCATCACCCATACACATGATTTTATGAGCACCCTTATTCTCGGATTCCCATTGTTTGCATACGCATAATAACTCAGCAGTCTCTGGAACTACTTTAGTATTATTCATTTCCCTTTTTGCCCAATAATCAAGTTCAGGGACATACCATTCATCATTATGATAAAGGCCGGTATGAATAGATGAGCCACCTGAAAATTGAATTACTAACTCAGCTATATTGACAGGAATCTCTATTGATGATAAAACTTTACTTTCACCACTAGAATAATCTAAAACCAACCCGCCATTATATGCAATGAGAGGATGTCTCATTATTTCCAACTCTTCCTGAAGGTGACGCATAGCTTTAGGCATCCGAGATGAGATGAGAACAACTGGCATTTCTTCTTTCACTTTTTTCAGAATATCAATTGTTCTTTCAGAAAGTTGACGATCTTTATCAAGAAGCGTCCCATCGATATCACTACATATAAGTTTCCAATTCATTCTTGTCATTTTCTGATCGCAAAGCTATTAAATCATGTTGGTCTCATTAAGTAATTAGTAAAATTTTCTTGCAACAACCATCCTTTCTTTTCCTTGCATATCATTTACAATCTTTGAAGTATACCCCTCATAGATTACTTTTACATCCTTAGCATTATATTCATTACACTCTAAAAAAACTGCACCATTTGTATTTAAATATCCATCCGCTAATTCCTTGATCTTATTATAAAATATTAATGGATTATCGTCCTCCACAAATAGTGCTAAGTGCGGTTCATTTTCTAACACATTGGCTGACATTAATGACTTTTCTTCATTAGGAATATAAGGTGGATTAGAAACGATTATATCAAATTTCCTTGCAAATCGGCTCCAATTATTCTCATCTAGTATATCAAGATTTTCGAAAACTACATTGCTCTTTAATTTTGAATTATTGGCTCTAGCAACCTCCAATGCACCATCACTCACATCTACAGAAAGGATATCAGTGTTTGGGTTCAAAAGATTAATAGTTATAGGGATACAACCAGAACCACTTCCGATTTCCAATATTTTGGCTGTTCCTATTTCTTCTTTTTTAATATATTCGTTTATAAGATAGACAAGTTCTTCCGTTTCAGGCCTAGGTATGAGTACATTAGAATTTACTTCAAAGAAGTATCCATAAAAAGGGGCGAGTCCTGTGATGTACTGAATCGGTTCTTGATCAATAAGTCGTCTACAAACAGATAACCAGTCATTAGGGTCTTGATCTTTTAATGAAGGCATATCTGCTAGCAGTACCTTTATAAAAAATAAAACCTCTCTCTTGGTGAAATGATCCTTTAACTCCTCTTTTATTGTTTCTTCAAATGTCATTTTAGGTTTTGTACTTTATCTACATTTTATCGAGTGCGACTAGATATTGTCAAAGGGTAATGGAGCCCTGTCAAGTAACCTCTTTTGATTCTTTGCAATCTATCATTTCTCAACATCTTCTTCAAGTTTGGATATTTCATACCCCTTTCTATTTCATGATAGTCGTATCCTATAACCTCACACACTTCTTGTATATTTATATATGGAATACCATAAAATTCCTTCCCTCTTTCGCTCACTTCTATAAGCGATATTGCAGCTATTATTTGATTTCTCTTCTCTTCTGACAATCGACCAAACCTTCCGATCGCTTTTGTTCCTATATTAGAAGTTTCGTCATAGTTCCAACCTTGTAATTTGGATACTTCTACTTTTTCTTGCTTTGTCTTCAGCATATCCTCTGCGTATTCTATCCCTAAGAATGTACAAACATTATTAATTGTACTTCCTGGATGACTCACTACATCCTCATATTTAATCTCATAATATCGATCCTTATTTCTAGACAAAATACCACATGCAGTATTTAATAAATATATGCCAACCGCATAATGAAGGTCATATCCCCTACTCCACAGCGAAGCTATTGTGTCATAAGGATTACGCAGCATATGAATTACTTTTCCATATTCGAAACAATCCAAAAACGGAGAAAAACATGCGGAATTAGCAGGTGTTTTTTCTAACCAAAATTTAGCTTCATTTTGATTTAGGGCTTTGCTGTAAAAACGATTACAGAATTCATTTAGAGTATCGGCCCTTTTTGCCAGATTCTTTATTTCTTCTTTAGAATGACCATATTCAACATGAACCATGTCAATACCATTATAAATATGGAATCCGTGGTTCTTAAGCCCCTTGAGTTTTCTTTTTGTAACTCTTTGCTTAGCTTTTCCCCAATCACTATAAATTAATCTTTTTGCGAAAAAAGAAGTCTCTTCTCCAGCAAAGATATCTTGATGTCTATTCAGTATATTTTTCACTAAAGATGAACCTGTACTCCCTGAGCCTCCCATTATCACACTCATGCCTCCATCATTTTCTTAATAATATCAATCAACTTCACTTCTTCTAATTGCCAAGAATGTTTTGTTCTAGCTACTTGTGCCGCCAAAGCCATTTCTTGATATTTAGTATCATCCTTAAGGATTGAATTGATCGCTTTGTCTATGGTCCCTTCACCCAAATCAGGTATACAAATACCTACATTTTCATCTTTACAGTATCTCTTATACACAGGGAAGTCCATATTCAGAGATGGTACACCAGCGTGCATGTAATTGAAAAATTTATTGGCTAATGAGTACTTATAATTTAAGCTTTTACCGTCTAGAAGATTCAGACCCAACCAAGCAGATTTAGTTATTTCATCTAATTCCTTTGGGGTTTTCCAACCTAGAAATTTCACTTTATCGTTCTTATCAATCTTCGCTTTTAATTCTCTCAGGCTTTCTGATAGGTCTCCTTCACCCACTATACGCAACTGTATTTTCTCTTTTTTATTTGAAATCCACTTTATAGCCTCCTCCAGCCCCCTTCCTTTATTAAGTACACCTTGATATAAAATTACTTTTTCTTTATTTGTAGATCTTAATTTTTCAGATTTGACCAACAAAGGAACACTTCTAATCACTGCAAAATCGTGCTTATATTTCTTTTTCAGAACCTCTGCTAGCTCCTTATTCACAGTTATATTAAGATCACTTTTCGGAATAAAACATTTAGCAACAATATTCCATATCCATTTTTTAAAATTTGAGTTTTCAAGCTCTGGCACTTCTACAAAATATTCATGTGCATCATATATTAATTTCTTTTTTGTCAATATGGCTACCATACCTCCACTTGTAAGCGTGTCCAAATCAACAGAATATATTATATCTGCCTTATACATAATGAGAAATAGAAACAATCTAATATTATATTCAAAATAGAATAACATTCCACTTCCGAACCAACATTTGATCCTTTTTTGATTAAATTTATGATGTAATAATTCTTGAGAAAATCTCTTTTTTCTACCGATCAGCATAACCTCATAGCCTGCACTAGTTAAACTATTGCAAATTCGGTGCATTCTCTGATCTTGATTTAGATCATTGGTCACAGATACAGCTATTTTATATGGCATTTGTTGCTTTCGGATTGGTTTGAATTATACTATCACGATCAAAATATATTTCTCTTTCTATGTGCAGTTGTTGTAAAATTGCAAATGCTTTATTCTGTTTATTAAATGGCCATAATCGAATATAACTGTCACAATGAATTTCTCCATTTTTCGCAACTTTTCTAAGATGAGTCAACAATGCTGACTTCTCTACTTCATTGAATATTTTCACTTTACTTCCTAAGCATATATCACAACGTCCACATTGCTCTTTTTCTTCTCCAAAGTAACTAAGAATGGTTTGCTGTCTACAATCGAAAGACGTCATATATTCCTGAATGGCTCGCATTTTATTCGCGGCATTTTGTTCTCTCTTTCTATATGTAACTTCATCAATTGCAAAAGAATTCGGAGCTGGTCTATCCATCAAGAAGGTGATTCGAGGTTGATCAGTTGAAGGATGATAGGCAAGTATCGTCTCTTTATCCATCACTTTTAATTCGGTAATGAGTTTAGTCAATGGTATATTCAATTCATTAGCAATCTTCCCTTCATCTATCATTACAAAATCTGTAAATATACCTTCATACTTCCTAATAAAATGAAGTATAATCTTAGATTTGATATCCTTATTTCTAGATGATAAACTTATTCTTCCTTTTGCGGAAGTAAATACTATTTGAGAAGGTTTACGCATAGCTTGGTTTAGGAATAACCAACCTTCCTTTTCCATGATATTCAAACAGCTAAATACCCTTCCGATATGATATCTATACTGGTTACAAAATGACTCTAGACTCAAATCAAAAGATTCTCCAGCTCCACTACCATATCCAACCTTAAGATACGAGCACAATCTATTATAGACCTGCTCCAAAAATTTCAGCGACGGGTAACTTGATAAATGGTGCTGCTGTAATTTTACAATATCTCCAAAATTGATTATCGAAACAGCGTGGGATGGCTTACCATCTCTTCCAGCTCTTCCAGCCTCTTGATAATACTCTTCTATACTTGGAGGAATATCGCAATGGACTACAAATCTTACATCAGGCTTGTCCACTCCCATTCCAAAAGCATTGGTACAAACGATTATTTTCATTCTATTCTCAATCCAATCGTTTTGCACACGCATCCGAGTTTTCATATTCAGACCTCCATGATAATAGCTTGCTACTTCCTCCCCTGGATTCTGATCTTTATTAAGATATGAAGCAAGTTGTTCTACTTTTTTTCGGCTTCTCATATATATTATGCCACTCCCTTTCATTTTACTCAGGAAATCGCTTAATTTATCCATTTTGTCCTCTGAGAGCATAACCGTAAATGACAGATTATCCCGCGCAAAAGTAGAGGTAATCACATTAGGATTTACCATCTCTAGTTTCTCAGTTATATCGACTACAACCTTCGGAGTTGCTGTCGCGGTAACCGCTATAAAAGGAACATCAGGGTGCCATTCTCTTAGACTCTTAATATTGTAATATGCTGGCCGAAAATCTTGCCCCCATTGAGATATGCAATGAGATTCATCGATTGCGATTAGGCTAATTTTAGTTTTTTTAAACCTTTCTATGAACATTACAGTTTCTAATCGTTCTGGCGAAACATATAATATTTTCAATGGGCCATTCATAAAATTATCTAATATCAAATCAACTTCTTGATGCTTCAATCCTGAAAATATAGCCTTAGCCAATACCCCTTTTTTATTCAAAGCATCTACCTGATCTTGCATCAAAGCAATAAGAGGTGAAATAACTAATGTTTTACCCGGCAAACAAAGTGCAGGAACTTGATAACAGACAGACTTACCAGCTCCAGTATGTAAAAGAGCAACAGTATCTCTTCCTTCTAAAACGGAGTCAATTACATCAGCTTGCAATGATCGAAATTGATCAAAGCCCCAGTATTTTTTAAGTATCTGAAGTGGAGACAGCATGAAGTATTATTCCTTAATAATTAATATTACGAAAGTACTATATAAATGTTGTGTGGTAAAGTAACTATCAAAAAAACATCAATATACTTGAAAACGAATTTCTATTAGAAAAGAATTGAAACTGTGGAGATACAAAAATTCATCAGAAAGAAATAATAGATATAGTAAGATTAAAATCTAGGGCAATCAGTTCTGTGTCTGTGTTTACCAAACATCTGAATATTTTTATTAAGTTTGAAGGTTATTGTAAACATGGCAGTCAAATAATAATCGTTAATATCCGCTCCGCCTCTTTGTGTTCCAGTCTCTAAGATTACTGGTTCTGATTGTCCTAAAAATTCGCCAATCCTATTAGCAACTTGAGCTGCCAACAAACCATTACCTGCAGCCAACTCATCAAATGCTACATAGTTTGTAGATACATCGTCTATATAATCAGTAAACGTTCTTCTAGCTAGAATATCAAGTGAAATATTAACTGTATTTGTCAACTGAAATTTAGCCCCAGCACCAAATGGAATAGCTAATGCTACCTTACTGTATTTTTCATTAAATCCTGGCAGACCTTGTCCTTCTGTACCTAATGGTTGTAATTCTACTTCATTCCCTTGGAAAGTTGTTTTGGGATTAAAATGAAACACTCCTAAACCGGCGGTAATATAGGGAGACAAAGGATTTTCTTCTCCAAAATTATAGCCAAAAACGTGAAATTCTCCAAGAACTGAAAACTCTACTAATGAAGAATTAAAATTTAAATTTCTTTGCTTTTGCCAATCAACAAATGATCTACTATCATCCCCAGAAAGGCTACCCACAAGTAAATTTGCCTTGAGAGCAAGATATTTACTAAAGTTCAATTTAGCCATCCCTTGAACAGCAAGATTTGAATTTCCTAAGTTGGTACCAAAATCTGGAGTATTCATATCACCCCAGTATACTGAAGCACCAAATCCAAGACCGTATTCTAAATACTGGCAGTTCGCTTTAGAAAGTCCAAATACACTTATAACAAAAACTAATAATAGATTCTTCATTGTCCTTCTCTTCTTTACATATTAATGCAAAGTTTAATATTTTATTCCTTAAATTCTATTAAACCACTTAATTCTTTTATTAAAACGTAAAAATGGCATGATTTTATTACCAATAATCTAACTTTTGACTACAAAAGATAAAATTGTCACTTTCAAGTCATATCTAAATTAGATCAACTTAGATTATAAAATCAAGTAATCACCACATTTCTCGTAGATTAGATATATATATTTTACATTTGGGTATTGAAAAATATGTGAAAGATTTAATCTCACACAACTTAATGTGGCTTAGGCTATTTATTAAAATATCATTTAAATATTAATAGTACATATGAAATTTTTATTAAAAACGTTTGTCATCCTTTTGGTAGCGAGTAACATGATGGCTCAAGAGGATTTGAAAGATTGGTTCCATAAATCTCCATCTGAAGGTTATATGGGTATTTCAACAGAACAAGCATACAAAGCACTTGAAGGCAAAACAAACAGCACAGTAATTGTTGCAATCATTGACTCTGGTGTAGATGCAGAACATGAAGACTTAGCTGATATTATGTGGGTAAATACCGATGAAATAGCTGGTAATGGAATTGATGATGATAATAACGGATATATCGACGATATACATGGTTGGAATTTCATTGGTGGACCAAATGGAATGAACGTAGGACCAGATACATATGAAGTAACAAGACTATACGGGAAATACAAATATAAATTTGCAAATGCTAATCCAGCACTTCTAAACAAAGAAGACAAAAAAATATATGAGAAGTTTTTAGTGTGGCAAAAAGAAGTCGAAGATCAAAGAGCAAGGGCTAAAAAATCGATTGATGAGGTTGATGGTGTAGAAGCAAGAGTAATGGGTTCGATTGATGCTATTTCAGTAGCTTTGGAAAAAGACAGCATGGATTTCACTTTGGAAAATATTAATAAAATAGAAAGTGATGATCAAATGATAACCATTGGAAAAAACATCTCCAATAATTTTATGAGCAGTGGAGAAATTACATCAATTGATGCGCTTAGGGATGCGCTCAAAGAAGCCCTTGAGGGAGATAAAAAAAGACAGCAAGATAAATTAGACTATGCATATAATCCTGACTTTGATCCTAGATCTACTATCGTTAAAGATGACTATAATGACAGTAATCAATCCATATACGGTAATAATGATGTAGAAGGTCCAGATGCATTACACGGCACACACGTAGCAGGTATCGTAGGTGCGATAAGAAACAACGATATAGGAATGAACGGTGTAGCAAACAACGTAAGGATTATGTCAGTACGAACAGTACCAGATGGCGATGAGCGAGATAAGGATGTTGCAAATGCAATTAGGTATGCAGTCGACAATGGTGCAAGTATTATTAATATGAGTTTTGGAAAAGGATATAGTTGGGACAAAGAAGTAGTCGATGATGCTGTAAAGTATGCAACTAAGAAAGATGTGCTTTTAGTCCATGCCGCTGGCAACTCCGCTCAAGATAACGATGTTACTGGAAACTTCCCAGTAAACAAATATGATAAGGCTTGTGGTATGTTGTGGTGGAAAAAGAAAGAGTCTAAAAACTGGATCGAAGTTGGGGCACTATCGTACAAATCTGGAGAAGATGCTGTTGCAACTTTTTCTAATTACGGACAAAATAATGTAGACATTTTCGCTCCAGGTGTACAAATATATGCTACCCTGCCGAACAATGAATACAGATATCTGCAAGGAACAAGTATGGCATCTCCCGTTGTAGCTGGAGTAGCGGCAGTACTGCGATCATACTTCCCTGAATTAAAAGCATCACAAGTAAAGGAAATCATCATGAATAGTGCTACACCAGTTGACTTGATGGTAAAGAAACCTGGTGATAAAAGTGGAGATTTAGTTAAATTTAAAAGTTTAAGTGTTCAAGGTGGTGCTATAAATCTATATAATGCTGTCCAGATGGCGAAAACAACGAAAGGTAAAAAGAAAGTCAAAAAGAAAAGTACTAGTGCTTAATTATACACTTAATCATTCTGAATAATTAAAGATAGTCGTTAATCTATCTAGAAAATACAGCCACATTCAATCTATTGAGTGTGGCTTTTTAATAATCCTAGATTAACTTATCATAGCAATAAAATGGGATGGATTTTTTTCTAAAATAACAATATCCATTTGCTCTTTGATACCCCATTTTGATATATAGCCCATTTGAAATAGGGTTTCCTGCATATGCATCTAATCTTATCACTTTATAACCATTTTCTTTAGCATAGTCTTCTGCAAAATTACACAACTTCTTAGCTAAACCCTGTCCTTGCGCTTTGGGTAACACTCCTAATCTATGAATCACCAAAACATCCTTATTTCTGGTATTCCAATGGATAGACTTATACTGTTCATCTTGATTTTTGTCGAGTAGAATAGTACCAAGCACAACTCCGTCTTCAACTATTACAAAATGATTTTCTGATGCAATGTCTTGACGGATTGATTCTTCATTTGGGTAGTCATAATTCCACTGATCAATGCCATTCTCAAGCATTAGATCTGTCACTTTAATAAATAGATCTAAAGTAGAATCCAGATCATTCGCATTACTTTTTCTTATTCCATGAATCTTCATATCTAGATTTGTTTGATAATGTGCCGAGGGGTGATTACATTTGCAGTAATATTTATATAAAATATGGGATTCAGTCTTAACTTGAGAACCCGTATTTCTTAATCAGAGCACAGGTTAATTTGTATTCTGAAAAATAATAAAGTATGAACAATAATTCAAAAAAATCAATAATTACAGCTTCTTTACTGATCATTTTTGGTATCGTCAGTAGATTTTTATTGGTTAATCAACCAAACGTTTCTGGACTTGAAACATTAGCATTGTTTGGAGGTTCTTATTTTCTTTTAAAAAGATTTGCGTTTATTATTCCTATCGCTGCTTACATGTTGAGTGATTTCATTATCAATAACACGATTTATAGCGCCTACTATGCCGATGGAGTTGTTTTCTATCAAAACTATATGCTGTGGACTATTGGTTCACTTCTTTTGATTGTAGTGCTAGGTAAATTTCTAATGCAAAAAGTAAATTTAACAAATACTATATTTGGTATTCTAGGAGCAACATCTATATTTTGGTTAGTTTCTAATTTTGGAGATTGGATCGGTGGAGTAACATATGCAAAATCGTTTTCAGGATTAATAACCTGTTATGTAGCTGCAATTCCATTTTACACATATAGCCTAATCGGTAATGCTGCATTTGGACTTGTTCTATTTGGAGGATATGAATGGATAAAATCCAATGCCCCTGAATATACATTAGAAACCTCAAATCTATAACAGTATATCAATTTACACTCAATCTTAATTGGTCATATAAATGTTAATTGTGTGACAAAAGTGAAATAATCTGGGGTTACTTCATGTTATTTGTTAGTATAATGATTCATATTAATATCTTTGCAATATAATGAGCAAGTATATTTACACTTTTTTCATAGGTTTCTTATTTTTATCCTTTACCAGTTTCAACTTTGAAGTTGGTCAAGTACTGGATAGATATAATGATGTTCCAGTATATTATAATGGAAATAACTTTAGAAATGTTATAGGGAGAAACCTTTCTGTAGATGGTTATAATCTAGGGCTTAAGTACCAATGTGTGGAATACGTAAAACGATTTTATTACAAATCATACAATCATAAGATGCCCAATTCTTACGGGCATGCAAAAGAACTCTTTGACAAATCACTGGATGATGTTGCTTTCAATTCGGAGCGAGGACTTATGCAATACCGAAATACACGTTATGAAAAACCACAGGAAGGAGATATATTAATATATGGTAAAAGCCCACACAATCCTTTTGGTCATACCGGCATAATATGTGAAGTTGGAAAAAATCATGTTGTTTTAATACAACAAAATCACGGTACAAAAACACGGCAAAAATTAAACTTAGCTGAATTTCAAGGCATTTACACTGTTGCAGATTACGACGTGCTTGGCTGGTTGAGATATCCAGGATAAATTCTACTTTTCTCTGTTGTATTTGTAGCAAAACAATATTTCAAATATCACTTTCTAAGTATTCCTGCTAAATGGTGTATGACTATACCTCCACAAACTGATACGTTTAGCGAATGCTTAGTACCGAATTGGTCAATCTCAATTGCCCCATCAAGCATTGGCAGAATTTCACTGTCTACCCCATTCACTTCGTTGCCTAATATTATTGCCAATTTATCATTCTTTGGCTTAAAATCCATTAATTCTATAGAAGAATCAGTCTGTTCTATTGCTGTCACTTCGTAACCATCTTTTATAAGACTATTGACAGCAAGCTTAGTTGATTCAAAGTATTCCCATTCCACAGAATCTGTAGCACCTATTGCCGTCTTTGTAATTTCTCTATTGGGGGGTGTTGCAGATATCCCACAAAGAATGACTTTCAATATTGCCATTGAATCCGCAGTTCGGAATATACTGCCAACATTCATTGCGGATCTAATGTTATCCAAAACAACGATCAGAGGTACTTTATTTACATGTTGATATTCCTCTACAGAAACCCTACCTAACTCATGAAGTTTGAGTTTTTTCATTCTACTTTTTTTATTTTTAATTGGTATAATTGATTAAAATACTCATCTCCCTACTTATTTGAGAATCAATATTCGATTGATTATTAAATTTACTACCTCCAGTCAAACCTCCATGACAAACCAAAATCAACAAACCAATCAGAAATTTCATTATTGCTTTGCACACCTGTTGATAAATCTAATTGAAAATCATTATTCACCAAATAGGATAAACCAGCATCATAATTAGTAGAAACATTATCTAGATTACCATAAATTTCTGCAAAAGCACCAATCTTATCACTTACACTGTATGAGAAATTAATGATATAAATATAGTTTGGCCCCTGATTATTCCCTGACCAAACAGCCCCCCAATTAGTGACTAATGATACTTTATCATTTATTTTATTTCCCGTTGCTAAAACAAATTTACTTCCAAAACTTTCACGTCTGTATGGAGCTCTGTTATTTTTAAATAATATTCTCCCTTGTAAACCAATTGTTGGCAACCAACCTTTATTTCTTGTAAAATTTATCCTGCCTCCTATTTGAGTGCTGCTTATGCCTCCTCTAGATGATAACAATGAATCTGAACTTATTCTATCTGTTTGCCAATTTACAAGGCTACTCAGTTCAATTCTATCTGAAATTCCAAATCGAAAAACAGTTGTGTTCGATGTTGTAAATCTTGATGAGCTTTCATTTTTAACTTGATTAAAATTATATCCTGTTTGAATCTGAAATACATTCTGTCCAAGTACAAAACCACCTATTGCCTGCCCAGGTCTCCCTGTTCTTATTGATTCTCCGTATTGTGCTACTAGAAAAGTTGGAAATATTATTGATATTAGAATTACTATTTTTTTCATTCTGCTATTTCTTTATGCTCACTAATAGACTCCCTCATCGCTCTATTATGTAACCATTATTTTTTCAATTTATAGTCAGAAGCGGCTTTCACAAAAGAGACAAAAAGTGGATGTGGATTCTCCACCGTACTTTTCAATTCTGGATGATACTGTACACCAACAAAATATGGATGATCTTTTAATTCTACCACCTCAACCAAGCCATTATCAGGATTGATTCCTACTGGTTTTAGATCAGATTCTTTTAATTGATCCAAGTACTTATTATTAAACTCGTAACGATGCCTATGCCTTTCATCAATATCGCCTTTTCCATATGCTCTATATGAATGAGAACCTCTAGTTAATTTACATTTGTAAGATCCTAGTCTCATAGTACCACCCTTATTTTTGATATTCTTCTGATCTCTCATAAGGTCGATAACTGCCGCTTTGGTTTTAGGATTAACTTCTGAGGAAGCAGCATTTTTAACTTTTAGAACATTTCTGAAGTATTCTACAACTGCACATTGCATCCCTAAGCAAATACCAAAAAACGGAATCTTATTTTCTCTTATATATTTAATAGCTACTAATTTCCCTTCAATCCCTCTTTCTCCAAAACCTGGCGCAACTAGCACACCATCTAAACCATCTAAAGCCCTGGCTGCATCTTCGTCGGTAAGTATTGCTTCCGAATGAATAGGTATCACTTCCACCTTACACTCATTCTCAGCTCCAGCATGTATGAAGGATTCGTGTATGGACTTATATGCATCTTGTAACTCATTATATTTTCCAACTAATCCAATATTCACCTCTGTCGTTGGGTTTTTAAGCTTACCCAAAAATTCTTTCCATGCGATAAGATCTGGAGAAACTTTATTCTTAATATTTAGTTTCTTTAAAACTGTTTTGTCCAGTTTTTCTTTCAGCATCAATAAAGGAACATCATAGATAGTATCCGCATCAATTGCTTCTATTACAGACTTTACTTCTACATTACAGAACCTTGATAATTTCTCTCTTATTTCTTTGGTTATTGGTCTTTCACATCTACATACCAAAATATCAGGTTGTATTCCAGCCATCATTAACTCTTTTACAGAGTGTTGCGTCGGTTTTGTTTTTAATTCTCCAGCCGCGCTTAGGTATGGTATAAGCGTCAAATGTATAACTAGGCAATTGTCACGCCCTTGCTCTTGTCTCATTTGACGAAGTGCCTCTAGGTAAGGAAGGGACTCAATATCTCCAACTGTTCCACCTATTTCTGTGATGATAATATCATAATCCTTTTCTCCTTCTAAAAGGGAAACCCTGTTTTTTATCTCATCTGTAATATGAGGAATCACTTGGACAGTTTTACCAAGATAAGCGCCCTCTCTCTCCTTATTTATTACTGTTTGATAGATTCTACCCGTGGTAACATTATTGCCTTGTGAAGTAGGAGTATTTAGAAATCTTTCGTAATGGCCCAAATCGAGATCGGTCTCTGCACCGTCTTCTGTTACATAACATTCTCCATGTTCGTATGGATTCAATGTGCCGGGATCTACATTAATATAAGGGTCGAATTTTTGAATAGTTACTTTGAGTCCTCGAGCTTGTAGAAGCTTTGCAAGAGATGCGGAAATGATACCTTTTCCTAATGAGGATGTAACTCCCCCCGTAACGAATATATATTTAGCCATTATATTTTGTTTTGCGACGACATGATCCATTTTGGAGACTTCATGAAAACGTCATTACGGGATGCAAAGTTAAAAAAGATTTTGACGGAGATAAACCTGATAAGAGAATAAAAAATAAAAAACCTGATATAAGAATTTTTACCTAATCCTCTCAAAATACATATCAAGTACTGATTATTTCTGGTAGTAGATAGTCAGAAATACTTTGGTAATAAATAATGCATTTCTTCTCCGTAAAAATAAACAGTTTATTTAACTGCTTTCATTTTCTCCACTTCCGATATCAAATCTGGAAAAAACAAATTAAATCCATCTTGAATCTCATCAAAATTATTCTCTAGATCATCAAATGCAGTGGCAAAATTGGATTTGAATTTGGCTCGTTTTCCTATTCTCTGAAAGGTCTTTTTTATACCCGCTTTTTGTCCATATTGAAGGAGGAAATCATCTGCTATCATTCGTTCTGTAATGTCTTGTAGATGAATTGGAAATAAATACGAGTATTCATTTAATGTTTTATATATTTCATCTGCAAATTCTCGAATCGATACATTGGCGTAGGTCTCCCAATTTTTACTCAAGATATAATCATAGAAAACATCAATCACAACCGGAGCATATTTTTTATGCCGT
>Ga0114957_1003344_pt1 | contig 14537 bp, 12 predicted proteins | sample BantaG_FD_87175 | JGI IMG/M metagenome (GOLD analysis project Ga0114957, IMG submission 87175) | Marine algal microbial communities from Bantry Bay, Ireland - BantryBay_4 metaG | ecosystem: Host-associated > Algae > Red algae > Unclassified | place: Bantry Bay, Ireland | collected 2014-11-21 | reverse complement strand
GATAGTAGCATTATAATGAACAATAAAATGAGTTTATTATCAGAGATCAGAACGATGTTTAACAATCTGCTTGAACTAAATAAACAAGAAGAGACTAACAAACAAATAATGGCTCTTGAAAAGGTCAATAACTACCCTTCACCTAGCCAGTTTTCTGTTCAAGAAAGTAACTACTACATCGTGAATAAAATACTTTTGGAACACATTGGACAAGGAACAGATCAATTATCAGAATCTCATTTTGCAGAGATAAGTCCAATCGCTTGGCAATGCCCTTTAGAAGGAGGAGATGCGGTTTATCAAGCGAGAGAATTGTATTTATTGAACGAAACCAGAAGTTTTAATGATGACTCATTATGTGTAGGATTGGTAGTTCCATATGGTGAGGAGGAAGTTAACGCTATGGTTATAGAAGAAAGTATCAATCTTATTCCTAACCCTGCCAATGACCAAGTAACTATAGAAGTAGTAACACCAAGAGATGAGAGTATTTATCAAATCCGAATGACAAACCTAATGGGACAAATTCTCTCAGATAATTCCGTCGTAAGCAATCAAAGATGGCAATATTCGACAGAAGCTTTACCCAATGGTGTTTATTTTTGTATCTTACTAAAGGATGGCAAGCCTATTACAAGTAAAAAAATGATCATTCAACATTAATTTTTTTGATAAGGAGCTATTCCAAAATTATAATCTGGAATAGCTCCTTATCTCAATTTGTTTTTATGAAAAATGCAACTCTCTTCTTTTTTATTCTTTTATCTATAAATCTCTATGCTCAGAATCACGATAATGTGTGGTTACTAGGGTATGATGGAGGAAGTCAGTCTCAAGGAGATACAACATTCGGTATTTCAATCCTTGAATTCTCGGAAGGTGATTTGCACATAAGTAATAATCAGGTGATTGAAATGAATTTTAATGACACGAATGCTAGTATGGCTGACTCATCTGGAAGTTTACTGCTTTATTTTAATGGTATTTACATTGAAGATGGCTCTTTCAATACTATGGTAAATGGAGATGAGTTAAACGAATGGGATGACTTTGGATATGATTTGCCTCAAGGAGGATTAATCCTTCCATACCCAGAGCATTTGAATCAATATATACTAATACACGAAACTTTAGGTTGGGTTGATATACCTTTATGGGGGTTGGAAGTACTAGAATCGTATTATTCTATAATAGATATGACTCAAAATGGAGGACTAGGAGAGATTGTTTTGAAGAAAGAACCCCTTATTATAGATACACTTGAAGCGGGTAAAATAGTTGCTACTAAGCATGGAAACGGTAGGGACTGGTGGATAGTTTTGAATGAGAGTCATAGTAATAAATTTCATTCTCTTCTTTTAAATCCAGAAGGATTAGGTATTTCAAGTTCACAAGAAATTGGAGAACCAACTGTGCAAGGATTAGGGCAATCTACTTTTTCACCAGATGGACGGTTTTATGTAATGTTCAATACGGTAGATTTAGAAATAGGACAATTTGTAGAAATATATGACTTCGACAGATGTAGTGGACACTTAAGTAACCATAGAAGGATTCAATATGATGAAGATGCTTCTTCAGGAGGTGTAGCTATCTCCCCCAATTCCCGCTATTTATACGTCTCGTCCTATCTTTATATTTACCAGTATGACCTTTGGGCTGATGATATTGAAGCGAGTAGAGAGACGGTGGCAGAGTATGATGGCTATGTGGCTCCATTCGCGACTCGTTTTTATCTGGCCCAATTAGCACCTGACAATAAAATATATATTTCATGTCCCAATGGAGTTACAGTCTTACACGTAATCCATCAGCCCAACGAGAAAGGACTTGCATGTAATGTGGAGCAACATGGAATCCATCTTCCAACCTATAATGGTGCTTCCATGCCCAATTTCCCCAACTTTCGCCTAGGCCCATTAGACGATAGCACCTGCGATACGCTTGGCCTCGACAACTTACCCATAGCCAAGTTTCGATATGACCAAGACACTTTGAACTATTTGGATTTTACCTTTACAGATCTCTCTTATTATGAACCCGTAGATTGGCAGTGGGACTTTGGAGATGGATTTACCAGTCAGGATACTTGTCCTGCTCATACCTTTCAGCAAAGTGGGGTTTATGAAGTTTGCCTTACAGTTAGCAATATAAATGGTACGCATTCTCATTGTCGTACACTTAATCTGGGAATTACAGCTTTAAAAGAGATTCAAGTAGTAGCAGATATTCATGTATTTCCCAACCCAACAAGCGATTTTCTTACCCTTACCTTGCATGATTATTTACCCCATAAGGCGCAGTTTGTTTTATATGATGGATTAGGTGAAATACAATTTCAGGAAACTATTTATCCGGGTATCAATCAATTTGATTTGTCTGCCATGTTGCCTAGTATGTATTATTACGAGTTAAAGGATTTAGGTATTGTTTTGAAAACAGGGAAGGTGATGATTGTTCGTTGAAGTTTACCCGCCGGTGCGAAGTCTTCTGAATAAAACTGAATCTAGTTTAGTTCTCTGAACCAGCTATGGGTTAGTTACACTCATTTCACGAGTCCTGATCCATATCATTCTTTCGCTTATTCACCTCTCTCCAATATTTCTGCATATCAAACACCTTACCCTCAGGAGTAATCCACTTTCTCCCAATATCCGATTGTGGAATTTGAGAATTAGATGTTGAAAGATTTTTATCTTCTTTACTTGAATCTTCATCATTCGAAAGCGCCTTCTGTTCTTTATCTTTCAAAAAACGAATCAGCAAATATACTCCCAAAACAGTCAGTATAATCATAGCTACAATCATCAAGATTTTTGTCAAAGACATTTTCTTTTCTGTACTAGGTTTAGCAGGTGTATCAGTAGTAGGTGTTTTCTTAGAAGAAGCTGTGGTCTTCGGGACCTTAGGTACGTAGCCCCCTTTTCCAAGATAGGGTATTTTATCCATGGTATGTGATTTTAATGTTCTGTAAGTCAATGAAAACGAAGCTATAGTCATATACGAAAAACAAGCTCTGGTCTTGGTCCTCAATATCTTCAAATCCGGTAACACAAAAAAAGTCGAAACCAGCTTTATTAAGCACTTTTTGGGAGACCTCGGTTGTATTTGTATCGGATGGAATGAGTTTGGATAATATCTTTCTATTCTTCCAATGCTTTTTTAGTGTATAGCCGATGATGGCCATTTTCTTTCTTTGCTTCTCTCTTTTCTTCCAGGCTTTAATATTATGATATCTCGATTTGCATTTCGCTGAGCAAAATAATTTATTGGGTCGATCGTCGACCGCTTCGCCACATGTTCTACATTGTTTGATGTCCATTCGTTCGGATTTTTGAATTTGTTTTATTCGCTTAATACGTTTAAAGCGAGTTACTTCTGATTTAATCGTTTTAATGCGTATTAAAACGGAATTAATTCTGTTTTAGACTTTTGTTGGGTTGTTTGCTTGGTATAATTCGGTTTTAAGGAATGTTACGATTATTCTTATTAATATTTTTGTAACAATTTCTGTTAACCCAGATTTTTGCTCGTTTGTATAAGTAGAGATCTTTAGAATTGAAATCAAAGCAATTTTTACTATTGATGTAGTCATATGATTTTTTATACTTGCTATAACCCTCATTGAAATTATTCAATAGTTTAGAGCATAATTTTGTTATCCATTCTTCGAGGGTGAGTCCCTTGCTATCATGCTTTTCCTTGCTAGGAAATAAGACTAAGATTAATTCATCAAAACTTGTTATTTCATTGTTGCCTACAAGGTCATAGATGCCTTTTGATAGAATGTTTCGAGCATTTTTATTAAGTTCTGTATTAATTTTGACTAGGTACTTTTCGTATCTAAAATTGAGAAATTCATCTTTTGACAACGTTGGTATTTGTTCGGTATCGTCATTCACTTTACCCTTTGAAATTTGACTGTCTTGGAATTCAACTTGCCATTCATTTTCTTTTTCATTTAGTTCATATGTTGCTATCCGATGTGTATCATGTTGTTCGTTAAATTCAAACCGATAGGGTATTATATTTCGCATTAAATGATGCAAGATTTTCTGCTTCGTAGTAAAACGTGAATAGCTATCTTTTTGCCTAGAGATTATATTAGTAGCTAACGTGTTGTATTTTTCGTTACGATCTTTCAGGAATCTAGGAAATTTTATAACCTTCCTTGAAGCGATATCTTTTTCTTTCTGCTTTAGACTCCTTACTTTTTCAGTATATCGATGAAAATCTGTGAGGCGTATATCGTTAAAGCGTTTAAACCATGTTTGTAGATACATCGGCATGATTCCGTATTTCATGATAGGTTCATATTCTTGAATTAAATCTGATTTTATGCAGCCGTCGAAGAATATATAGAAATCTGGTAATGAGTAGTTTGAATATTTTGTGTAAATCACTTTTGCAATGAACGGATCGTTCTTGTAGTTTTTTATTCTATGCTTACTAGCTATACCTTCAATCAATCGTTCAATAAACTTTAGATGGTTCTCTTCTGTAAATATGCTTCCTTCTACAAGCTTTCTAACAGAAGGAGAATTGTATCGTAAATGTCTGTTGAGTACGTTAGCGATCTCGAATACTAGGTCATATTGACGATTCAAGACAGTGTCAATAAGTAATAATGTAATCTCATGAAGTAGCTCATAACCAATTTTAGAATCATTATTATTTGAGAAGCGCTTTATTTTTTCAAAAATATTTTCGTTATGCATTATCACCATAGATTTTTTTAAGAGAGTTTAAACTCAGATTTTTATCAAACTTATTTTTAATTAGTTTTACCTTTTCTTCTGTTTTATCTTTTGAGTAATTTACTGTAGTAGTCTTCTGTATATGAGACTGCCACATATCTGCCTTCGTGGATGCTGAAAATCGGACTTCAGAAGGTGGAATATTCAACTTTAGAAATGCTAATTTCCACTTTGCAAAAGCAGGAAAGTGACTTTCAAGAACAGTATTGATAGTGCTAATTTCAAGCATCTTGATAAAATTGGGGTAGTAGAAAGTGAGATTATTATATGTGTGCCAATACAGGATTAAGTTTTGTTCGGATAGCAGATATGACTCGCCTGTTTTTATTTCAGTCGCGATCTTCTTTCTAGCAGACTCAAGTTGATGTCTAGAAAACGATAACTCTTCTGTCAAGCTATCATTTATAGAGTACATGCGATGTGTGCAAGGTTGATTGAATTTATAGTAAGGTTTACCTTTCATTTTGATGTACCAATATAAAAGCTGTGAAAACAGGATAGAGCTATTAATACTACCCGTAAAATTGTTGAATTCAGGTATGTATCGAATTATACTCATATGCATAGATTTCTTGTGACAAGCCTTGACAAATCATGCTTGTCAGATTAAGGAGTAATATTTTATTTAGGTTTAAATCGCTATTTTGCGGTAAGTATTTTTATTGTTATTTGATGTTGTCTCGTTGAAATAGCTGAGACGATTAATTTAGATCTGTTCACCTCGACGTTTCTCCAATGCTAAAATTGAAGATTTCCGGATTCTGATCCGTTTGTGGATGCGAATGTAAGGTAGGAGACCCTTTTTTAGCCAGGCCCGGATTGTGTTCTGAGATACGCCGTAGTAGATAGCACAGGAAGAAACGTCGAATAGTGTGTCACCGTCCTCTTCCTCTTTACGCTTATTAAGATTACTTTCTCTCGGTTCTTGTTCGCTAGCTGATTCTAGCTTTATGTCTTTATGTATAAGTAAGCTAGAGAGTAAATTACTTGATTCTGCACTTCTTAATTCACTGAAATTTGTATGTATGTGAAGGATGATATCTTGCTTTTCTTCTGAATTCATAGTTTTTAGTTTAAAAGATTTTGAAAAATTGCTTGTTCTAACTTTCACAAAACTATGTACGAAAACTGAAATAAACTAATGTGTGATTTTGAGGAAAAGATGTGGCAGGTAATTCGTTTTAAAAAAATACGGTAGAGTAGGGGGAGGTGATAGGTGGTATTTTTTTAGAAACCGGTTTTTAATTTTAGTAAAAAAAGTATTGCAGAGGTAAGAAATTAGGTAAATTACCACGCGAATATTTGGTAAAAAATAAGATTATTTTTTACTTAGGCTCAATGATCTTTAATGAATATGTTGGATGACCTGTTTTCATATTCGTTTTAATGCTATCAAAACTAGTACTTTTTATGTCTAAACTGTTGTTTTTATACATTTTAGAAAATGCCAGTATTAATAACTGTGCAAACCTAGCTCTAGGTTCTGTTTCTTCATAATATAGCTTCCAGAGATCATAGAAAAATTTATTAATCACAGAATTAGGAAATTTTTCATTGGTCTTCAATATATTTAGATAACTACGGGGCTTAATAAAATCGTCTTTTTTACTTGTCGAGAACAATCTATCGATTAATAACTCTACGTCACTTTCTGTTAAGATTGGTTTATCTCCATTTATTGGTTCAGTATATAATGGAGATAAGATTTCCTTTAACCCAATTTTATTTTTCTTAATATCCCAGTATATTTTGTATTGGAAATGAAGATGTAATTCCTCATGAGAATTGATTTTATTCTCTTGAGAAGTTATATTATCTACTAGGCTTTTATTTTTCAAAATTTCCAACAATCCAGACAAGAAAATATCAGAAATTGATTTTGGTAATTTAAGATAAGGTGATATTGAAAGCTTAATAATATCGCTCTCTATCACTTCAGCATACTCCAATAGTAATTTTTTAATAATCTCACTTTTTGATAAAGGACCATACTCAAGTCTTTGCAAGTAAGGGAAGTCATCAAGTGAGGAAGCTAAGTTTTCTCCCAGGTAATAAAATTTACTATGAATGAATTTTAGGATTGATTGCATGGTAGAATCTACATGAGGAAAATGCGGATGTTCTAGTTTTTTGTAAAAAGAGTTTTCTAATGGTATCTGTCTAACAGCCTCATTGTATTCTGACAAGGGTTTGTAAAACTCGATCCATTTAGTCCTGTTTATTAAAATTTCTTCATTAGTAGAATCTTGTTTTATTCCTGGTTTATCTCTAGTGAAAAAGTTAAGGTAGTTCATACCATTTATTTTTGTTAAATCAATTCTTGTAATTGGTATTTGAATTAACTCTTTCTGGTAGTTCCTTACAGGGGTGATCTGAGTTGCCGTAGTGACACCAAACTCTTTGGGTAGAGGGCAAATCTCTGTTAAGATATCTGCAAGGAATGTATAGGTAATTAAGTTGGGTATTCTGGCTTTTTGAGTTAATTCCTGGAGGTGCCATAAGTCTTTAATAATCTCTGTGAATTGATTTTCATATAGATATTTTCTGTACTTAATGTTCTCTCCACAGTTCTTCCACATTTTGGAGTAGGGGTGATGATCTATTAAGCTTAAACGGAGTGAGTCTAATGTGTGGTAATTTTTATTAAAATAATCATTATTAAAAAGTTTTTTTAGTTTATGTAGCTCTGCAATGAAAGGAATGGTAAATTGATTCAATTGAATATTCTCAATTAATCTTAGGTCTTTTTTGAATAAAAATTTTAGTTTAGGTTTTGTAATGTTATAACCTGAGATGATTGTAGTTGCAGTTTGAATTAAAGTGAGAATTTCATTCCTTTTTTTTTCTTCATTGAAAAAATCAACGAATTGAAAATCTGCCAAATTAGTACTAGAAAAGTGATCGATTTTATTGGTAAATTTACGCGGGAGAATTTTAGGGAAGTTTTTATGAAAGGAAGGATAAATTGTATTTATTTTTGACTGAAATTTCTGTATTCCGGAATGGTTTTTAGTACCAACGTCAAGCTCATTTTTATCAAAATAGATAATTTTGGTTCCACCATTATGAACATCAAAGTATCCAAATTGGAAATTATCATCAGAGATAAATTTATGAAGCTCATCGCTAATTGCCTTGAGGCATTCGCCTAAGTCGTATGCTAGTTTTCTGTCCATAGGAGTGTATATTTAATCCATTCCCAAGATAACACAAAAAAAAAATAAAAAAATAAAACATTGCCCGAAAAATCGCCCGAAACATACATCCTAAAAACACAAAAACCTGTAAGTCAATGACTTACAGGTTGTATTAATTTGTAAAAGTCGGGATGACAGGATTTGAACCTGCGACCACTTGACCCCCAGCCAAGTGCGCTACCGGACTGCGCCACATCCCGAATCTGAAAAAATACCAACTACTCACCCTTTGAAGAGAACCAACATCCCAACGCCAGGGAGGGCGTATACATCTAACACCCCACCAAATCTCAAAATTGAGATTCAAATAGTTGTCTAAACTCGAATCTAATCAAAAAAAGACGCCAGTAAAACTGATACGTCCCTTCCCGCAGGCATGAAAAGCAGAGGTGGGTGGAAAAAATAACCACCCACATACAATCCACTCTTAAGAGGTGGTCTATACTGGATTCGAACCAGTGACCTCTGCCCTGTCAAGGCAGCGCTCTAAACCAACTGAGCTAATAGACCTTTTTACCCCAGCATCCTGAGGCGTCGCAAAATTACTAATAATATAGATTCTTCCAAACTTCTACACTTAAAATACCCTTTAGTTTGTGCTTGAAGCTTGGCAACTTCTATCTGATGGATAACCTTCTTACGGCTTTCATCCAGAAACTTGAAGTCGAAAGCTATTCAAAATTCCTTGTTCCCCAACGAAACGCAGCCAAACAATGCTTGCTAAAATAAAATACATAGCCCTTATGTCTTCCATATATTCCATAAGCAAGATGGGTAGACAAACCCAACGCACCCTCCAAATAAAGAAGAACCCTCCAACGCAACACTTGCGTTAGAGGGCTCTCTCCATATTCGAAAAAAAACGGTATTTAGCGAAAGCGAAGTATCTGTGTCCCATCACAATAGCGGGCACTACGTCAGATGAAAACTTCCCACTTCCCACTCCTTGTCTGCCGTAGCCAGCTAGACAGGCCCAACCTCTCTCTACTTTCTAACAAACTGCTTACTAACCACCAACCCAGCAGCAGTCCGAACCACTAGATAATAAACCCCAGGATTCAACTCCTCACAGTTTAAAACCAACGCACCCTCCGGCCAACTCGCCACTTCCTGGCGCTTCACCACCTGCCCCAGCTGATTGTAAATTTCCAACACCAACGCCTCATCAGGCATCCCTTCCATATTAATGTGCAAGTCCGCAGTCACTGGGTTAGGGTAGAGGCGTGCACTTGGTTGAGTCATAACCTTAGCCGAAATGGCACTAGATTTCAGCTCCAGCTCCAGCTCTAATTCCGAATCCAATTCACCCAACGCCTGCATCCCCTCAGGATTATCAATCAACATTGAAATCTCTTCCTGAATTCCGCATACCTGATCCCAGTCGCTATCTAAAAGCTTAACTTTAACAATGTAAGTTCCAGTAGGTAGTTGTGCAAGCTTTGTTGGGTCCTCACACGATGCCGTACACTCAAAAAGTAAATACCAATTGCTGGTAAACACTTTTACATTAGGAATATAACCTGCCGGAAAACCACCGATGTGCAATATCCCACCTATGTTAGATATATAAATGCTGGTACAAGGATCTGAACTCGGTGCTTCACCCGCACAACTACAGCCATCCGCCTGAATTACGTCATTAACTGTATCGTCCAATCCGTCATCACAAGGAGTACCCGGTGCTTTTGGCCAGGCCGGATCATTGCTGTCGCAATCAATATCATCGCAGTAACCATCCTCATCACTGTCAGGACAAGAGTTGCCAGCTTGCACGACAATATAGTCCTGGATACCACAGATGGTTTCCCAATCCTCATTCATGAGTCTGGCTTTGAAATAGTATACCGCATTTGGTGTAAGCCCTGTTATCTCCAACTCCTGATCACAATCATCCTGGCATTCAAAAATCGTATTCCAATCCGCATCAAACAAACGTACCTTTACATGTGGTGCAATCAGTCCGGATATATTCAGCTTGTTATTTCCGGCAACATAAGAAATATCGCAAAGTCCTTCATAAACCTCACCAGCACAAGTACAGCCACTTTGTCCTACTACATCGTTGACAGTAGCGCTGTTGTTATCATTACAAGGAGTTCCTGACTGACCAGGTAGGGCAGCGTTATTATCATCACAATCCTGATTTGCGCAAATACCATCCGAATCAGCATCCGTACAAGCCGCAGGATCCCAGGTGAAATTCTCATTCAAACTGCAAATTTCATTAAAGCCTTCATCATACAAAATAATGTCGATATTGTAATAGCCAGCAGGAATTCCTTCTATCGTTACGTTATTTCCGCAGTCGCTACCACAATCATAAACGGTACTAAAATCAGATGGATCATAAAGTCGCAATTTTGCAGAGTGTGCAATCAGTCCCGTGACTAAAATAAAACCAGCATCAGCATTTAGACTATAGTTGATATCGCAACCTCCCTGATAAGGTGTACCCATACAAGTACAACCATCCGCCTGAATTAGGTCATTAATGGTGGTGCCATCATAATCGTTACAGGCAGTTCCCTCAGCTTGTGGAAGTGTCGCATCGTAATCGTTGCAATCTTCAAAAGCGCAAAGACCATCTTCGTCATTGTCGATACATGGACCACCAGAGACTTCAAAATTTTCGTTGGTAATGCAAGTGTTCTCCCAGGCGTCATTAAAATACATAACTGCAATAATATATTCACCTACCGGAAGGTTGTTGACCACGATCGGGTTGCTGCAATTATCCGTACATACAAAAACAGGATCCCACGAGGAATCCAATACCTTCACCTTTATGTGCGGTGCATCAAGTGTAGTGATGGTGACGGAGTGTTCCTCATTGTCAACCACATAAGTGAACTGACAATCAGTGATTAATTCATTGTTTTCGTTGACATGAAAACCAGTAAAGGCATTTGTTGGACCAACAAATGCTGTGAACATGAAAAAGAATAAGTTGAGTAATCGCATTTTAATTTTATTTTTTGGATGGGCTGTGAAAAAAAGAAGCACTTCAGGCACAGCAAAAACTGTAACTTAATGAAGTGACCTGATTTAGGCCTACACCATGGAGGAATTTATAAAATAGCAACTAGAATTGCCTGTTAATGTGAATATTGTATGGGTAATACGCCTTTCGGCAAAACGCAAATAGCATTTTCCTTAAAGCCAAAAAAATTCAGGAAATTTGCTGAGTTTTCAGCAATTTGAAGCGATGTCGTTTTTCTGTTTCTTGCAGCTAATTATAATAGAAAATCGTGCCAGAGCGAGTTAAGAAAACAACGAATGATGAGGGGTGGGGGGGCTTGCCAGAGATGAACGAAGCTCACAGTGGTTTACAGAGAAAACCTCCGCGAAGCTCAATCATCTCTTGTACTAGATTCTTGTAGAAGTTTGGATGCTTCGTCAAATCTAGTGGAGGAGTCGCTACTTTGATAACAAATAGGAATGAATCATGATATTCACTCCATTTCCATTTACAGAAAACCATGTACTTTACCATGCGCTATCATTTCTGCAGAGCTATTGACTAAAACCGCATTGATAGTAGAATGTTGTTCAATCAAAGCCGCAGACCTGATGGCATTTTTATTGTCTTTGTTTTTTCGGATATAAATCGCTTTAATTTGATTGGGAAATTCTTTTGCTAACTCCAAATAAAAATCCGCATCTTTTTCTGCAGCATCTCCCAACAGTATAAATGGCATTTGAGGATACATTTTCAAAATGTGCCTGATCGTACTGGTTTTGTGATTAGAAAATTCGCCAGAAGTATGAATGCCATAATCTCTAAGTAACAAGGGGCCTTTTGGTAATTTTTGTATTTCCATGAACTGCTCTAGTAAATCATAAATATTCCAGGGACTATGAGAAACATAGAAAATAGGATTCGTCCTTTTTCCGTCACCCCCCTTGACATAAGATTGAAATAATTCGACTACACCCTCTAGTGGCAGACGTTTGCTGGCATCCTGTAAAAAGGTGGCGTACAGCATTTTTAATTTAAAGCGAGAAGTAACATGAGATTGCAACACCGTGTCGTCGATGTCTGTAATGACGCCGTAGTCCGCATTTTTTGAAGGAAGGTAAATCTCTGCAGTAGCGGTAATGGATTTACTATTTTCATCGGTATACCCCATTAATGTTAAACCTGCAACCAACCAATCGTTTTCGTTTTCTTTTGGAGGGGCTACCCAATCTGTATCTAAAATAAAATAACCTTCGTGATCTGTTTTCACTTCAAATACCTGATCGTGAACCCTGATTTGGACATTGGCAAAAGAGACTTCATCGGTTTCAAAACGCTTGAAGCTGTTAACCAAATTGCGTATTTCACTTTCGGATTTACCATTGAAGATATCCTCGTTCTCCAAAACCCGTCCTTTTAAATAAATCTGGGTTTCGTTTGCGTAACCTCTATAGGGAACAATAATAATAGGATCTTCAGAATCAAAAATATTAGAAATCCGATTCAGAAAATTACCCACTTTTCCTGCTGCATTTTTGAAATATCCTGTTAAGTGTTTCATGATTTTTCCTTTCCTTTTTTGATGTTATTAATTGATCGTATCCATTTGCTGTAAATTGCTACAGGGAATGGGTAGTCTGTTACTCATGAAGTGAATCTGTGCTTTTTTAGTTGTTTTGTAGAAACGATCGGAGAGTAACTATGTTCAGTTAGTATTTATTAGTGGCGCCATTATGCACTCAAAACGATAGTAAAAAACAGGCACTTCAATAGCAAATGAACATGTTACGAACTCAAGCGTTGCAGAGTCACAGGGCATTGTTTTTTGGACTGTTCTGAAAACCGCGTTTTCAATTAAAAAAATCAATCAAAAACTACATGGATACAATTATTATCATACTCGTAAATGCCTTTGCTTTCTATCTGGGAGCACATTTTTTAAGTGGTGTCAGTATAAAGAAATTTACAACTGCAATCGTAGTGGCTATTGTAATTGCCATTTTAAACGTAACTTTAGGTTTCGTATTGAAAATTGTAACCCTAGGTATTCTCTCACTTGGCATTTTTACCTTATTGTTGGATGCTATTTTGATACAGGTTGCTGATTACTTTCTAAAGGATTTGTACGTAAAAAACTTTTGGTGGGCTTTATTATTAGCAGCTGTGGTATCGATCCTCGATGGGGTGACTGGATGGATATTGTAGAAGATTGAGTTGAGAAGGAAGATGGAAAAAAGCGACATCGAGGTAGAAGGCTGGAAAAGAAGCGGGCTCTAAGGAAAAATTATCCGCTGATTCATAATAAAGGGATTTTCATCATAAAAACGAGTTAAAGATTTATATCGAATGCAAGCTACTTTTTACACGCTCTCTGCTATTTGTACGCTGGCAACAATTATCTCTTTTTTTCATATACCCCTCTGGTGGATAAAGGTCTGTCACATGTCAAGAGCTAACCTGGCTCTTACTATGTGGGTGTTGTTTGTGATAGGCGTATTTATCTCACCGCTTTCAGAATGGTGGGCTGTGGTCAATCTTTTGCTTTTGTTGGTATCGGTCATCTATCATCTTCAAGCTATTTATCCCTTTTCCTTTTTACATAAAGTAGAATTAGTGAGAACAAAGAAAAGGGACCAGGTGATAAAAGTATTGACCTGCAATGTTCGTCAGAAAAACAAAAACTACAAGCGCTTAATTGCACTAATACAAGAAGTAAATCCAGATTTAGTGCTTTTAACAGAAGTTGATCAGCCTTGGGTCGATGCTGTCATGCAAGTAAAAAGTCACTATCCACATCGTATTTTACATCCGCAAGAAAATACGTACGGTATGGCGCTATTTTCTAAGTATCCACTCCATTACAGTGAAGTGAGGTTTCTTGTCGAGAAAGATGTTCCTTCCATTCATACTCAAGTTGATTTTAAAGGAAAATATATCCAGTTTTTTGGCTTACATCCACGTCCTCCTGCGTATTCCAACGAAGTAAGAAACAAAAACCTGGAGTTAATGAAAGTAGCTGCTTTGATTGACTATAAAACACTACCAGCAATAGTTGGCGGAGATTTAAACGATGTCGGATGGTCGAATATTACAAAAAAATTTAAATCTACAAGTGGATTGTTAGATCCTCGGGTCGGCCGCGGATTGTTTTGTACCTACAATGCCTTGATTCCAGTATTCAGAATACCTGTTGATCACTTCTTTGTTAGCCCGCATTTCAAGCTCTTAACGATCAAACGATTGAAGAAGGTTGGGAGCGATCATTTTCCAATATTGTTGGAGTTGAATCTTGAATCTTAGAGGAACTTCAGAACAAAAGCAGAACATTTACAAAGCCATAAACAGAATTTTTTTGTCTGCTTTGACTATTTCTTTCTTACTCATGTTTTATTGCTTTTGATAATGAATTGATCGCATGCTGGCGAAGGTTTTTTAATGACTTAAATCCTCTGAAACATCTACCTTTTGGCATAAACAGGTTTTAAAACGACAAGTAGTAAGTACACTGTAATTTAAGTTTCGCCCGAATTTGAATAGGTTATTTTGGAATTAATGGAGTTATAAATTTCGCGAATAGCCTTAGCTATTTAAGGAATTTCTAACGAGAAGTAATTTCAAAAGAAG
>Ga0114957_1003341_pt1 | contig 14539 bp, 8 predicted proteins | sample BantaG_FD_87175 | JGI IMG/M metagenome (GOLD analysis project Ga0114957, IMG submission 87175) | Marine algal microbial communities from Bantry Bay, Ireland - BantryBay_4 metaG | ecosystem: Host-associated > Algae > Red algae > Unclassified | place: Bantry Bay, Ireland | collected 2014-11-21 | reverse complement strand
CTTGCATTCAACTCATAAATGCAACTTTTTGATAAGATCCAAAATAGGAAAAGGGAAAGAGGAAAATCCTCCCTCCCTCCAGTTAAGTTTCTTATTTTTGGCTCGACCAGTCGCATCATAAATTTCCAAATCCGTTTTTCCCAATAAATTAAAAAACTCAAACGAGATAAAATCGCTGGTTGGATTGGGAAAAGTGTTGATTGAAATATTTGTAAGTTCATTGTTATTTTTATTGGAAAAATTAAGTCCTTCATTGACTGCTGCCAATGCATTAATTCTACCATAGCCATAAATATTGTTTGGAATATCTTGACTTGAGATTCCGCCACAATCGACGGTATCGGTTTTTGGAACAGCAGTCAGCTCAATAATATCTTCAATCACTTCCACTTGTCCTGCCAAATCTGGATTCGCAGAAATCATCAATGCGACTAATCCTACGGTGTGCGGACCAGCCATGCTTGTACCACTATAAGTAGCATAACTACTATCTCGAATAGAGGATCGAACGGCTACTCCAGGTGCAGAAACATTTGGTTTTCGAATACCAGAACCATTGACCGTCACCGGACCATGACTACTAAATCCTGCAATCGTATCATTCTGTGCAGTTGCGCCGACACTAAAACTTGCTTCGAATATCGCAGCAGGTGTGCTTACACTTCCGCAACCTTGGCTTCCACTATTTCCAGCAGAAACGACAACGACGACACCTGATGCTTTTAAGTTTTGTACCACCGCTTCCATTATATGCCAGTTGGTAGAATCGCAACCTTCCGAAGTTGGACAACTCCAAGAATTGGCAATTACGTGAGGTGCTTTGGACACATCTGGTTTTTCATTATTCAAATCTGTTGGTGCCATAAACCATTCAAAGCATTCAATATAAGTTGCTGGTGTACCATTTCCTCTTTCCATATTTCGGCAAGCAATCCATTTTGCGCCAGGGGCAACTCCGATTTGGTTATCGCCATCTTCGCCAACCATCGTTCCCATCGTGTGAGTTCCATGATTATGATCGTCGCATGGAACAACTGAATCAAGGCCGCATGGATTAATGGTATCTGCGCTAGTTGAAATGATTTCATGGATGGCATCGTGCCAATTATAATTATGATCGACGACAGTTTCATTGCCTCTATATGTTTGATTGAGTGCAGGATGTGTCCAATCGTAACCAGTATCTTGACCTCCAACGATGACATTTTGACCATTGAATCCAAGTGCCCAAACTTCTTCGGCATCAATCATGTCGATGCCCCATTCGATGGCAGTTGGTCCACGAGAGTTGGTGTAGTTGGTTACAATTGGTTCCTCGAATTGAATAGGAGTGTTGTCGGTCAGTTGATTGACTTCGGGTAATTTTGCTAATTTTTTGAGGAGGTTAAAATCACCTTTTACTTGAATGGCATTGATGATAAAAAATGAATGATAGAATGCGTTTTCATTTTTTAAAACTTTTAAAATGTTTTTTTGATCAGCTTGGGCATTAGTTTTTAATTTTTCAAAAACGAAATTCCCTCGTGCTTCTTTTGTTTTAAAATTTTGAGCTGCGCTGACATCTTTTTGATTTTTTAAAATGACTAAAAAATCTAAAGCTTCTCTTCGGAGGGCTTTGGTCATGAGTTTCGGAGAAATTTTTTCTTCCCAGTCCTGCCTGCCGATAGGCATAGTTTCGTATTCAAAAGTGGTAGTTTTTGAAGGAGTGAAAGCTGTCCATGTTAAAAATAGGATGGAGCTTAGGATTAGAAATGTTGCGCATTTTTTCATGTTGTTTTTTAAAGTAGCGGGATTCACCCGAATCCCGTATTAAACTAGAATAACTTTATCGAGTTTCGTATTCAAAAGGAAAGCATTTTTACGGGACTCAGAAAGTCCCGCTACTTTTTAATTATTTTAAAATACCCGATGGTTTGATCTTCATTTTTTACACTTAAAAAATAAATGCCTGCAGAGATATTATCATTAACGTCGAGCGTAATATTTTGTTGACCACTTTCGACATTGGTTGTTTTTTGGAAAATAGTTTGCCCTGAAATATTGATCATTTCTAATTGAATAGTTTGTGCAAAAACTAAATCCATTTGTAAAATAATTTTTTCGGAAAAAGGATTTGGGAAAACGTTCATTTCTAAAATACCTAAATCTGGATTCGAAATTGATGTTTCCAAAATAATTTCAAATGGACTTTCGATAATGCAACCATTCGCATCTTGAAGGTAGCCAATATAATTTCCAGCAGTCAAAACTGGAAAAGTTATTCCTTCTTGATAATCTAATCCATCCAAGGAAAATAGATAAGGAGGCGTTCCACCTGTGCCAGCAAAAGTGACACTTCCATTTCCGTTGCCAGCATCGTTCATTAAATTTGTGATGGAAAAAATGAGTTCGGGAGCTTCGGTGATTTCAAATATAATTGTATTGTTACAATTGTTTTCGTCGGTGACCGTTGCATCATAATTTCCAGCAAGTAAGTTGTCGAAAAGTCCTGTGGAGTTGGAATTTCCATTCATAGAAAAATCGAAATTACCTGTTCCTCCATTTGCTGATAATTGAACTGAACCAGTATTTTCTCCAAAACAAGGTATATTAATAATTTCGTCAGTTGACATTTCTAATGTATCGGGTTCTGTAATTTGTGTGGAGAAAATAGCGGAGCAATCGTTGATGTCAGTTGCGGTAATATTATAAATTCCAGCAGGAAGATTTTGGAAAAAACCAGTTGCGTTAGTTTCACTTCCGAGAGTAAAAGTGAAGTCTCCCATTCCGCCAGTAACTGAAATGGAGATGTTTCCATTTTCACTTCCAAAGCATGCTGTATTTGTATTATTGAATTCATTTAGTTCAATATCGTTATTTTCATTGATCGTAATTGGAAGAAAGAAAGTACAATTGTTTTCATCCGTGACGAGGCAATCGTAAACGCCAGATGCTAGATTTTCAAAAATTCCATCTGAATTAGTTTGATTGGAAATCGAATAAGTGTAGTTGCCCATTCCGCCAGAAGCTTGCACTTCAAAACTTCCTGTGGTTGCTCCTGCGCAACCTGCCATTTGAGTGTTTTCCAAACTTAGCGTTAATGAATCAGGTTCGGTGAGGGTAATTAACTCTGTAGTTTGGCAATCATTTTCATCTATAATAGTTACTGTAAAAGTTCCTGCATTTAGGTTTTCAAAAATACCAGTTGTATTTGAATTTCCATTAAAAATAAAAGTGTACGCACCCGTTCCGCCAGTTGCACTTATTTCAAAACTTCCAGATGACTCGCCTGCGCAAAGGATGTTTTGAGTTTGAGAAATTGAAGTAGAAATTTGTTGAGGTTCATTGATTTCAAATTCTAAAGTTGAGCTACAATTGTTTTGATCGACTATCGAAATAATATAAGTTCCACTGTCTAAATTTTCGAAAATACCAGTTGAGTTTGTTTCGTTTCCTAAAGAATATTCAAAATTTTCGTTACCTCCTGTAGCAGTTGCAGCGATTGCTCCAGTTGAATCTCCAGCACAAAGAATTGAGTTGGTGAATTCGATATTTGGAACGATTGCTTGAGGTTCGGAAATGATTACTTCGGTAAAACTGGAGCAATTATTTTGATCCGTGAATGTAATGTTATAAGTTCCTGCTTCGAGGTTTTCAAAAATACCAGTTGAGTTGGTTTCATTGCCTAAAGTATAAGTGAAATTTCCATTTCCACCAGAAGCTAGTACTGAAATACTTCCGTCATTTCCTCCAAAACAAGAAGCTGACAAGGCGTTTTCGATGACAAAATTAATAGGTGCTGGCTCGGTGATTTCAAGTTCAATATAAAACGTGCACATATTGTTATCACTCAGGAAGACTTCATAAGTTCCTGCGGGGAGATTTTCAAAAATACCAGTTTGATTCGTTTCATTACCCAAAGTAAAATCAATATTTCCAGTTCCACCAGAAGCAGCTAAATTCAAGAAACCTGTGCTGTCACCATGGCAAAAAACACTTTGACCTTGAGTAGATGTTACCATCAAAGGTTGCGGTTCGTTAATTACAGTTGATATAATATTGGAACAACCATTCGCATCTGTTACTTGAATTTCATAAGTCCCAGCGGTAAGATTTTCAAAAGTATTTGTTGCATTAAAGCCTCCATTGATTTGGTAAAGATAGTTTCCTATTCCTCCAGTTACATTTATTTCAAGACTTCCAGATTCACCGCCAGCGCAGAGTACATTTTGAGTTTCAAGAATTTCGATATTGATTGCGTCAGGTTCTTCGACCGTTGCTTCGATAGAATTTTGGCAATTATTTTCGTCCGTAATTATAATGTTATAAATTCCTGCGGCGAGGTTTTCGAAGGTTCCAGTTGTGTTAGTTTCGTTGCCTAAAGAGAATTCAATTTGTCCGATTCCTCCATTTGTACTAACGGAAATAGTACCTGAGTTTTCTCCATTGCAAGATACATTTTGAATGTTTGAAACGTCAACAGAAATTTCCATAGGTTCGGTCAAGGTAACATTTTGAGAAGTGGTACAACCATTCCCATCGGTCAGATTCATCAGGTAATCATCGGCAGTTAGGTTTTCAAAAAGACCAGTTGAATTGGTTTGTCCATTCAGCGAAAATTGATAATTGCCAGTTCCACCATTTGCTTCAAACTGAATCATTCCATTATTTTCTCCAGCACAATTGATTAGATTAGTTTGTGAAATTTCGGAAGTCAAAACGGTTGGTTCGGTAATATTTATTTCGATAGAAGTGTTGCATCCATTTTCATCTTCAACAGAAATTATATAATTGTTTGCTGCAAGGTTTTCAAAGTTTCCAGAAGTATTCGTTTCATTTCCCAAAGAAAAAGTAAGTGTTCCATTTCCACCCGAAGCACCTAAATTGATACTTCCATTGTTTTCTCCAAAACAATTTACGTGAACCGTTTGGTTGTTTATTATTTCTAAAATAGCAGGTTCAGTAAGTTCTATTTCGACAAAAGAAATACAATTGTTATCATCCGTAATTGTAATGTTATAAGTACTAGCATTGAGGTTTTCGAAAACACCAGTTGTGTTCGTTTCGTTGCCTAAAGTATAATTGATGATACCCGTTCCACCCATTGCTTGAAGTTGGAAACTTCCAGAGTTGTCGCCGTTGCAAAGTGGGTGTTGTGTTTGAGTTATGTCAACATTAAGTGCATTTGGTTCGATGATGTCCACGTTAATTGAAGTGGTACAATTGTTTCCATCAGTCACATTAATCATATAAATACCTGCAGTAAGATTTTCAACAAGCCCAGTTGAGTTGCTTATGTTTCCATTTGAAAATTGGTAGGGGAGTGTTCCTCCTTGAGCAGCCACCTGAATACTTCCCTCTTGTCCATTGCAACTTGCGAGGTTGATAGTTGTGGTTGAAATAGCTAACTCTGTTGGTTGTGTAATTTCAAAAGAAGCGGAAGAAGAGCAATTATTATCATCCGTAATTATAATGTTATAATTCCCAGTAGTGAGGTTTTCGAATAAACCAGTTGAGTTAGTTTCATTTCCTAAAGTGAAATTTAAATTACCAATTCCACCACTTGCTTGGACTTGAAGACTTCCGTTATTTTCTCCAAAGCATAAAACATTTTGTGAAGCGGCAATAGCAGAAGTGATTGCATCAGGTTGAGAAATATTTGCTGTAATGGTAGATTGACAATTATTATCATCCGTAATTATGATGTTATAATTTCCAGCATTAAGATTTTCGAATACGCCAGTTGAGTTAGTTTCATTTCCTAAAGTGAAATTTAAATTACCAATTCCACCACTTGCTTGGACTTGAAGACTTCCGCTATTTTCTCCAAAACATAAAACATTTTGCGAAGCGGTAATAGCAGAAGTGATTACGTTAGGTTGGAAGACAGTAGTGGCAAATAAGGAAAAGCAATTGTTCTCATCTGTAATAGAAATGGTATAATTTCCAGCGGCAAGGTTTTCGAAAAGACCAGTTGAGTTCGTTTCGTTGCCCATGGAAAAATTATAATTGCCTGTTCCTCCGCTTGCTTGAATTTGAAAACTTCCGCTGTTTTCTCCAAAGCAATTAACGAGTTGTGAACTGGCTACAGAAGGAGAAATTTCACTAGGTTGAGCGATAGTTGTGTTGACCGTCGTTTGACAATTATTTCCATCTGTAATTGAAATAGTATAATTTCCTGCGGTTAAGTTTTGGAAAAAACCAGTTGAGTTACTTTGTGATCCGAGGTTAAAAGTGAAATTGGAATTTCCACCCGAGGCAGCAACTTGAATGCTTGCATTATTATTTCCAAAACAATCTACTTCCGTTTGAGCATTAATTTGAGCAGTAATTGGATTGGCTGAATCAATGAGGAAAGAAAAGTTTTCAACACAATTATTTCCATCTAAAACCACTACATCATAATTGCCTGCGGAAAGATTGTTGAAAACTCCTGTGGAGTTCGTTGTGCCACTTAAAGTATATTGGAAATTACCGACACCACCATTTGCTTGGAAAATTGCAGAACCATCATTGGCTCCTGAGCAACTTTCATTCGTATGTGAAATTAAGTTAATTTGGATCGCAGACGGTTCAAAAATGTCAACTGTTATCATATCTTCACATCCTAGATCATCCATTGTTGAAATAGAATATTGTCCAGCTGTGAGATTTGTAAATGTATTGTTAGAACTATTTGATGTACCATTGATAGAATAAATATATCCACCATTGCCACCGACTACATTTACTTCGATAAGACCATTTGAATTTCCATTACAAGTTATGTTTTGAGTATTAGAGAGAGACAATTGAATTGCGGGATTTTGATTAATGACGACTGATTCTATGGTGGTGCAAGCATTTCCATCTTCAATTAAAATAGGATAAGTTCCTGCTGCTAGATTTTGGAAAAGCACCGTGCTTCCTGTTGCGGTATTTCCATTCATCGTTGTGTTGAAATTCCCAGCACCTCCTGAAAGTTGAAGCATAACGGATCCCGTATTTTCTCCAAAACATTCCACGGAAATTATTTCAGATATTTGCGCAACGATTTCTGGAGGAGAAGTAATCATGATATTTAGCGAAGCGATACAGTCGTTGGCATCTTTGATATTGAAGTCATAACTGCCTGTGCTAAGATTATTAAATGTTCCACTCGTTTGATAATTTCCTCCACCTATATTGTATTGATAATTTCCAGTTCCACCTTGTCCATTTAAAATAACTTCACCATCTGTATCGCCAAAGCAATCCACATTAGTTTGTTGGTTTACGGAAATTCCTAAAAGAGCAGGTTCCGAAATGGCGAAGGGAGTTTCCGAAATGCAGTCATTTGCATCAAGAGTGAACAAAGTATAATTACCTGCTAAGAGATTGGAAAACGAATTACTTGCTTGATAATTTACTTGATTAAGAGAATACAAATAATTTGGCGTTCCACCAACTGTATTAAATGCTATCACTCCTGTATTATTTCCAAAACAATCTACCTCCGTTTGAGAACTGACAAATGATTGCAATGGATCAGGTTCAGAAATAATAAAAGGAAAAGCTGTTTCACAATTATTATCATCTCGAACGGTCAAGGCATAAGTACCTGTTGGAAGATTTGTAAATGTATTGTTAGGAGAAAAGTTAACACCATCAATACTGTAAAAATAATTTGACGCAACTGTCCCACCAACCGCACTAGCTGAAATAAACCCATCTGTTCCAGCGTTGCAAGTGACATTTTGTTGTTGGGTTATGATTGGTGTAATTGGATCAGGTTGTGTAATGGTAACTGTAATATCCTCTACTCCATTGGCAGCATCAGTTACTATTATGATATATGTTCCAGCGCTCAGATTAGTAAATGTTCCACTAGATTGAGGTGTACCTCCATTTAGCGTATAAGAATAGGGAAGCGTTCCATTGGTGGTAGCAACTTGAAGCATTCCATTTGTTCCTCCATTACAAGAGACATTGGTTTGACTAACTAAATTAAGAGCCAAAGGGGGAGGAGCAGAGAAATTTGTTCCTAAAAGAAACAAGCCATTCACTCTATCCGAACCTAGAACTCTTCCAGAAGGTAAAAATGGATAAGTTCCCCAGCAACCATTATAACCATTGTATTGAGTATTCGAAGGGTAAGTGTCATAGTAACCTGCCAGCGTCACATTAGCAGGATCCGACACATCAAAAACTTCAATTCCATCTTCGTAATAAGAGGTGTAAAGGTAGTCTCCCACCAAGAATGGATTATGCGGAGTATTGTCTGTGGAGTTTGGCGCAAGCAATGGAAATTGAAAATTACTGATCACTTCAATATCATTATAATTGGAAATATCCAAAGCTGTCATTGGCAATCCAGTTCCAACCTCTCGTGCATAAAATGCCGTATTTCCATCAGGTGTAACCCAGCTACTATGATTGTAACCTGGCTCACCGGTGTACGATGCTAAAAAGTTAGGACTAGAAGGATTCGATACATCCCAAATATAAAATCCATTCCATCCATGAGAAGCATATGCTGTATCATTTCGCACATAAATATCATGTACATAACCACCTCCAGGAAGTGGAACGCTTGCCAAATGAGTAGGTGGACTTGTCGTCACATCATAAATAATTAATCCATTATTTTGAGTATCAGAACCGACCACATATAATTTCCCTTCTGCTTCATCAATGTAAATATTATGAGCTCGAGTAAATTCAGAAGTGATTTGTTGAGCTAGAGAAACAGAGGTGGGTAAGTTATTCAAATCATAAACTAGCAAACCTTCGTTCCCTTCGGTACAGGCATATGCAAAGTTGCCATAAGTTTTAAAATCTCTCCAGGTACTCGTTGCACCAGGGGTAAATTCATCAATGAGCGATAATGTATTACTAGCAGTAATTTCGAAAAAATGAATCTTACTCCTCGATCCCAAAATCGCATATTCATTCCCACTTCCATCTACGTACCCCCAAACATCGTTATAACTCAATCCTGCTTGATCCCAATTATCTAACAAATTCATATTCATTGAAACTTGCGAGATTGAGGTTTGGAAAAATAAAAATACTAGACAAATGAAAAGGAAAATTTTTTTCATAGGTTCACTCTTTAGAAAGTATTGATTATTAAATAATTAGTGACGAAATTTCTAAAAATTTAGTCTTAGTTTCTAAGAAATATACTTTTAGATTAGAAGGGAAGTAGGATTTTTGGAGACCAGTTCATTTTTCTAATTACTTGGAATATGAACTCCAGTAAATCTAAGAAAAAAAATTAATTTAGATTAAATTTAATATGTGTATAAAGTATTATGTGAAATTTACGACATGAATAGTAAAAAAAAAAATCTAGAAGAAAAAAACTAAACAATTGTAAATGAAAGGTTTAGCGTTGTTTTTTTTCATTTTATGGAATAAATTCTTAATATTATGCTAACTATCGAGAATAACTATTATATCACACATAAAAAAAAGGGAGGTAATCATGTTTAAACAAAATCTTTACGACGCATTTTCCAAGATGAGTCCTTACCAAAGGCATCGCGTGGTTAAGTTTCTGTATGACAACCAAAGAGATTGTAAGATTGAAAAAAATGATATTACAAGCGCTATAGAATATGCGATGAAAGACCGACCTTCATTTGGAGGTTACATTGTAACTGTCGAAAAAGACGATCAAATTGTTGCAGCAACAGTAGTTAATAAAACGGGAATGTCTGGTTATGGACCAGAAAATATTTTGGTTTATTTTGGAACTCAAGAGGATTCTACCTTTGAAGTGAATCAAAAAATGTTGGACAAAACCATCACAGTAGCTAAAGGCGATATCGCATTTCTAGTGACTCCTGATAATCCTTGGAAAAATATTTTTAGAAAACTTGGATTCGAGTCAAAACTCTTGGAAATGAAATACTCCAAACCAAACAGAAATTCTAAGGCATCCTAGCCAACTAAAACAAATTTCGTTCTCTCCTTAATAGAAAAGAACATACTAAAAATAAAAATCCCTTTTCAGAAACAAAAATTAAGAATGACTTTTTCTTCTTACAAAAGAAGAAATAAAATTGTTTTGAAAAAAATCTTTGACAAGAGAATCACGAAACCTACTGACGTTTTAGAACTTGAAAATTACTTCACCAAAAAGTTAAAATCCAATCTCATTTCAATCATCTTTCCTTTTTCCTGCCAGGCTAATTTCTATAGATGTTAATTCAGCAAATAATAAAGTAATACAAAAGAGTTCCCTTTTTGATATTGGAATAGGTATTCAAGCAATAGGTGGGATTCAATATCGAATAAATAATCGACTCTTTTTGTTAGCAGAGACTAGTTACGGGATGATTTTCTTTTATAGAAAATATAAATCAGCTACTCAAATAGAAGGTCAAATAAGTAATCAAAATGAAGTTTTTATAGAAATATACTTTTCAAACACCTTTTTCAACGCTCCTTTGTCAATAATACTTAACTATCTTTTTAATATAAATATCTGCAACTCAAAGAGTTGACTCAAAAGAAAAAGTCAAAGTTTTATAAGTTATTCTTTAAGTGTTCCTAAGGCAAACAAAGGGATTGTTCACTTTTTTCGCTTTTACTCATTATAAGTTTCGGCAAATTATAATAAATGTATGTTAATTAACGTTTTCGTTAAATTTTTCTTAAATGAAGTAAAAAAATTAGTCTTGCATATAATAATCTCTTATCTTGGGTATAGATTTTGAATATTAGTAGTAGAAGTCCACAATAACAGAAAGGTTATTACCTATTTTAAAACATTTTTCTTCATAAAAATCATTGCATATAGATCATAGAACATTTACATTTTTTTTAAATATTATTGTCAAAGACCACTTTTTTTTAAAACATAAATGTAGATAGTTATGCAAGTTACCCAGTTGAACGATCAGCAATTGATTTACAGTTACCTTGAAGGTAACGAGAAAGCCTTCGAAGTTTTATTAACTCGACACAAGGCGAAAATTTACACTCAAATTTATTTATTCGTTAAGAACACAGCACTCGCTGAGGATATTTTCCAAGAGGTATTTATCAAAATTATTGATACCCTACGAAAAGGAAAGTACAATCACGAAGGCAAATTTTTGCAATGGGCTTTACGGATTTCATATAATATGTGTGTAGATAATTTCCGACGAACTAAGCGTCGTCCGAAAGTTTCCCAAACAGAGACATTTGATATTTTTGATGTATTGAAATCTGGAGATGACAATGCAGAAGATCTTATCATGAAAAGTCAAACACATCAAAAAATTCGTTCACTTGTAGATGCATTGCCACCTGAACAAAGAGAAGTGGTAATTTTACGTCACTATGCGGATATGAGTTTTAAAGAAATCTCTCAATTGACACGAGTGAGCATCAATACAGCTTTGGGTAGAATGCGATATGCATTAATTAATATCCGAAAGATGATTGAAGAAAAAGAAGTCAGTTTGAAGTAAACCTTTTGAGAAAATCAAAAGCCGTAACTTGTTACGCTATCAAAAATATATGGGAATTCGGCATTGGTCGGATTCCCTTTTTCTATTGTTTGTAAGTTCATGTTCACAATTATTCATAAGTTATTTTGAGCTCCATTTTTTTATCAGATAAAATAAACAATGTAGATATAGCCTGTGTTACATCGAGGATTTTTTATGAAATATGATGAAAAAAGAATCCAAAATAACTATGAATAATTGTGAACATGAACTTATTTTTATTAACACGTGGTGGTCTGCTTTAGCTGACCTGAAAAAAAATATATACTATGGGGTGAAATAATAATCCCATGATTTTATTTTTTAGGTCTACTAAAGCAGATTACTACGTGTTATTTGTTTACCAATTTAGCATAGTCTTTTGCGAAATAAGTAATAATCACATCTGCCCCTGCTCGATGAATACTCGTCAAAGTTTCGGGCATGGCTTTTTTATAATCCAACCAACCATTTTGACAAGCTGCAATTAGCATGGCACATTCTCCACTTACATGGTAAGCGGCAATGGGCAATTCAAAATTATTTTTCAATAGACTAATTACATCCAAATAATTCAAAGCAGGTTTGACCATCAAAAAATCTGCCCCTTCTTGCACATCCAATTCTGCTTCAATGAGGGCTTCTCTTTGATTCGCAGGATCCATTTGATAAGTTTTTTTATCACCTGCTTTTGGAGCAGAATCGAGTGCATCTCGGAAAGGACCATAAAACGCACTTGCGTATTTTACAGAGTAAGCCATGATGCCAGTTTCAGAGAAACCAGCTTTATCTAAAGCTTCTCGAATGTGCTGAATTCGACCATCCATCATGTCAGATGGCCCAATGAGATCGAAACCTGCTTTGGCTTGTGCGACTGCCATTTTTCCTAAAATAGGAAGGGTTGGATCATTAAGAATTTTTCCATTTTTGACTAAACCATCATGTCCATCAGAACTATAAGGATCCATTGCGACATCACTAATCAAAATGATTTCTGGAAATTTCTTTTTGATAGTTGTTGCAGCTTTGAGATAGAAATTTTTTGGATTGTAACTATAGTTCGCCGTTTTGTTTTTCAACTTTTCAGCCACGGCTGGGAAAATCATAAAACTGCGTAAACCCAAATTCACGCACTCTTCGATTTCAATTAAGATATTATCCAAAGACATTCGATGGTTGCCGGGCAAAGAGGAAATTTCATCTTTGATATTTTTTCCATCAAAAATAAAAAGTGGATAAACTAAATGATCAGTCGATAAATGTGTCTCTTGGATCATGCCTCGGATGGCTGCGGAACGTCGGTTTCTTCTAGGTCGTCTCAGCATATATGTACTTTTAGATTTTTTTGACTGTTGAACTGTTTTCACTTCGCTAATTAGTAAATTGTTAATTCCAAGAAGAATTTTCTGGGGAATAGTCCACAGTTGGCGAAGCGAAAACAGTAAGTTTTACTCCTTCTATTTTGAAAAAAATCTCCCAAATTTTCAATATGAAAATTCGAGAGAACTTATATTTTATTATACTTATTTTTTTTCTTTAAATTCTTTTTTGGAACAGGATCATGCATTTCTCTTTTGCTCCAAGGATGGCAACGACCGATGCGTTTTAGACCAAGCCATGTTCCTTTAAAAACTCCCCATTCTTCAATTGCCCTAATCATATAATGAGAACAAGTAGGTTGATAGCGACAATTTGAACCCAATAATGGTGAAATAGTTATTTGATAAAATCGAATAGGAAGGGTGAATATTTTTTTGAATAAGTTGCTCATTATCAGAAGGTTGCGGTAGCTTCTTTCTTTTTGCTATCGAGTAGGAAGTAGCCTTTTTGCTTGTTGGGGCCTTTGATTTTGATGACACTTTGTTGGTCATCGTATAGATCTGTGAGGATGCTGTAATAGACTTTTAGGTCTTTGAGTTCTTGTACATTTTCTACTTCGAGGTAAAACCAACCACCGAGCAAATCTTCGGTTATTTCTTTTCCTAAAAAATTATAACTCACTTCTTTTTGATTGACTTGGAGTTTGAATTTTTCTTGAAAATATGCTGATAAATATTTATCTCCGTCTTTGTGTTCTTTCTCGGTGAGTAAATGTAATTTTTCAGTCACGCCACCTTTTGCAATATCGGATTCCAAATCATCCAAGTAAATATGCATTGTGATTTGCAATGTTTTTTCTTCATTAGAAAAATCAATATTACACTTGCTAACATGAATATCATGCGCTTCATTTTTTCCAGAAAAACTAGTTCCTAGAATAAAAAAAAAGACTAATGTGATTAATTTTATTTGTGTCATTATTTGAATAATGTTTTTACAAAAATACGGAAATAAATATGGTGTTGCAGGTTTGAACGAATTTTATGACTTTTTTATGATTCTTTGATGTCGATGATTTTTATTTCGATTCTACGGTTTTCTCGATGTTTCTCATCAGAGCATTTTATTCCATTTTCGCATTTATTTAGGAGTTGAGTTTCCCCCATTCCTTTTGCTTTTATTTTATTTTTGCTGATTCCTTTTTTTACAAAGAAGTCTTTCAAATCTTTTACCCTTCGTTCAGATAATTTTAAATTGAAACTATCATCTCCTTGTGAATCAATATGAGATGAAATTTTAAAAATGAAAGTTGGATTATTTTTCATAAAAAGAACGATCTGTTCAAAAAGTAAATTTCTTAAATCACATTTTTCAAAACTAAAACAGCAAGCAAATCCAGGAAGATTATTAATTAAAATTTTGTCTCCTATTTTAAAAGTTCCAACTATCTCTTGATTGTAGTTTTCATTTGTAAGAATTATTGTTTTTTGGCAAAAACTATTTATAGAAATTAACATAGAACAAATGAGTAATAAGTTTTTCATGATTTTTTTATAAAATAGGTAAAAGGAGGAAGAAAGGGTTGGAAGTCTATCACAAAAAAACTCGAAGTGAAAATTACACTTCGAGTTTTTTATTTAAATCATCTCTTTTTCCTTTTCAAAAAAAGTCGTTCCCTGCTTCGCCATCTTTCGCAACAGCGGACTGCAACGATAGCGATCCTCTCCATAAATTTTATATAATTTATCCATTCGTTTGACACATTTGGCAATGCCGATTTCGTCTGCCCATTGAAG
>Ga0114957_1003340_pt1 | contig 14542 bp, 11 predicted proteins | sample BantaG_FD_87175 | JGI IMG/M metagenome (GOLD analysis project Ga0114957, IMG submission 87175) | Marine algal microbial communities from Bantry Bay, Ireland - BantryBay_4 metaG | ecosystem: Host-associated > Algae > Red algae > Unclassified | place: Bantry Bay, Ireland | collected 2014-11-21 | reverse complement strand
TATGCCTCGTGGTAGTTGGACTGACCTTAGTTAGGAGGCAAGGAAATTTTGGCAAGTATAAACAGACCTTGGCGTAAAACCGAAGTCCGCTTTACATTTAAGTTGTTAGGCAATATTTTTATTTTCGAAGTGCTTGATTTCGTTCAATTCTGATTTCTTTGCTTCCTTCTCCTCTTCGATATCATAATCATCTTGAAGTCCAAGCCAGAACTTAGCAGAATTTCCAAAATATTTACTTAATCGCAAAGCTGTGTCCGCCGTTATTCTACGATTGCCTTTCACGATTTCCGAGATTCGTGTTTGTGGAATTTTTAAATCTTTCGAAAGTCGGTATGCGGTTATTTCAAGAGGTTCAAGAAACTCGTAAAACAAAATTTCGCCAGGATGTACATTTGCTAACTTTTCCATTTTTTACTTTTTAGTGATAATCAATTATTTCAACCTCGCTTGCGTTTCCTTTGTCCCATTTGAACATTATCCGCCATTGTTTGTTAATCCTAATACTATAGAACTCACTTAACTTTCCTCCAAGCTTTTCAAGTCTATTAGAAGGTGAAACCATTAAATCAGCAATATCTAGAGAGTTATTTAGCATTCTGAGTTTCCTACGCCCAACTTTCTGAACTTCAATCGGCATTTTTTTTACTCGAATTCCGTTTTAAATTTGTTCGGTCGCTTTAGAACCAAAGGACAATATCATATCTTTTCACCTTACTAACGTCCAAGGTAGGTTTTTTATTCAGATAGTAAGAGAACTATATTTTTCCTGTATTCTTGGTCTTTTTCGTTTAACTCAATTGTCCCTTTTTCTAAATCTGTATTTAGAAACGTTTCAGAGTAAAGATTCTGTTCGTCATTATCAAAAAATAATTTAAATTGAAACTTTCCATTTTTTAGATTAGCGATTTTATCGTTAAGAGGAAAACATGCTAATATTATTTTATCTCGACGGAATTTTTCCTTTATTGGTTGCTTATAAAGTTGTTACTTTCTATTCCAATAGACTCAATTTCGATGCTCTTAGAGGCAAAGCTATTATTATCAGGTCCAATTGATAAGATGCCGGCAGGTATTCCGTCTCTAATTTTAATTTTAACCCCAACAATTTGATTTTTATGTTTCGCTTTGCATGTTAAACTCCAATATTCATTTTCTAATTTTTCTTTATCTGTACTTGATAAAGTCATATCATTCCAACCCTCTTCTTGCTAGTTAGAAGTTAATTTTATCGGCTCAATTTCTTTAGGTTTTTGAACACAACCAAAAAGACTATATAAAATCCCCCTTTGGTATTATTATTCTGATTATGTTCATTTTTTTTAATGAGTTACAACTACTTAATAAAAAGCAATTCTTGATATTTCGTCAAAGGCCAAACTTGGTTATCAACCAACTGCTCTAGTTTGTCGCAATGCAAACGTATCTCATCAAAATTCGGTTTTACATCGTTGCAATAAGCTGTGGCTTTTTTACGACTATCCGATAGTTTGTTTGCCTTTCGCCTTGCATCGGTCATTGTATCGGTTTTCTTTTTTAAAGCCGTTAAATGTTCGGCGATGGCCTCGATTATGGTCAACTGCACCGCTGCCAATTTTTTATGGGCAGCACCGTAGATATCTTTCATTCCCAGCACATTCGAAATCAAGGTATTTTGATACCCGACCACGGCAGGAATGATATGATTGTAAATCAACTGATCAAATACGCGTCCCTCAATCTGAACATGCATGATATAAGCCTCTAATTCGACTTCTTGCCGTGCGCGAACCTCAATCTCGCTCATCACGTTCATTGATTTAAACAAGGCCAAGCTCTCTTTAGAAGTCAATACCTTCAAAGCTTCGGGAGTCGTTTTATTATTGCTGAGTTTTCTATGTTTTGCCTCTTTTTCCCAAGCTTCGCTATACCCATCGCCATCAAATCGAATGCGTTTCGACGTTTTAATATACTCCCGCAACACGTTAAAAATAGCCTCATCTTTTTTTAAATTCTTCTTGTCAATCAGGCTATCGACCTCGCTCTTAAAGGCTATTAACTGTTTGGCGACTATAGTATTGAGAACCGTCATTGGTTTGGCACAATTGGTCTTGGAACCCACACCGCGCATTTCGAATTTATTTCCCGTAAAGGCAAAAGGCGAAGTGCGATTACGATCCGTGTTGTCTAACAAGATCTCAGGTATTTTTCCGACTACGTTTAATTTAAGATCGGTCTTTTCTTCAGGAGATAACTTTCCCTGGGATACACCCTCTAACTCATCCAATACTTCACTCAACTGCTTTCCAACAAAAATCGATAGAATTGCAGGTGGCGCTTCATTAGCTCCCAAACGATGATCGTTACTTGCCGAAGCTATTGAAGAACGCAACAGTTCTTCATAACTATCTACCGCATTTATCGTATTGACAAAAAAGGTCAGAAATTGAAGGTTTTTCATCGGCGTAGAACCAGGACTCAATAGGTTCACTCCCGTATCTGTGCGTAAAGACCAATTATTATGTTTTCCCGATCCATTAATACCAGCAAAAGGCTTTTCATGAAACAGCACCTTAAAATGATGGCGGTCGGCAATTTTATCCATCACATCCATCAAGAGCAAATTGTGATCGACAGCCAAATTTGCCTCTTCATAGACAGGAGCCAACTCAAACTGGTTTGGTGCCACTTCATTGTGCCTGGTTTTTACTGGAATACCCAGTTTGGTGCATTCTATTTCCAAGTCTTTCATAAAACCTATCGCCCGTTGCGGAATCACTCCAAAATAATGATCATCGAGCTGTTGCCCTTTGGCTGCTGAATGACCAATTAAAGTTCTCCCTGTTATCAGAATATCAGGGCGTGAAAAAGCCAATGCCTTATCTATCAAAAAATACTCTTGCTCCCAGCCCAAAGTCGCGTTGACTTTAGCCACATTTTTATCAAAGTATTTGGCAACTGCAGTAGCAGCTTCGTCTACGGCAGCAAGGGCTCTGAGCAACGGCGCTTTATTATCTAATGCCTCTCCGGTATACGAAACGAAAACTGTCGGAATGCATAAAGTCGTATCATATACAAAAGCCGGTGAAGTAGGGTCCCACGCCGTATAGCCACGAGCTTCAAATGTATTTCGTATTCCCCCGCTTGGGAAACTAGATGCGTCCGGTTCTTGCTGTACCAATTGGCCACCTCCAAATTTTTCCAAGGCCCTGCCATCTTGCAACAAATCAAAAAAAGCATCGTGCTTTTCTGCGGTTGAACCCGTCAAGGGCTGAAACCAATGTGTATAATGGGTAGCTCCCATTGTTATCGCCCAACCCTTCATTGCTTCTGCCACTTGATCGGCAATTTTACGATCGATTTTAGAACCTGAATTTATCGCACTCTCTACACTTTTAAATGCATCTTTAGTGAGGTGCCGCAACATGCGTTCCTCGTTGAAAACCTGCTTGGCGAACTGCTCTGAACGCCTTCCTGTTTCAGTTATCGTAATGCGGTCTCTAGCGTTGCTTTGGGCAATGGCATCAAATCGTTGTTTTGACATATTTTTTATTGTTGATTTTTTGACTTTCGAAAGCATCCTTTTTCTAAACTCGTAAACTTTTTAAACTCCTTAACTTCCTTCCACTTTGTTAGCACCGACTAAATAGCATAAGCCTAGCGAAGTATTTATGGGCAACCTTTTTTAACGAATTAGCAATATATTTCTTAAAAATTGATTTTTCATTAAATTACCCCATTAAAATTAGGGGTGTGAATAAAAAATTGAATTTTGTGAATATCTACCCCCTATTTTTTGACCTAAACTATATAAATATCATATTTTTGGAAATAGCAAAATTTAAAAAAGCGCACTATTATGAGCAAAACAAAATTAGAGTATATATGGTTGGATGGATACTTTCCAACACAGAATATGCGAAGTAAAACAAAGGTTGTAAATGACTTTGGTGGAAAATTAGAAGATTGCGATATGTGGTCTTTTGATGGAAGTTCAACAAGACAAGCAGAAGGGGGATCTTCAGATTGTCTTTTAAAGCCAGTGGCTATTTATCCTGACCCAGCTAGAAGAGATGCTTATTTGGTAATGACCGAAGTTTTGAATGCCGACGGTACTCCACACGAATCAAATGGCCGAGCAAGTATTGATGATGATGACAATGATTTCTGGTTTGGCTTTGAACAAGAATATTTTATTATGGATACTGCAACTGGGCTTCCACTTGGTTTCCCAGTTGGTGGCTACCCTGCTCCTCAAGGAATGTACTACTGCTCTGTTGGTGGAAAAAACACGCACGGCAGAAGCTTAGTTGAAGAGCATGCAGACCTCTGTATCGATGCAGGCCTTAATTTTGAAGGGATCAACCAGGAGGTTGCTTCTGGGCAATGGGAATTTCAATTGTTCGCAAAAGGTGCCAAAAAAGCCGGGGATGAAATTTGGATAGCGCGCTATTTATTAGACCGTTTGACCGAGAGCTATGGATGGTTTATAGATTACCACCCAAAACCATTAGGTAAGCATATGGACTGGAATGGTTCTGGTATGCATGCTAACTTCTCAAATGAGATTTTAAGAACTTGTGGAAATAAAGATACGTACGCCAAAATTTGCGAAGCTTTCCGCCCAGTAGTTAAAGAACACATTGCCGTTTATGGTGAATTTAACGACCAACGTTTAACAGGTTTACACGAAACTGCTGCGATTACTGATTTCTCTTGGGGAGTTTCTGACCGTGGTGCCTCTATCCGTATTCCAATCATTACAGTAGAACAAGGTTGGAAAGGATGGTTAGAAGACAGAAGACCAGCTTCTAACGGTGATCCATACAAGATCGCCGGTAGAATAATAAAAACCGTTAAATCTGCAAAGGTATAACGAGACATGTTGTTAAAATGACTAAACCGCTCTAAATCTAATGGAGCGGTTTTTTTAGTTTGTACTATTTTGTAGTGGGGTATTCATCCAATAATCATCAGAATTCTCTAGCTTTACAATTGGCTGATTTTTGAAAATCGCCCTTCTTTTATCCATTAACAAAGTATCGACCGGAGCCTGCACCTTGGGGTTTACCTGTTGCACAAAAAATTCTCTAAACTGCTGGTAATTGACACGAATTTCTTCGTTTAGCACATAAATTTCCGCCGTGCTGCGTTTTCAATATCGGCATTCAGTAATTCGGAAGACCTTGCTTTCTTTTTGTAGGCATTTTCCAGTTCTCTAAACATACTGTCAATTTCAATTTTTGATAAATCAGGAAACAGCCTCACCGCATTATCAAAAACAATAAGTTCCTTAAATCGAATTCTTTTGCCTTTATATTTTATCTTAAATTTCTTTTTCTGCCTGCAGATTTGGGGTCGATATCTTTGGTAAACCGCACCTCAAAACTGCCACTTTGTTTATTTGCTATGATTTCTTTTACAACAAATTCCGGAAGTCTACTCACTTCAAAACTATTTTAAAAAGAAATATAATTCAATACATTTTTGAGTATTGCGGCAGATATGCGGTAGTTACCTTGTATAGAAGGTAACTTACATCCTCCGCGTTATTTTTAGTACTATTTAGCTCTTGGTCTGGTTAGCTTGTAAACAGCGTAGTCCATTTTATGGATAGCGAAATCTTTTTTTGCTATGTATAACCACCCAAGCAATCGGTAGCCATTCATTCTCTTCGCTATTTTCACAGCATACAACACCTCATCTTCTGTGTAGACATCTTCTTCTAAATAGAAGTTGTGGTTGTCAAAAAGGTCTTTCTCTATTTTGTTTACAAAATCATACGAATCTACTTTGTAATTTCGAATGGCATCATGTACACGTAAGATGGTAAACTCGTTTCCTCCATAACTTGGCAAATAGGCATAAGGAACTACTTTTCTGTAATGCTTGTAGTCGTAACTATTTGCCGATAGCGAATCTCGCTTAAAATCTAAATTACGTTTGTATGCGTAAATTTTTACGGCTGATTCTTTTGCATCTAATTTTGAAAAACCAGGGTCAAAAACTTCTAAAACCGCCTCATTGAGGTTCACATACGCACCCTCTTTTAAATTGATAATCCCGATAATAACCAATTGTTGAAAAAGGATCTACTGCATAATTTTGTGATATTCCCCGTATCGCTTTACGTACTATATTTCCAGCACCAAGCTTCTTCTTTCTTTTCTTTTTGGCCGTAACTACGACCTCATTTAAATCTAAAACACCTGATTTCATTCTCATGGTATGACGTTCAAATTCTGAAAGCTGCTTGATCATTAATTCCACACGCTCATAGCCCATTGAAGATATCTCCAGTGTATCACCACTAATTTTATATCGCAATGGTATTCTAAACCCTCCATCGATATTTGAAATAACCCCCAACGCTCTGCCTTTTATTCTAATGCTTTCAAATGCAATCGGTTCTACTGTAATAGAATCGAATAATTTCCCAACTATGTACTCTTTCTCCTGTGACCACGAGAAAGTGACGGTCAGAAATAACAAAGGAAAAAGAGAATTTGACTTAAAGTACTTTTCATTTTAACTCTTGGTTGATAGCGCGGTATTTTTTCGAAAAAGGACAAAAATCATACCGTTTCCTGTGGAAACTATTGGATTGTGAAATAGACAAAAGCAAGATAGATACCCAATAATACCACACCTTCTCGCCAGCCCAATTGCATTTTTTTGGGAAAGAATACTAAAGGTAAAGTCAAAAACGATATACCGAGCATCCAAAAGATATCATTTTCCAAAAGACGCTGATCCATTACCTGAATGGGAGTGATAATGGAGGTAATTCCCAACACCGCAAAAATGTTGAAAATGTTTGAGCCGATAAGATTCCCAAGAGAGATAGCTTTTTCCTTCTTAACTATGGCTATAATCGAAGCAGCCAACTCAGGAATACTGGTGCCGATAGAAATAACCGTTACTCCTATAACGCGTTCACTTACCCCATACGCCTCTGCCATGCCAACCGCACCTTTAATCAGTAATTCTGAACCTCCCCATAGGGCTACACCACCTGTTCCTAAAAACAAAACCGTTTTATATAATGGCATTAGTACATCATCTTCTGTATGCTCATCAACTACAGCAGTTTTTTGAAATCGCAATAGGTACACCAAAAAAAGAAAAAGAAGAACCACCATGACAATACCTTCATAGCGTACCAAGGTCTTATCAAAATAAATAAAACTGAAGAATAGTAGCGATGCCAACATCATAAAAGGCCAATCGGTCTTGTAAAAGCTCTTATTCACTTGTATGTTACCGAGTAAGATGGTTACCCCAAGTACCAATCCCAGATTGGCGATGTTTGAGCCTACTACGTTACCAAGAGCCAAATCAGGAAACCCATCCAAGGCAGCTTTTATACTTACAATCAATTCTGGGGCAGAAGTAGCGAACGAGACCACTGTCATACCCACAACAATTTTTGGAATGTTCAAACGAAGAGAAATAGAAACCGCGGATTTTAGCAACCAACTACCCCCAGCAATTAGAAGAGCGAGTCCTAATAGTATAAAAAGGATATTTTGCATTGGTCAGCTTTGGTAGAAATAAGCGACAAATATACCATAAGAAAGTGACAAAAAAACCGAGCAGTTTTTAAAGTCAAACATCAAAAAAAAATTTTCTCAAAAGATCAAAACTAAAAAAACGACCCTTTTTAAGCCGTTTTCTACCTTGCTTAATCGTAATGCCAACAAAACCTCCCTATAATTGTTTGACTTTATAATAGAAAAGCAGCTATATAGTTTCAAAATAGTACTGTCCGTAAGCCTAATTGTTTTTAATTGTTACTATTATCGTCTTTTTACTTATAAAATTATACCCAAATTGAATGATTTTAATTAATTTGTTAGGAGATATGCAGTATTTCAATATATCTTATTTGGATAATCGATTATGGAGTACTATTTACTCAAACCGTATTTGTTTCGAATGAGCAAATAAGGGTAACCTAAAAACCCTTTATTATGATTACACTAACTAAAATTCTGATGTTGCTATTGCTTACATTAATTATGACCCTCATGTAAGCTGCACTATATATAGGCCTATATATTTAAAAAAAGAGCAAAGACAATAGACAGCTTCGCTATTAAATGAATACACAAATCCTGCCTTTGGGCGGGATTTATCACTCTAATTTTATCTTATATTTGACAAACCTCAAAAAGTGAAAAAATCTTTCTTTAAATTTCTGGCTAAGGTGAATAAGGTCTTACTACCATCCTTTTCTAAAAAGCGATTAAACCTTGCCAAGGCTTCTAAACTACAATTGGCTATTATTGGCTGGCGCTATTATGTAACTACTAATGCTTTAGGCTAATAGTGCAAAAGAGATTTTATTTCTAGGCCTTCTAACTTTTCCCTTCCTTTTAAGAAATCGAGTTCTATCAAAAAGTTACAAGCGATAATGGTTCCTCCTAAGCGCTCAATTAACGTGCACACTGCCTTGGCAGTACCCCCAGTTGCTAGCACATCATCATGAATCAACACTTTTTCACCAGGTTTAATACTATCCTTATGTATTTCAAGTTCATCGATACCATATTCCAAATTATAGGATTGCGAAATTTTCTCGGCCGGTAGTTTTCCCTTCTTTCGCACGGGAACAAAACCCGCATTCAATTTTGCTGCCAACATAGGGCCAAAAAAGAAACCACGGCTCTCCATTCCCACAACCTTATCTATATGATGGTCGCCAAGAAGTTCGCGTAAAGCCTCTGCCGCTTCTTTTAGGGCAGTATGGTCTTGTAATAGGGGTGTTATATCTTTGAATACAATACCTTCTTTGGGAAAATTCTGAATATCCCTGATGTAGTCGTTAAAATCCATTTTATTTAGCCTGTTCTTATTTTGCCGTTAAAAGTAAAAAGAAATATATTTGCAGCCCATTACAAAAGAAATAATTGGTCCTGTGGCGTCCCCGAAGTATCGGGAGTATAGCGCAGCTGACTACGAATCAGAAGGTTAAAAATTATAAATCGGCCCTGTGGCGCAACTGGATAGCGCATCTGACTACGAATCAGAAGGTTACAAGTTCGAATCTTGTCAGGGTCACAATCACTCAAGATACCATGCTCTTTTTCAGAGCATGGTTTTGTGTTTCTAGGCGTGTCGAAAGTCAAAGACTTTTGTAAACGGATAGAAATACAAAACCAACATCGCTTTTCTGCGATGCCTGGTTTCTTATTTGCAAAAGGACACTCGCTCAAGATATCCAATCTTGTCAGGGCTAAAATTATTTGAAAAAGTAAATCGTTCTTTCTAAGAAAATTAAAATTCTGGTCGCTTCACCATTTGTAATACCTAAAAGCTATTTTTATCGTTTTGAAGATAGAATAAGGGTATATTGCCTAAACGGTACGATTTGTGTGCTGCTTACCTTACTATTCTGATAAAGCTTAAGAATTATTTTCTATGATAAAACGAATGCCCTAAACTTTAATTAAGATTACACACAACTTTTTTTTACTACTATTACTTTTAGGAAGTTTTTCCTGTAGTTCTGATGACCCGGATACTGGGAACACCAACCCAGAATCAACTATTGATCCAGAACCTGAGCCTGAGCCCGAACCAGAACCTGAGCCCGAACCAAATGATAACGACTTGGACGCCAGTGCCCCTCCTTCAGAAAATTTTAATCTTGCACAATGGAAGATTAGTATACCTACTGATGAGGACAATAGTAACACAGCCGACGACATTAAGGAAGATGAGTTGAATAATGGTTATGAAAACGAAACTTATTTTTATACTGGTGATGATGGCGGAATGGTTTTCAAATGTTTTGTGAGCGGTTTTAAAACTTCGACAAATACCTCGTACACACGAACAGAGTTACGCGAAATGTTGCGCGCCGGTAATACCGCTATTAGTACACAGGGCGTTAATGGAAATAACTGGGTTTTTGGTAGTGCACCTGCAAATGATAAGAATAACGCCGGAGGCTTTGATGGGGAACTAAACGCAAGCTTGGCTGTAAACTATGTTACCACTACAGGCGATAGCGGTCAAAGAGGTAGGGTAATTATTGGTCAAATTCATGCGACCGACGATGAGCCTTTACGAATTTATTATAGAAAATTACGTAACAATGAATTGGGATCTATATACATCGCTCATGAAATCAAAGATGGAGATGATATCTATTATGAGCTTATCGGCAGTAGGTCTAGTTCTGCATCAAACCCTTCTGATGGCATCGCTTTAGATGAAGTCTTCAGCTATGATGTAAAGGTTGTTGGAAACGATATGTTAGTAACGATTGTTCGTGAAGGCAAAGAGGACGTTGTGCAACAAGTAGACATGAGCAATAGCGGATATGACACAGGGGGGCAATATATGTACTTTAAGGCGGGAGTATACAACCAAAATAACTCTGGAAACGATGATGACTATGTTCAAGCGACTTTCTACAGCTTATCGCAATCGCATACGAACTAATGAAGTGAAAAAATGAAATTTACAGAGAATTACTCTAAATTAGGTTATTACTGATAAACCATACCCTACTCAGAATATATTTCTTCAATCTCAGTTTTAAACTTTTCACGAATTACGCGTCGCTTTAGCTTTAAGGTAGGAGTCAATTCTGCCTCAGCGCCATCTTCATGAACTGGCAGCCACGGACTTGAGAGTAATCGAAACTTTTTAATCTGCTCCACATGGCTAAACTCAGGATTGTACTTATCAACGATTTTCTGATATCGTTTGACCACTTTCTGGTGTTGAATGATTTCTTGTAAATTGGTCCATTCAATTTCCTTTTTTGCGCAATAACTTTTTAGTGCTTCTTCTGCCGGAAGTATTAAGGCTGATACAAATTTCTGTTTATCGCCAATTACCATCATCTGCTCTACCAAAAATTCCTCTTTCACCCTATTCTCAATCGGCGCTGGTGCAACATATTTACCGCCAGATGTTTTCAATAGTTCTTTCTTTCTATCGGTTATTTTTAGAAATTTCCTTCCGGTTGGCCCAGTGACCAACTTTCCAATATCACCCGTACAGAACCATCTTTTTTTTGCTATCTCTCTAAACACAGTGGCATTTATTTCCGGCTTTTTGTAATACCCTAACATTACATTGGGCCCATGGGCTAAAATTTCACCTTCATCTTCATTGTAACCTCCGTCAGAGGTATCAATCATAATTTCAACGCCCGGAATAATAGGACCAGCAGTACCAAGCATAACCCCATCAGATTCCATAGTATTAACGGTTAAGGTTGGAGAAGTTTCGGTTAAACCATAACCCTCACGTATGGGAATTCCTGCAGCACAAAAAACACGCATTATTTTTACAGGACAAGGTGCCGCTCCGGTAACAATTGCGTTGATATTTCCACCTAATGCTTCCCGCCATTTGCTAAAAATGAGTTTGTCGGCAATTTTAAATTTGATTTTTTTTCCGATGGATAACTTTTGATTTGGCTCCCATGTATCGGTCAGATTCAAAGCCCAGAAAAACAGCTTTTTCTTTGTACCCTCAAGAGTTAGACCCTTATTATAAATAGCCTCATAGATTTTTTCAAGTAATCTTGGTACTGTTGAAAAAGTGACCGGTTTTACAGCGGCTAAATCCCCATCAGGCCCACTCAAATTATCTGTTCCGGCAAAAAAGACCTTAGTACCTTTTAAGATATAAACCATTGACACGGCCCGTTCAAAAATATGACACAAGGGTAAAAAGCTCAAAACTTGATCCCCAGCCTTGGCTGCCATATGCGGCTCGGTTTCTCTCACAACATGCATTACATTCTCATGCGTTAGCATAACACCTTTTGGGTTTCCCGTGGTGCCAGAAGTATAGATTATCGTGGCCAAATCTTCTTGCGAAATAGCTTCTTTTATTTCTTTAATCGCTTGAAAATGCTCCGAATTAAAAACAGTCTTCCAAAAAATACTATCAGATTTTTCGTCAAAAGTAAAAATATGTTCTAGGCTGGCTACTTTTTTTTGGGTAGCGCTCAATTTATCGAATAGGTCACCTCCCCCACAAAAAGCGGCTTTCACTTCTGCTTCATTTAAAATGTATTCATATTCTTCAACACTAATTGTCGGATACAAGGGTATGCTGACCATACCTGCTATTTGCAAAGCAAAATCCAAAATCACAAACTCAGGTCTATTTTTATAGACTACAATCGCTACTTTATCTCCTTGCTTTAAACCTAGCTCCAATAAACCTGAAGCAACTTGTTCTCCTGCATTCACTAGTTCTGTTGAACTATATGATTGCCACTTTCCGTTGGTATCACGAGCACTTAAAGATTTATCGAGTGGATTATTTTCTGCTTGGTGGTATAAGAGATCAAAAAGTCTAGTCATCTAATAATTTCTAATTTTCAATACGTATTCCTTTCAACCATAGTGTGGGGGCTGAAATATGGATTAATTTAAGAAAATTTTCAATGAAATGTTAGCTATAATTCGAGTAATGAAGATAACCAAATCGTTTAATTAGAAAACGCTTAGTAAACGATATAACACTGCACAAGAATTGAAATACTTGTATAAAACATCATGGATTAAAAAAATTTTAATGGATGCCGTTAGCAACTCTTGACTATTGCGAGAAAATAAGCATTAAATTATTGCTTTCTCAGAAAATAAGCCCCCATATAGCTCTTAACCACAGAAAACCATGTGTTTACCTATTGGTTTTACGCTTTGACAACATATAATTTCATTACCCCGTTCGGTAAAATACATTTACCATTCAATTTGTAGGATATTATCTATATAGTGACTTGAAAAATAAAAGTGCGCTAACTAACCAAGAATCGAAATCGGAATTGAAACGTAAAATTAACTTCCTGTTTTTTGTCTTAATTATTGCGGTAACCATTAATTCATTGAGGTCTCAGCAGAGTACCACTTGGACATCGGTAAGCCCAACGGTATGGGAATCTCTCAGTTCTGATGGCCTTGTACGTGTAGAGGCTCGAGTTACCGCGGGAGTATCTATCCTTGGTAACGAAACCATGGGGTGTACCTCAGATGCTACCTATGGTGACCCAACACCAGATGTATTTGGTAGTCCATCTCTTGAAATTTCTGCACTGCCTTTAGTTCCAGGGACATTGGAATTCCATTTTTTCGACGCGGTAACTGACGACTCTGTTTATATTGCGAACCCTTTGTTGCACGTTGACAAGGTCGGCACATTTGCTTTGATTCCCTTTCCGATATTAGGTTTTTCTACTACAACGGGAGTTTTTCAATCTACTAATGGCAACTGGACCGAGTTAAGTTCAAACGGGCCGATTTTCGAATCTACCAACACTCAATTTAATATCGATGCAGGTTCAATAGTTGGCGGAAATGGAGGAGAATGTGGCAATGGCATAAGTACAGGAACTGGAGGGGGTACCATGCGCTTAAACGATCCTGTTCAGTCAATTGACATGGATGTTTCAGTAACTTTTGGCTTATTAGCTTTAAATGAAGAAGTCGAATTTGTTTTATCCAATCTCATTATTGCCGACCCATCGATAGAAGTCACCAAAACCGTAGTTGAAAATTTTAGCACCCCTGTTAGTGTAGGAGATGATGTTGACTACACAATTAAAGTAGAAAACACGGGCAACGTACCGGTTGATAATATTGTACTCACAGATAATTTAAGAGATGTAGATAATAATGCTTTGGCAATTGGTGCCATTACCTATACTGGAGCTGATTCCGGATCTCCACAAGGGCATTTGGAAGTCGATGAAATAGCGACTTATACGGTTACTTATACCTTGACACAATCTGAGATTGACGCTGGCGGCTTGCGAAATCAAGTAACCGCCAACGGAGATGCACTTTTTGGAACTGAACTGGTCAATGATATTTCGGATGACGGTAATGATACAGATTTGAATACCACCGATGATTTCACGGAAAGTTTTTTTCCAGTAGCGGAGGATGATACTATCTCCTTTGATGAAGATATGTCGACAGATATACCTGTGACGACGAACGACGATTTTGGAGGTAATGGCTCATCGAGTACCGCTATTACCTTAGTTAGCATCCCTTCAAATGGAGTTGCAGTTATAAATGACAACGGTACTCCTACAGTGCCTACTGATGACCTTGTGAGCTATACTCCTTCAGCAGATTTTAACGGAATTGACTCTTTCGTTTATAGAATAACCGATTCTAAAGGTTATGCATCCGATGCAACAGTAAATATCACAATCAATCCGATAGCTGATACTGTAGACGATTCCTTTTCTACTGATGAGGATATCGTTCTCAACGAGGATGTTTCAACAAACGATTCACATACCACAGCTCCGAATTACATTTTAAATACCGACGGAACCAACGGAAGTGTTTCTCTAGCGACTGATGGAACCTTCTCGTATACCCCAAACCCGGATTTCAACGGAACTGATTCCTTCACTTATGACGCAACGGATATCAATGGTGATACGGAAACAGCAACGGTCACGATTACGGTCAACCCAATTGCCGATGCCGTCGATGATGCTTTTTCAACGGATGAAGATGTTGTTCTAAATGACGATGTTTCCACAAACGATACGCATACTACTGCGACTAAT
>Ga0114957_1003339_pt1 | contig 14543 bp, 15 predicted proteins | sample BantaG_FD_87175 | JGI IMG/M metagenome (GOLD analysis project Ga0114957, IMG submission 87175) | Marine algal microbial communities from Bantry Bay, Ireland - BantryBay_4 metaG | ecosystem: Host-associated > Algae > Red algae > Unclassified | place: Bantry Bay, Ireland | collected 2014-11-21 | reverse complement strand
GAAGACACGAAACTTCCTTGGGTTTTACCTTCTCCTAATCTTCCTACTGTTGATGCTGCCTTTACTTTTGTAGGTACTGTCCTTTTTGAGGGGACAAATATCTCTGAAGGGAGAGGTTCCACAAGAAGTTTAGAATTTATTGGACACCCCAAAATTGAACCTCATTCTTTTCTAAAATCTATTGCTAAAAAGATTGATCACCTTGAAGGCTTCCAACTTCGCCCGATAAGCTTTCTCCCTACTTTTCAAAAGCATGCTCATGTCCCTTGCGGTGGCTTTCAGATACACGTAAATGATCGTCAAAAGTTTAAGGCATGGGAATTATGCCAAATTCTTTGCCAACAGTTTTTTCAATTTTTGGGCGATGACTTTTCTTGGAAGCAACCTCCCTATGAATATGAGTACGAAACTCTACCCATACATTTAATCAATGGAACTGATAAGCTCTATGATTGGTATAAGGCCCAAGGATCTAAAGAAGAGTTACAAAGAATTGAAAAAAGTGGATTGGATGATTTTCTAAATGCGAGAGATTCGATTCTTATTTACTAAAATCAACGCAGAGATAATTGCCATAAAAATCGGTTAAATCTTGATCACTTCCACTAAAGCTTGAATAGTAGCCAATACCTTCTAAGCCACCAGTTTGCCCCATAATGGGAACTTGCCTCTCATAGTCGATGGAAAAGGCACTCAACTCACCAGAAAGAAGGGTAAAGTCATCATTAGGAGTCACACCTAACTCTTTTATCAATATGCCTTGCGTTTCATAATCACTCCCATCAGGAAGTTCCTTATGAAGGCTCAGGTTCAAAACAATTCCACGACCTGAATTTGATATTGTAATTTGATGGTTGAATTTAGGTTTTTCAGAACCGGAGTGTGATTGATAGCAAATGAATTCGTGGGCTGAAGATAAATTTGTCATAAAAATAAGTAATAAAAAAAACCTCATCTGCACACCCTAACATAGGAGCGTGCAAATGAGCTGTCACTATGAATATTTTTTACATCTGAGCTTGAAATTGCGCTAAGACACTAAACATCTTACTCATAACCTCTGGGCTTTGAGTAAGGTCAGGCATAACATTTACCGGCTTTTCTTTTTCAAAGCGAGTAATTATATGCTTAGGAAGAACGTCTGCAATATTTTTATTAACAAAAGCAACCGCCTTATCAAATCCTACATTCTTAACTATTGTTGCAAACTTCACTGCTCTATTTTCATTAATAATTCCGCCTGAAACCAGTTTCCCATCCAAAAAGTTTTTCTTATCAACTGTTTGAATAAGAGCTTTCTTCACTTGCTCAGGTGTTAAAGAAGGATTAATAAGCCTCATTCTTGCAGCCACACCTGCGACAAAAGGAGAAGCCTGACTTGTTCCACTAAATCTTAAAGTTTCACTATGGCTCACACTTGGAATAGCAGCTTCAATTGCAACTCCCGGAGCAGCTAGGTCGACTTCAACCTTCCCATAGTTTGAAAAACCTGCAATTGCCACTCTATCCAAAGTCGCTGCAACTGAGATCACATTTTTTGAAGAGGCGTTTGTAGGACTTGTAGGAATCACATCATTATTTGTTCCATCATTTCCTGCGGCAAAAACAAAAAGAATCTCTGGAGACTTTGCTACTAAGGCCTCAATTCCATCAACATGGTGCTTAAAGAAAACTTTTGCCCATTCATCAGACTCCTCTTTTGTTGGCTTTCTAAAGCTCACAATTCTAAAGCCTATGTCTGTGAAAGTCTTAATTGCATAAAAAGGTGTTCCGAAAGATCCGTTCATCACAGAAACTTTCTGCTCTTTCATATAATCAAAGATAGGGGCCATACTTCCCATTTGAACTCCAACAAGTCCTTTAATCATTTGATCTAAGATTTTTCGTTGCCACTTTTTCAATGGCTTAATTTCTTTATCCGGGTCTGCAAGACCAGTTGGCAGGTTAAATCCCATTGATGAAAGACCTACTTCTGTAGGTATGAGTTTAAGTCCCATAACCTTTGAACCAGGAGCTTGCCTTGAAGCAATGTTCGCCACATGGGTTCCATGTGCAAAGTTTCCAAAGATTCCAAGTTCTTTTTGAAAGTCTTTATTACTTCGAATATCACACAACCAACTTAAATCAGTTTTTTGTATTTTTGTTTTCTTGAAAATTTCACCGTAATCAACATCTTGGCAAATTGGAGGTAAATCTTCTTTTGCTTTGCAAAAACAGCTCATTGCTTTTGATGAAAAACCATTTAACAAAAGTTCTGCCTGAATATTTACAACTCGATGCGGATCTTTTGAAAAAGTTCCAAAGTATTTCGGATCAATTATATGTTTATCATCGGAAGCAAAGTTCCATCCATAGATATCATCACGAAAGAAATTGTCATCATCATCTCTCCTATTTCCAGGAATCTCTCCAGGGTTATTCCACATCTGTGTGGCCAGAGCCTGGTGATCGAAATCAACACCAGAATCAACGATGGCAAGAGTATTGGAAAATGCAGAGGAATAAAATAGTGCACTCAGCACTAAGATTAAATTTTTCACAGTAAATCCTTTTACTTAAATTTTTTTCTTGGTTAATAGAATCTAGTTCTGGAATTGAAAGGTCAAAGGCTTGTAAGAAAATATTAAATTTTGTCTTCAGTAATGATCGAAATACTCGACTTCTTCTGTTTGTTAAGCACCTCTAAAACGTAGATGAAGTTCTTATACTGAGTTTTTTGGTCTGCCTTTATATTGATTTGAGTTTCCTTTCTCATATTTAAAAGTTTTTTTTCTAACTGAACTCGATTAACAACCTCTCCATTAATAGCAAAAGATTCATTGGTTATTTCAATAGTCGTATCTTTTTTTTGCTCTTTTGAACTCTCCCCAGTTTTTGTCGTTGGGAGTTGTAGATCTAATACATTTTCTTGTTTTCGAAAAACACTCGAAACAAGAAAAAATATCAGGAGTAAAAAAACAACATCAATTAATGGTGTTAGCTCAGGAGTTAAAAACTCTCTTTTCCTTCTGGCCATTACTAAAATACCTCTGGAACGACTCGTTCTTCTAACTCAGTTTCAATTGTATCAATGAGCCTGACAAGATAGTTATGTCCAATGAAGTGAGGGATTGCTACGATCAGTCCCCCTACTGTTGTAATAAGAGCTAAAGAAATTCCCCCAGCAAAAGAACTAGGGTCTTCAAGTCCAGTCCTAGAGATGACATCAAAGGCACCTAAAATCCCCGTAACTGTTCCTAGTAAGCCTAGCAAAGGTGCAATTGAAGCAATGATTTTAATAGTATTTAAACCAGATTCAAGCCTGCTCACGAAAAGTACGATTTCATCTTTAACAAGTGTAAGCTTCACAGCTTCAGATATATTTTTGCCATTAAGCTTTTTAAAGAAATCATCCAAAATTTCCTTCGTCCATTTTTTTATATGTGACTTATATCTTACGAGTGTAATTCCTTTCACTAAAAGTGTACTCAGTCCAACGATATTTAAGAAAACCAATATGTACATAATGATTCCACCACTTTGAACGTACTCAAATAATCTCATAAGTTTAAACCTTTTCTTTTTTGGTATTTAAGCCAAAGCTTCTTTCCAATGTAATAAATAAGAAACAAAATGAGTAATCCACCGAGAATCATCTTGAATCTTTTAAATTGTGCTAAAATCACTTTTCCATAAAGTGCCACTAAAATAATTTGAGTGGGAACTGAAATAAGCGCCGCCAAACCATCTACGGCCAAAAACTTCCAAACACTTACTCCCATCATTCCGCAACTCATATGCCCTGGAAATCTTATTCCTGGAATAAATCTAAATATTCCACAAACCCAAGCTCCATACTTAGAATACCACCTGGCCACCACCTCTAGCTTCTTATCAGGCAAAAGTTTCTGAAAGTAGCGATTACCTTTAAGCCTTGGTCCTAAAGATTTACCTATAAAGTAAATCAGGAGGTCACTTGCCACAACACAAACAAAACAAACAATCGCTAGCGTAATATAGTCAACACCTACTGCTCCTTCATAAGGAGGAGGATAAATACTTGGGTGCATGACCATAAAAGCAATAAAGCCTGCACTCACAAGAATGATTTCTTCTGGAACCGGCAACCCCAAACTACTTAAGGTCATAAATAAAAGAATAAATCCATAAACCTTATTTGGTGAGTATGCGTAAGAGATAAAAAAGTTGGTTATGGCCTCTTCATTGAACATTGAAAATTTTCCTGTACTTCCACAATCGAAAGTAGAAATAAGAATACCAAAAAGGCAGTAAAATGTATTCCAGAAGTTTATACCTACAGCGATACTCAACTTCATCAACAAGAGTTGTTAAATTTGTCCCTGCAGTAATAAACTTATGTTTATGAGTCCAGGCAGTTAAGGGAAAAGGAAGCTTTTTTCCTATTTCAATAAAATAGCACTCTTTTTCAGAAGTAAAACGCCTCAGTACTAACCCATGCCAAAACTGCTCCAAACCGAAAATGCTTACATAAAACTTATATTCATCGCCTTTATCCATTCCATCGAATCGCTCAAACCTCACACTTGTCAAAGGAAAGCTTAGTTGTCTGAACAAACTCTGGTCGAAACTTTCAAATGTTTTGTACATTTCACTATGAACTTCAGTTTTGAACTTTAACTTCATTATTTTTTTTCTTCTATTTGGGCTTCAAGAGATTTAATTTTCTTTTGCATTTCTATGAGTCTTTGCTTTAAACCTTTGATGGCCATTTCATTCAGCAAAATTCGATTGCTAGTGCTTTGTGTCTTGTTTCGATCGACTTTATGTTCTTTCGGGTCATCTTTTAACTCATCAACATCAAAAGTAATTTGGGAGAAAGCCCCAAAGGAAGCTAAGAAAAAAAAAATAAACTTAAAATAATTCATCAACTTGCTCCAATAAAGCTTGAGCCGATTTTTTTTCCAAAATATTCTCAGGAATGATCGCCTTTGCTTTTGAAACATCAGCGTTAATGACTTTTTGTAAGCTATTGATGAATAATTCTCTATCTCTCATTTTTAGAGCATAAATATTAGCAAATAATACTTTTGTCCCCAGGTATTCAGGCGCGATCTTCATCGATTTTTCAAAGTATCTTCTACTTTTTACAAGATCTCCACCAGCAAAAGGAGGAATAACGGCATAATACCCGCCCCAAAACCTTGCGGTCCCTCCATAGAAAAACTTAGGATTATGTTTTTCTATTTTTCTAATCATTGCTTTAATTAACCTAATATACTTAATGGATGTTCCAACTCCTGAGTTTTTCGCCCACATTCCAATATTTGCGAGATACCAATAAATACTCCCGAGTTCCTTACTTGTAAGGTACTTCAAGGCCGAAGCATATTCCCCATACTTAGCAACTCCATTTTTGAATTTTTCATTAGTATAAAGACCCTTCTCTGCCCAATAAGCCCCTGTTTGCCAATGCTTCTTACGCAACCCCAGGTCACTTTCATGATAATAAGCCAGTAAATAGTAGCCCCTTGAAAGCATTTCATAGACTTTATATCGCCTCAATATTTGAGATGAAAGCTCCTGCGGGGCCCTTGCACATAATTCAAAGTGCTTGATAAAGTCTTCTAGCTCACTTTTATGATGTCTTTTTTTCCAGGCGCTCAGTCCTTGTTTAAGGTGCTTGTTGAACTCATCAAGCCCTAAGCCTTCGATCGTTTCTTTACTTGTTAGTAAAAAATGCTTTGGTGAAGATGCACACGATGAGAATATGAAAATCACAAACAGATATTTAAGCCACAAAATCAACCTCATTATTAAATATAGATAAAGTGTATTATATCCCTTGATTTTTAACTAGTTTGGGCGAATGCTCAAGTTTTCAGTGTTATTTGCAGCAAGAAAATAGGTTTTTTTACTGTACTTTACTTTTATTTATGCTAGCATCTACCGCAGTTTGTTAATTTTTAGGAAGTAAAAAAACTATGAATAATCTTAGAGGTGATTTAATGGGTAAGAAGCCTGAGAACATTAAAATTGAAATCGCAGATGGTTTTCCACTAGAGAAGGCCCTTCGAAAGTTTAAAAGAATGTGCGATAGCTACGGAATCGTAAAAGAGTACAGAAAAAGAGAAGCTTATCAAAAGCCTTCTGTAAAAATGAAAGAAAAGCTAGAAGCTGCTGAGAAGCGTAGAAAAAAGACTCAATTCAAGTCTAATCGCTTTAAAAGTAAAATTTAAGACTTTCACATTTAATATTTTTTTTGAAAATGCCTGGCAATGTTTCTTTCATTGCCAGGCATTTTTTATTCTAATGGATGATAACTTTTTGACCGCCAGACTTCTTCAGTCTCTTAAGTTCTTTATTGGCCTTTCTTAAATCTTTTCTTGATGGCTCTTGGTAATATACTTTTGCCTCTTCTTTTTCTATTAACTGGAAGCGTACTTCCTCACCTTGAGTATTCACGACTCTGTAACCAATGACATCTGTTAAATCAAAGAATGTTGCAATCCCTGTATCCCCAGGTTGATCTCCAACAAAAACTCCAGCTTGCAAAGGCACACCTTTTATTTCAAAAGGTAAAATGACTTGAAAACGTTGTTTTATTTCTAAATCAAAAGTGAGAGTCATTCCCAAGACAACCTTTCCTTTCACAAAAGAAAGATAAAGAATAAGCTCTGCTGGATTCACTTTTCCTATTGTGAGTGGAATTGCAAAAACTTCATCATCACCTATAACTGGAAGTTTATTCCCGTTAGGCAGGAGGACTCCTGTCTCACTATATTCAATATTATTGATGAATCGACTTAAGTTTAACGCTAAACTTAAACGATTGCCCTTGTCGATATATGCCGTTCCAACATAGCCTAGCTTACCAAGTTTTAGCTCTTTTTTAGTCCCTGCTGGTAATTCTAAGTCAACGCCTAAGGCATCTAATAAATCAATTTCAACACTTGAAACTAATACTACATCACTATTGCTAGTCACAAATTTCTTTACTCTAAAATCCTTAACAATACTTTTTAGTGGCTCACAAGATGTAAAAAGCATTGGAAGTAACAAAAGTAAAAAATAGTTTTTCATTTTGTCGAACCTCGGTTCCATATCAATCTCCTTAAGACTTAAACAAACTCTTTTTTTAAGTATCGGCAGATTGCAATGGCAAGTTGAGGCTTTTGTTATTGACTTTTCGCATCATTTTAATCTAGTTTAACACATGGAAAACACTTTTTTCTTCGATTTTATCTCTCCTTACGCCTATTTGGCCTGGAAGAAGCTTAAAGAAAAACATTTACTTGATAAACTTCAATTAAAGCCTGTAGTGCTAGGCAAAATTTTCTCTTCTCTGTCCCAAACACCTATCACACAAAATATTCCAAAAAGAGATTATCTCTACCAAAGAGCAAAAATTTTTGCTGAAAAAAATAATATTCCTCTTAATCTTCCCCTACGCCACCCCTTTAACTCTCTCTATCTTCTCAGAATTTCACTCACATCAATTGAAAAATCAGAAAAAAGTACTTTGGATCTAATCGACGCCTTATGGGATTTAGTATGGAGAGACTCTCAAGATGTCGAAGACCCAGACTTACTAGTCGAAAAAATCGCTCAATTAGGCTTTACGAATTCTCATGAATTAATGGAAGGCTCATTTCAAAGAGAAATTAAAAATTGCTTAAAAAAAAATACCGTGAGTGCTTTAGACTATAAAGTTTTTGGTGTTCCAAGCTTTATTGTAAATGAGCGCCTATTTTGGGGCTTAGATACACTCGCAGACTTTGAGGATCAATTATGAATAACTTCACAAGCCTAACAAAGCACCTCGCTCACATTATCAGTGAAACAAATGGGATTAACATTTCAGACACCTTGGAACTTGCGATTGAAGGCACAACAAAATCAGAAGATAAGAAATCACTTATAGACTTTCTTGAAAAATTAAATCTTTTTCAAATCGATAAAATCACAATTGATGAGCTTTTAAAGCATGAAGTCTCTCAATCGTTATTTTTATTTTTTAAAAACTTCCCTCTTAATTTCAGAGAAGAGCATATCCACCTCACAGGGTCACTTGATCAAGATTTTATTTTGCCACGCTTGCAAAAAGCTTTAGAAGGAGAGCACGCTGAAGCAATCTTAAATAAAATTAAGTCCGTCTACCCTGAATATAAAGATATCTCAACCAAAGAAGACATCAAAAAACTCATCACACTTGGTGATACTGAAAAGTTTGACCGCTACTTGCAGATCTTAATTCTTCCCAAGCTTATTTTAACAGATAAGCAGGCCCATAAAGAAGCTGCACTTCACATGGCAAACAAACTTTATCATGAGTATAACATTGGCTTTATTAGATTGAAGTTCACACTTTCACGAGCGAGCTCTAATGAGTTGGATTCTATTCCCGGTATTGAGAATCTGACTGAAGAAGATGTAGTACTAGGTCTTTATGAAGGCTTCAATGAATTTAAAGAAACTCATCCTGACTTTGATTTCGTACTTTCACCATCTTTTAGAAAAGAAGCTGCCCACTTTGATCAAAGTAAATATAAAAGTAAAAAAGAACATATTAATGCTCAGGTAGAAAAGATCATTGAACTTTTAGAAAACTTTCCACAACTGACCCCTCACCTTTGTGATGTTGATACAGTTGGAAATGAAAGAGAGCTATACAGGAAAACACATTTTAAAGATCTAAAGAAAGGTTTAAGGAGATTACAATACAAAGGGTTTTCTATCAGAAGTCACCACGGTGAAACCTGGCATACACTTAAGAAAGGTGTTCAAGCAGTAGATAACTCTATGAATATTTGGCACATCAATACTCTAGAGCACGGTGTAAGCCTTGGGGTCAATCCTAACTTTTATTTTCATTCACTTTATCTTCGAGTTTTAAAAGATAATCAAAACAAGGTTGCTTTAAAAAAAGGATCTCTAGAATATAACGAAGTCCTTTCTATGGATTGGTCTTATCAAGAAGATATTTTAGAGAAATTAAAAGATGGTACTCCTTTAAGCCAAGAGGAGTCTACAAAATTTGTAAAAGTGAAGTTTCATACGGCCAGAGAAGTTGAACATTATCAACATGATGTTTTAAATCGAATGATTCACAAAAATGTCTCATTGATCGCTCTTCCATCTTCAAATAAAAAACTCACAGGGATTCTCAATGATTATAAAGATCACCCTTTTTCTTGGTGGGAGAAAAAAGGTGTGAAGCTTGGGATTGGAACAGATAATTATATTACGCTTGATACAAATTATATTAATGAATTACTTATTGTTTTATTCACCGATGCCATGAGCTTGAAAATCACAAAGCTTCTCATGGTTGCCACAGGTGAAAACAGAAGGCCTTATATTAGTCAGCTCCTTTGGAAAATGAGAGATCTTTTCTAAATCCCGACAAAAACGCTGCGAATTAAATCAGGTACCAATTACCGCATTTTAAGCGCGAGTTTACGATTTTGAAGCTTTAACACGATAACTCTTCTAAGAAGATACTTAAAGAGGGATTTCTTATGTTAAAGAAAATGTTAATTCTACCACTCATTTTACTTGCCTCTTGTGGGCCTGAGAATTTAAAACCTACAGTCAGAACTACTCCTCCAATTGTACCGGCCGTTAATAAAGGCGAAATTAGTTACTGTGCACTTGACCCTGAGAAAATCTCAGATTCATTAAGAGTTGTTTTTGCCATTGATACTACTGGAAGTAACGTTGTCACAACTTGTCCGGACCAAGGTTGTCCTACCGATCCAGATGGAGCGCGAAGATACCCTCCTCTTGAGCAATATATTAGTAGTAGAAGAAGTCTTCCAAACTTTAACCCTGAAAATGAAAGGTATGCTCTTTTTCAATGGTCTGCCAGTAATGATGTATGGAATGGATCACAACAAGCTGATGTGGGAAATGATGAGAGGTTTGTTTCGATTGATGACTTTGAGGGAATCCTCAACGCTCAACAAGGTCTTTTAGATACAAATGGAACTCCTTACTCTGGAACGCTTTCAAAAATTGGATCACAAATAAGAGCTGAAGCGTTAAGTATAAAAACAAAATATGAAGATGCAAAAGCAAACGGTGAAGACCCTAGCCTAGAGTGTTTTGATGTTGTGACTGTCTTTATCTCAGATGGCTTTCCCCAACCGCCAGAATCAATTGAAACTATCGAAGGAGCTACTCAAGGGATAATGGATCTTGATACCGATCCTGAGATTGGTCGATTTATTTGTAATATTACAATTAACTCTGCTTTTTATAATTCTATTTCTCTACAACCTGCAATTGATCGCTTAGAGGCGATTGCCAAAAAAGGGAACGGAAAGTTTTTTAACTTCCTTGGTAATGATCCAATCGATTATAACAAGGTGACTCAAACTCAAACAAGAAGGATTGTGACAGAGCCGACTGATCTTTTTGTTGTAAACGAAAGTATCGTTTGGAGCTTAAATGATCAAACTTACCTTCCTGATCTTGATAGTGATAGAATCCCAGATAAGTATGAATATTCTTTTTGTGCTCCCCACCCCGATGAAGTTAAAGATGTAAAACGTTGGGATAAATTTTTTGATTGTGACAACAATGATATTAGAGATGGTGCTGAGTTTTGGGTTACTATTCCAAGACAGCAGTGTAAAAATGAAAGTTGTGACCCTACCCAGGCAAGAAAGATGGTTTGTCGTGATGTTGATGGAAATCAAATGGATATCGATGGTGATGGACTTCTTGATTGTGAAGAAAACTTGTTAGGATCTCTTGAAGATCAATTTGATTCAACTCAAGATAGTATTCCAGATCAAGTAAAGTTTAGACACTTTTATAATATGGTCCCACCAGGTGATGGGAACTCTCCTATTGATCCATCTTCAAGTAAAGATACTGATGGTGATGGTATTAGTGATTATGAAGAGATTAAATACAATACTCCTTGGCAATATCATAATAGCTTAAGAACAAATGGCTTTACTCCTTTTGAGTATAAGCCGTTAGCCACCTATGAAGATCCTCAAACAGGACTTAAATGTTTTAAGTATGAAATTAATGATATCACTGTCGCTTCATATAATGATCAGATCGCAGTTTATATTATTCATAAAGAATTAACAGGAACAGGGCGAAAGTTTTTAGAGGTAGGAAGAAAAAGAATTGGGCATGCAGGTATTCCAGGATACTTTAAGTTTGATTTTGATGATTATGAGTTAAGAACTTCTAAATAAAGTTCACTCTCTTTTATTAGATAGCTTTAATCTCACCTGTTTTTATTGTAATCTCGAAGTTAGGCTTACCTGAATACTTATCAGATAGGCTTTTCACTTGAGAGAAATCTCTGACTTTCAAAAAAACTCTATTTAAATCTTTATCTTTGTGAATTAGCTTGATGTCGGACAAGTCTAATTCATTAAAATCTTTATATGAGACAATTACCTCTCCTGTCATATATCCAATGTCATTATTTAATTTATTCACAACGACTGGAAAATTTTGATCCGAACCAGCGTAAGGATCTAGAGGCGTTGTTTTATACTCTAAGAACCCCCATTGAGTCCTAAAAACTTCACCCAATGAAGTATCAAAATCTCTTTCAGGGACAACCGTTGTTTTGTGAGTAGTAGAAAGATAGTACTCAATATCTTCTGAGGCCCTCAAGCTAAGTTCATCTTTTAGGCCGTACACAACCTTTAACGACTCAAGAGGTAAAGATTCCCCTTTCAATAACAATTCTTCTAGCTTTTCTATTTCATTCACCTGAGCTGGCTCTCTCACTTGTAATTGACTTTTTTTCTGATCAACCCTTTTTGCTACTTTGGGCTTTTTGCTTAGACTATCAACTTTGTTTCCCATCTGGTTTTCAGTCACATTCTTTTTCACCACATTTTTATCAGAGAAAAGGACATACCCTGCGCCACCAGATATTAATAAAACTAATATTAAAAAAAAATGTTTTCTATTCATAATTTATTTTAGTGTATTCAGGTCATTAAAACCATAAAATTTTAACTGTGCTCCGGCAAAGGTTCCACTCCCAGATGAACTACATGCTTTAACCTTCCAAACACCCTTGGCATTGAGCCCCATTGGTGCTCTCACATTAAAACGTTGAGTATAACCCATATTAGTTGAGCTTGAATCTTCTCCTATATTTTTGACCATAAATGTTTTTCCTTCCGGAGAGACAAGAAATAAACCTAGAGAAGACTTCGCAATATTACTCACACTCACACTCGCTTCAACAGACCATATTTGAAAATCTGTTTGAAAATCTAGGTTTTGTTCAGAGCAATTTCCTGCAGTGATAGCAAAGCTAGTTTCTTCTGTTAAAGTCATTTCTTCAGGATTAGGAATTTTCATATCACTTGTATATTTCTCTGCTAAGTTTACAGCAGCAGTTATATTGGGAACTCCAAATCCATGATCAAAGCTATGCTCAAAGTCTAAAAACCCTGTATCCGTACTGGCCACCTTAGCTTGATTTCCAATAGTACCTGAATACTTAGAACTTCTATCAGTAATATTTTGATTCGCGCTCTTAATTAAGACATACAATACATCTGTCCAGCGAGGGTTTCCCACTGACTTTTCGAGGGCCTCAGTGACTATACCGGCAGCTCCTGCAACTGTTGGTGTTGCTGAAGAAGTTCCATTCATAGCACAAGTGTAGTTATCGCCACCTCTATAGGTAGTACAAGTCCCCAGAGCTCCTCCTTTATGAGCATAGCCACTTAAAACAAGATTTGATCCTGGCGTAGAGTAATCGACCACTTGATCATCTGTTCTTAAAGCAGCAATTGCATTGATGACATAAAGACTTGCCTGCCCTTCCATGTTTCCATCTGCTCCAACAAATCTTCCATCATTTCCATTTGCTTTAAAATGCAATACGTTATTTTGTGTTGCTCCAAAGATGGCCGCGGCTGCAACAGAATCACTAGAACTTCTTGCCTGATGATTACTAACACTCGAATATGGGACACCAAAGCTTCCGCTCCAAATGTCTACAGTTGAATCTTTTTTATAAAGGTCAGACATGACCGCATTAGTTTGACTTGCGGCCTCTCCGATAAAGTTATCTGCCGACAAAGTACTTTCCCAAGCAACGCCCAGTAGACCCTTTCCATTATTTCCAACAGCCCCAATAAGTCCACCACACATTGTTCCATGGCTTGAATATACTAACTGTCCTTGTCTGTTTCTTGTTCGTAATTCGGTAGGATCTTCATCTGCAAAAGATGAGTTTCGATAGTCTCTAGAGCCAAACTTTGTATAATTAGCACTAATATCTTCATGAGAAAAATCTAAACCAGTATCGCTCAAATGTATTCGAACACCTTTGCCTGTATAATCTTTATAAACTTCACCAACATTTAAATCTTTTGTTACTGCGCTTTCTGACATGTTCCCAGAAGCTGCTGCCAGGTTTTTGATTGATTGATTATTTGCCAAGATATGCCATACGTGACAAGCATAAGGATCATCAACTCCCAGAAAACTGTTCCAATCACTACATTGACTTAATGAACTTTTATCAACGATTGGATTTCTTGAACCAGGAACATCTGGATCAGTCTTATTTGATCCTCCCCCTTGTGCTGGGGATGATGGTTGAGAATCTGCAGTCACAAAAGCTGACCGAACGGGAGCTTTAATACAGCTAATTAACCCCAATATTAAAAAAATTTTTATATGCATTAAAGAATACTCCTCAAAAAGTTATTTCTCTATTCTAAGCACGGGATTTTAAATTCTAATTCAGGGTTGTTGTATTTTATTTATTTCAGTCACTTGGCTTTTTTCAAGGTTTTTAGAAGTGCCTCAATATTTTTGCACTCTTTATAAATAAAGATTTATCTTCTTGGTTTTAACTCTTGTGCAATGTTTCAGTCTGTCTTCGTGTACTTTTGTTGGCGGTGATTTCTTTGTCATAAAGACTGCAAACTTAATGATTTCCAGTAATTACTCTTAGAGCCACTATCTTTACTCAAGTTTTCTGTGTTTCCAGGCGATAATAAGATTGAGGGAACTGTAAAATTGAAGGAACGTCTCATGAAGAAACTAAATGTGTTACTCACTATTATCTTGCTTAGCTCTTGTGGACCAGAGTACTTGCGCGACACAAGTAAAACGGCAGTAGTAGAAGAAGTGACCAAGAAAATTTTTGTTGAAGCTTGTACTCTTGATCCTGAATCAATCGGATCCAAGAAGATGTCTCTTATCTATCAAGATGAGTCAGGAAGTAATCAGACAAGTGACCCTACTGCGCAATTTCGATATCAAGATTTTGCTAACACACTACCTATAGTTAATGATCCAAATAGTTTAATTGCAACTTTTTTCTTTCAAGGAACAAATGTAGATCAATTACCTGGAGTAAATTTCATTCAGGGAATAGACAAGCCCCCATTTACTCATGACATGGTTAGTCTCAAACAGACACTTCAAAATCATCAACCTGTTGATAATGGAGGAACTCCTATTGGGAAAGTGGCCGATGATGCTTATGATAGACTCGTAACGTTTGCAGATGAAATTTTAGATAACCTTCAAGATCCAGATGAAGAGGTAGAGCAATATAGTGTTTCTGTTAT
>Ga0114957_1003338_pt1 | contig 14544 bp, 19 predicted proteins | sample BantaG_FD_87175 | JGI IMG/M metagenome (GOLD analysis project Ga0114957, IMG submission 87175) | Marine algal microbial communities from Bantry Bay, Ireland - BantryBay_4 metaG | ecosystem: Host-associated > Algae > Red algae > Unclassified | place: Bantry Bay, Ireland | collected 2014-11-21 | reverse complement strand
CAAGAAGTTGTCAGGTTACTTATTGTCGTCAAAGAGTTATTCGCAGAAGAGGACCACGGTGCGATCGAGGGGATAGAAGGAGTAGGTGCCGAGCTCCAAGAAGAGATAATAGAGGGCGACCAGGAAGGAGAGGCTAGTTAAAAACCTTCGTTCCAACTCTTACCCAATTGCTCCTAAGTTTAGTTGCAATTGGGTAATCTGAACTCATTCCCATAGATAACTTTAATTCTGAATTAATTTGATCTCTGAGAGAAATTAATGTCTCAAAACACTTTTTGGCTTCTAACTCAAGCTTAGATGTTCGAATTTTACCTATTGTCATCAAACCTTCAATGTTTCCTTCGAATAAATCAATCGCAAAAATTAACTCCTCCAAGGATTTAAAGCCACTCTTTTCATTCTCTCCAGATGTATTTACTTGAAAAAAGGTTTTTACGCTTGTTTGAATTTGATTTAATTTTTGGACTATTCTTAAGTTTGAAACTGAGTGGATGGCATAGAGTTTTTCTAACTTACATAGTGGCTCAATTTTATTTGTCTGCAGATTCCCTATAAAATGCCATCTAATATCGAGAGAGCTTAAGTCTCTACTTTTATCTATTAATTCTTTAACCTTATTTTCTCCGAAGTCCCTATGTCCGAGCTCATAGAGGTACTTGATTTCATCAGCCGTTCTCATTTTACTTACAATTAATAATTGAGTGGGAGGTTGAAGCTGACGAATAATACCTTGATAATTATTCTTTAAGTGATCCAAGGTTTATTTTTTCTTTTTAGCTTTTTTCTTTTTAAAGTTAATATTTGCATTCACTGAAATATCGTAATTTTCTAAAATCCGATCGATCTCTGACTCAAGATCAATTTTTTCAAGATAGCTTCCAATCTCACCTCGAAGTCCACTAATAAAGTCATCTCGTGTGTTTTTAGCATTATCGATTAAACTTGAGACCGAATCTCTTTGTGAAATTTCATTGATGATATTTTTGACTGCTTCTTCTGTAACGCTTGCGGCCCCAAGACCAGTGCTGAGTGCGTTTTTGACAATATCAGCGAGAATACTCTTTTTTTCTTCTTTACTCATTTCTTCTTCGCTCTCTCATGAAATGCTTTCATCATTTGTGGTAAACTCTTTTTTACTAGTTTGTTAACAATCATTTTTGGAGCAAAGACTTTAAAGTTAACTTCAGCAGCGTAAGTGACTTTTGTTTTCTTCTTACTCACCTCCTCTAGTTCCCAGAAACCATTATTCTCTTTAAACAGGTCACCAGAATCCAAAGACCAAGAAACTTTTGTTGGCTTTTCAATTTTTACATTAATTGTGTACTCAAACTTTTTAATCAAGTTGAGATAATACTTTGCTTTAACTGTTTTTTTTGTTTTTTTGATGATTTCGATTTTTTCAACTCCATCAACAAAATCAGGGTAAGATTCAAAATCTTCGATGACTGAAAAAATATCTTCTAAAGATGCATCAAATGTTTCGGTTCTTTCAACTTGTGCCAATTAATACCTCGGTTTTTTATCAAAGTGATGTTCAGCTCTAATATGTCTTATTGTACCAGACTCACTTCTCATCACAACCGAATGAGTTGCTGCCCCCCAAGATTTAAAGCGGACTCCATCCAAGAAACTTCCGTCCGTAACTCCTGTTGCACAAAACATTACATTTCCACTCGCTAAGTCTTCAATGCCAAGGACTTTGCCCATATCTGAAATTCCCATTTTCTTAGCTCGTTCAATCTCTTCATTGTTTCGAGGCTTTAAAATTCCTTGAAAATCTCCCCCCAGGCACCTTAGAGCAGCTGCAGCAATCACGCCTTCAGGAGCTCCACCTATACCAAAGAGTATATCAACCCCAGAATTAGGGTTACAGGTAGCAATAGCTGCAGAAACATCTCCATCGCCTATTAGATAAATTCTTGCACCTGCTTGTCTAATTTCTTGAATTAAATCAGCGTGTCTTGGCCGATCTAAGACAATTGCAGTTAAGTCCTGAACTCTGCACTTTTTTATTTCGGCAACACGTTTTAAGTTCTCTGTTGCAGTGGAATTAATATCTATAATTCCTTTGCAATCAGGTCCTGCTGCAATTTTTTGCATATATGTATCTGGAGCATGTAATAAAGCACCCTTGTCTCCAATGGCCATTACTGAAATTGAATTGGGACTTCCATTAGCACAAATAGTTGTTCCTTCAAGAGGATCAAGTGCAATCTCTAAAGAAGGCCCTGAGCCTGACCCAACTTTTTCTCCGATATAGAGCATCGGAGCTTCATCTCGTTCACCTTCTCCTATCACCACTGTTCCATTGAAATCGATAGAATCGAGCATTTTCCTCATAGCATCCACTGCTGCTTGATCAGCTGCCTTCTCATCACCTCGCCCCATTAACCTGGCAGAAGCAATTGCTGCCATTTCTGTGACACGAACGAACTCCATTGCAAAATTTCGATTCAAAACATCTCCTTGGAAATCAGATTTCTTAAGGAGAATCATAAGTTTTAAAGCACAGTTTGCAAAGAATAAGTGATTTAACGAGACTAAATTTAAAATATTTAAGAACGGATTTTATTCAAAACAAACTCATGATCTTCAGCTGCAATTTCATTACTTTTAAGTGATGAAATAAAGCGGTGACAGCGCTGCATAAAGATTTCATCATTTCTTTCATGAAAATGAAATTGAAACTCATCTTCACTACTTAAAGGAGTTTCTTTACCTCTCATTGAGATTATTTCTCCTGTACGAGGACCTTTATAAAAATCCCACTCAAAAAGCTTTTTGTGCATTATTAATTCAAACTTAGATATTTCTCCGCTTGGGAATGTCCAGAGAAAGAACTCAACTGGCCCATCGGCTTGGAACCAGTACTTCAAACCTTTCGGTGTATTAAGACCTAAGTTTTCGGTATGCAGTGCCTTTGTATTTTTCACAATTCGATCCATTGAAAGAAATTCATCAACGACTTTTAAGTCACTAATAAACTTAACTCCCATGCGTCTACCTTCAATCCATTTTACTTCAGCTTGAATTTCACACTTCTCACCTTTCCAACTCACGTCACCTGAAAAAGTATCCCCAACCTGAAAAGAAATTTGTCCCTCAGTTTTAGTGATCTGCATTCCTGTCGTTGAGATATCTCGAATTGAGTAGGTCTTGTGATGCTGATTCATTTTATCTGAGACTCTAAAAGTAAGATAATTGAGAGGAAATCGAGGTAACACTCTCTTTTCTATTACACCTTTTAGGTTATCAATTAAGTTAAAAGCTTCACTCATTTTTTCTTCTCCTCAAAGACTTATTGGCCAGTCCACGCTATTATTATAGCTCAAGGATTAATTTTACTAAGTAATAGGAAAATTTGGTGATAAACTCACCATTCTTACTTTATATGAGACATGCCCATGGATGAAAATGAAGACGATTGGAACATTGATAATCTCCCAAACAGGCTTACCCTCTTTCGAATAATTCTCATCCCTATTATATTAGGGATGCTCTATGCGGCAAAGTTCACTAATTCTGCTGAAAATGAACTGTTCTATGGAGTGATTGCCGCCTGGTGTTTTGTTGCTGCTGCTATCACAGACTTTCTAGATGGCTATATTGCACGTAAACGCAATATCATCACAGTCTTTGGATCTTTCTTAGACCCTATTGCAGATAAGTTTCTTGTTATTAGTTCACTTATCATGCTGCTTTCCCTTGCTCGTTTACCAGACTGGATCGTTCTAGTTTTAGTTCTTCGTGAAATGTACATGACCTCACTTAGGCTCTTGGCCAGCTCTCATAAACTCCAGGTCCCAGTCAGTGGCCTCGGAAAGTGGAAGACCACAGCTCAGATGGTTGGAATACCTATGCTCATGGTTGGTGGCCCTTGGTTAGGGCTTCCTTTCGTGTTCATAGCTAAAATCTTTATCTATGCTGCCTCTCTACTTTCTCTGACATCTGCGCTAATCTATTCAGGTAATCTTTTAAAAAGACTGAAATCCAAAAGAAAGGAAGCTAGACTTGAAAGAAAAAAGAAAAAAGCTGCTCGTAAGAGTCTTCGGCTCTGATAAACCAGGAATTACTTCAAGATTAACCTCTATTATTTCAACTCATTCTTTACAAATTTTAGACCTAGGTCAATCTGTCACTCAAGGCTTACTCTCACTTAGCCTTTTAGTTTCATTTGATGAGCAAACTTCATTGGAAGAGGTAGAAAAAGATCTTCTCTTGGCCGCAAAGAACCTTGATATAAACATTGAGTACAAATCTTTAGATAATAGTGAAGAACTTCAAAAGAATTACTCTCAAAACTTTGTTATTTCAAGTGTTCACCCTCAAAGAATTAGATCCACTTTTCTTGCGAAGTTAACAAAACTTTGTGCTAGCCAAAACTTGAATATCATCTCGATCGAAAATAAATCTAAAAAAGAAAAAATGACAAGCCTTGATCTCAAATTGGGCACGAATGATATTTTCGATTATGAAGCTTTAAAAAAGAAAATCATTGAACTCTCGCTTGAGTTTAGTACTGACATTGCCATTTTAAGAGACAATGTTTTTAGATATAACAAACGTCTTATTATTTTTGATATGGATTCAACACTTATTAAGTGTGAAGTCATTGAAGAGCTTTCAAAGCTTGCAGGGTCTCATGCTGAAGTAAAAAAAATTACAGATCTTGCTATGAACGGTAAAATCGACTTTACTGAATCCTTGCGAAGAAGGGTCAGTACACTAAAAGGAGTTTCCCTTAAGGACTGTAAAACTATTACAGATAAGATTGTCCTCAATGATGGAGTTGAAGACTTTATTCAGATAGTCAAAAGTCTTGGCTATAAAACAGGAGTAATCTCTGGCGGGTTCACGCTTTTTACAGAGTATTTCAAAGAAAAACTAAAGCTCGATTACGCATTTGCTAATCAACTAGAGATCGATGCAAATGACCTTTTAACAGGAGGCTTAAAGGGCACAATAGTTGATGCAAACCAGAAAGCGATGCTTTTAGATTTAATTGCGCAGCAAGAAAGTGTTTCATTAGAACAAGTGGTGGCCATCGGAGATGGGGCAAATGATCTTCCCATGCTTTCTAAAGCGGGAATGGGGATTGCTTTTCATGCTAAACAAATTGTAAAAGACCAGGCCGGTCATCAAATGTCTCATGGGCCAATGACTTCCATACTTTCCTTTTTGGGGATTCCGGAAGGTTATACTCCTGCTGGATAATAGCTCTAAAAATAAGTTACAATCTAAAAATGAACACTATTATTACTCAAAAAAAGAAGAATCAGTTATTCTTAACCATTTTCATTTCAACTTTATTAATTGACCAGGCTATAAAATTTCTATCTTTAAAGTACTTAAAAGATCTTGGTGAAGTTAGTTTTCTCAATGGTTTTGCAAAACTCATTTATGCAACAAATAAAGGAGCTTGGGGTTCTCTCGGCTCGACCTGGCCGGAGCCATTAAAAAAGATGTTTATTATTATTATTCCATTACTTGTCATGGGTTGGGTTCTTTATTACATCATAACGAAAAAAGATATAAGCAAACATGAGCTTATCGCTTACTCTCTTATTGCTGGAGGAGGGATTGGAAACTTAATTGACCGAATCATTCATTCAGAGGTTATTGATATGTTTTGGTTTGGATTTAGAGGATATCGTTTTCTTCAAACCAATATTTTTAATGCTGCGGATGTTTTTATCATGCTTGCTTTCTTTATTTTAGTTTCAGCAGAGATTTCAAAGTATTTTAAAAAGGTAACTTAATTTTCTTTTTAATTTCATCTAATGCTTTATTTTTCAACTTATTCTTCTGAGCCTCTTCGAAGTCTTTTCTGATTTTAGTAAAGGCATTGCTTAAGCTTGAGATTTTCAACTCTGATTCCCCTAGCGGCTTTAAAAGATCTGCTTGATCCTTGGATAGTTTTGAAAACAAGTTTTTCTTTTGCTCTTGTACTTTCTCGTCAACAAATAAAGAAGCCTTCTTTTTTGCTTCACTCACTTTTGTTGAAATAAAATTACTAATCCCTTGTTTAAATTTCATATCAAAGTCCGAGGATATTCTTATTTTTGGTCTAAAGTAGCTACCTGAAAAGAGTGATTTCAAGCTTAACTTTGGAATATCATCTAAAACTTTTGAAAGAATTTTGTTCACTTGAGGCTCTTTTGTTTCAAAAAGCCAATTTACATCTTCAAGGTTTGACACAAGTTTGATTTTTCCATCCTCATCACCCAGAACTCCCGAGAAGTTGGTAGTAGCAATAGCTTTCTTCAAGGTGAGTTTGAATTTTTCAGACTTGCTTAAACGAAGCTCCTTAATCGGAAAAGACCTGACTGAACCTGCGACATCTGCCAAGTATTTTCCCGTGTCATAGTTTTTCTTAACCGTACCTTTGACACTTACACCATCGATTTTCTCTTGTGGTAAGTCACCGTCGATTTGAAAAGTCATAGGTGATCCAACCATTCTTTCATCAGAACTAAAGTTTTTGATAAACCCTTTGAAGCCGACTGACCCTTTATCTGATTTATTTAAATAGGCAAATGCATCTAGGTTCAATTCTTTAAGCCAAATTTTAGGGTACCCTCGCTTTATTGGATAGTGCACACTAATCCCCTTTGCTCTCTCGTGAGGTGTCAATTCTTTTGCCTCATCGACATTACTTTGCGGGATGTATTCTTTAAATTGATGCCAATAAAGCATATAAGGAGCAATTAAGGCTTCAATATAGTTTCCAAAGACACTTTGAGATATTTCAGAAACATTTAAATTCGGAATATTCAAATACTTCTTCATATAGTTTTTATCTAAAGCTATAGAGCTTTCAATTTCCTTCGGAATATTACTTACTGATTTAATATCTTTTCTCAAGCTTGCCACTGAGCGTTTATATTCATTAATTTTCTCATCCGCTTGTTTTTTAAGGGTCTTAAACTTATTGAACTCTTGCAGTAGTTCAGCCGGTTTTTTTGATATTTTTAGCTTTTTTGCGTCATTAAGGATCGCCTGTACTTGCGAGAGGTCTTTCAACTTAGCGATATCTCCTTCCCATTGAGATTTTTTATCTTCAAGTAACTTCTTTTTTTCTTCTATTATTGAAGGGGATTTAAGATCTAGCTTGATTGCCTTTATCCTATCAACAATATTACCGTTACCTTTTAATATTGAGATAACACTTTCTAAGACATTACCCTTTAAAAGTTTATCTTTTTCTCCTTTGAGCTTTCCTGTCAGGTCAAGTTTCCCTTTCTGGTTTTCTTTACATTTAGGGTAAATACTCGCCTGCGCCTTCCTTGAAGCATTAAATAAAAGTCCAGATAAAGTAGAATCCTCTATCAGTATTTTAGACCTCAAGATTGCATCCCAATTCAAGCGTAGATTAAAATCTTTAATTTCTAGGAGGTTTTTATCTGGGTGAGAGTAATCAGAAATCTCTAAACCTTTAACTTGAAGTTTGAGAGTTTTAAATTTGGTTGTAAAGCTTTGAATATCGACTTGAGCACAGTTTGCATTACGCAAGCTTCTCATAAGCACCCACTTGACGTGAGAATCAAATAAAAAAGTGAAATACAAGCCTATTAGTAAGCTTAAGATAACTAAAAGGCTTAAAAACCCCTTTCTTATCACACCTTTGTTTTTATTCTTATTAACCAAAGAATTGTTCATAACTGACATACCACTTATAAATTACTGTCGCTTTTAAAAGCTTCCAAAATTTTGTTTTTTCAAACTTCGCAACAACTGTTTTTTTATATTTTTTAACAAGAAAGTAAAAAAGAAAGTAAACGAAAGGAGATAGTATTATGCCGACAATCCCAGATCCCATGACAACTGTATTATTAAACCTTGTATAGGGTAAGATTGGCATGTTGTACAAATTAGTAAAGAAACTCTCCCAAGATTTATTTTTCAAGATCATATAGCCTATTTTATGAAAGACTGGGTCAAGAAGGTACGCGACAAAGCGAAAGAAGAATGCACTTAGTAAAGCTGCGCCTGCTTGAACTCTGAATATAACAATAAGAAGAATAATAAAAATACCCTGAAGGCTCAACCATGGAGATAAGCCTAAGATAAAGCCTAAACTAAGTCCTAAGGCAATCGGTTTTGCCCCATTCTCAGAGTTTAATAACCTTAGTAAAGAAAAGATTTGCTTTAATAAAATCGTCATTTTTCAAACCACTTCGCTTGATTCACTATACCTCCGCTTCTTTTGGCAGATTCAAGACCTGTCACTGAGTCTTCAAAGATAATAACGTCTTTGGGCCGCACTCCTCCAAACTTTTCGAAAGCAAGTAAATAGGGGTCAGGAAAAGGTTTCGTTTTAACTGTGTCTTTTGTTGAAATAGTAAAAGAAAAGTAACTTGAGTCTATTTTCTCTTTCACCTCTTGGAGGAAGCTCTCCTCACTGGCAGTGACAATTGCTAATTTTTTTTTATTTTCTTTAAGTCCTTTTAATAAACTCTCCATCTCAGGCTCTAGTAAGCTCCCTTTTTTAGATTTCTCTTTGAGGAGAAATGCACACTCGTCGTGTTTTTTGTTTAAAAAGGAATTAAGCTCAACTGAAGTCAATCCGCTTAAACTTTGAAGTTTTACGAAAGCATCTGTATCTGCCACTCCCACAAACTCTTTCATGACTTTATCCATTGGCCAGTTAATGGAAAAACACTCTTTCATCACACTTTGGAGAGCACTCATATGAATCGTTTCTGAATCTAATAAGGTTCCATCCATATCAAATATGAAGTAATCATAATTCGAATATAAATCGATCGCTTCACTGATACTTGGAATGTGGTCCCATTTTTTTGTGATCATGCTTGTTTTTGCTCTTTCATTATTTCGTTAACACTTAATCCTGTATATTTTTTTACACCCTTAAATAGGTGCATTAAAACTAAAGCTAAAATGACCATAGAGGGAATCAAAATTACCACATAGCCTTTCCAAGTCATATCAGCTATTTGTTGGTTTAGTATTTGCTCTCTAACAGATTTTTCTAACTCTTTTGGGATCTCAGTAAAAATTCTAATCGCTAAGATGTAATTTAATATTGCGCTGAAAAAGAAAGATAAGGAGAAGTAAATCGTCGAAGTTTTTAAATGCTTTTGATACTTTTTTTGTGTCCCAAACTCATCGAGCTTTGATTTAATCTTCTCAGTTTCAATCAAAGACTCATTATTTATCAACATGTTAATAAGAGGTTTTCCAAAGAAGGCAGAAGCTAGAACAAAAAGGCCAATAACCGTAGGGAAAGCTGCTTCTTTGATGGCAAACCAGTGGCCTTCCGCTTTTAAAAGGCCTAGTCCTCCGGTCAGTAAAATGCTTAAAAAACCTAATAGAGAAATAAAGTTCTTCTCTTTAAATTTTAAATAATCGTAAAGGGCCCAACAAATTGGAACAAGAAGAGCAATAATAAGTGCTTTAGTTGCTCCGTTTGCTCCTAGGTAAGCTGCACCTTTATTTAAAATAAAGGTAGGTAAAACAATATTAACTATTAGTTCATTTAGTGGATTTTTTTGAGGCTTCTTATTCATGGACAATATTGTAACTTGATACGAGGTAAAAGAAAGCTATTTCTTTTACCTCGTTAATATCTTGAAGTTATTTAGCTGCAAAATCTAGTGCAAAAGCAAGCCCTAGCTTAGCAAAGTTTGTTGCCTGGTCGGCTCTTCCATTTGATTCATCAATTAAATCTTCGCTTGTATGTATTTTCAGATTAAATCCTTTCCTTCTTTTGATATCTATATCCCCCTCAGTCGGGTAAACAGCAGGAACTCCCATTGCATGCCAAGATGCATGATCAGAACATCCATAGCCACACTCGGCAGTTCCCCATTTAATTTTCACGTATTCATCAAGCAAAACTCCAAGATAACTTGTTAACTCAGCATTTGTATGGTCAGTCACAAAATATAATTCATCTGGGCTTGCTTGAAAGTTAGTCATATCAAATTGTAAAACTCCTTTGACTGTGTATTCAGAACCTCTTCTCGTGAATTTTCTTGCAATATGTTTTGAGCCTAAAAGTCCTTTTTCTTCACCTGCGTAACCCATAAAAAATAATGTTTTATTTGGCTTAAAACTAGTCTCACCAATTGCCCTGATTATTTCGGTAATAGTTGCAATCCCAGAGGCATTGTCATCAGCTCCAGGAGCATGCAAATTACTCTTATTACAAAATGGAGAAAAGCGAGGGCATTTAGAAATTGAATCAATATGCCCACCGATTACAACGGCATCTTTAGTTTTTCCTTCGATTTTTACTATGATTGAAGGTTGGGCAAATCTATGCTTCACAAACTCTAAACTCGCATCTTTGCGTCCTTTGAGAAGTTTTAGCCAATGATTGCCAATCCACTTTGCAGCTGCCACTCCAGTTTTAGACTCAAGGTACCTGTTTTTATATGAGGATAAATGCTTAATTGTTTTTCTAACTTCAATTTCTTTCACTTTATTGATCGTAGCTGCAATCCGCTCATCCCTTTTAATACTAGTAGGAAATTGTGGTCCAAAAAATTTATTCTGGGCTTGCTTCATTCTTGCTGCTCTAGATTCACTAACGAAACTCATTAGATCTTCATGAGAATCAAAGCTAAAAAATCCACCACATCTCTTGTACTTTTCGTGTACATTATGAGCTATATGATCAACCGTGTTTTCATTAACTCTTAAAGCTAATGTCCCATTTTTGAATCTAAATTTACTTAAATTTTTGCTTTGCGGTAGAATGCTTTGCATCTGCGGCTCCATTAAAATATATTTGAAGCCATCGTTTGCAAAACTTGTTACACAAAAAGACATAACCATCAGTAGTAGTATTTTCATAATTTCTCTCCCTAGAAATTTCATTCAGTTCTAGAATTGTATTGAGTAAATTTGATAATCACCAGGGAAGTCAGACTATTTCAGTTTTCACAAATAAATGACATTTAAGGCTTTTTATACTCTAGCGGTTTCTTTCTATTTGGATACATTTTCTGACAAAGCTCGCACCTTATTCCATTACAGCCTCTGGCCTGACAGTACTCTCGGCCATAAAAGATTATTTGCAAATGGAGTTTATTCCAAGACTCTTTTGGAAAGAGTGCTTTTAGATCTTCTTCTGTTTTCTTTACATTCTTTCCACTGGTTAATTTCCAAATTTGCCCTAAACGATGAATATGTGTATCGACAGGAAAAGCCGGGACATCAAATGATTGCGCCATAACGACTGAAGCTGTTTTATGACCAACTCCTGGTAGTTCTTCAAGTTTTTCAAAGCTTTGTGGAACTTCCCCCCCATGCTCTTCTATTAATATTTTAGATAATTCCCAAATGGCCTTAGATTTTCTTGGAGACAGGCCACAAGGCTTAATAATCTCCCTTATCTCATCGATGGAAAGCTTAACCATCTCCCAAGGAGTATCTGCTTTTTCAAATAAAAACGGAGTAACTTTGTTTACGCGAACATCTGTGCACTGCGCAGACAATAAAACTGCAATTAAAAGCGTATAAGGATCCTTGTGATCCAGTGGGATTGGTGTTTCAGGGAAGAACTCTTCCAGTTTTTCATGAATATACTTAGCTCTCGCTTTTTTTGATCGACTTAATTCTGCCATTACTTATTACATAATTGTCACTTGAGGCAGTGTCAAAGAAAATTTCCCTTTCTTTGCTTCTTTTTGATCTATACAATAAGCTTTAGTTATGAAGAAAATAAAATGTTCTTATTGGTCAATCGAAGAAGAAAAAAAGCAAGCGATTGATTATTATAAATTTTTAGATGAAAAAGTTATCGATAAAGTTCAAAAGCTTTACGATTCTGAACGATTCTCAAAATTTGAGCCTATAAATCAGGAAGACCCTAACCTTGTTCCTGTTGTTTTTCATGACAATAAACCTATTACTCAAACCCTAAGAATAAGACCAGTCTTCAATATACACGAAATCGAACTTTTACAAGTCGATCTCTCTCCTCAGAATCTTTTATTTCGGACTTCTGAAAAACATAGCGTTCAAGAAAAATTCATTTTTGAAATTCAACTTCAAGAAAATGTTTATATTTGTGCTGAGGTTGAAAATATTTTTAACAAGGATCATAAATTCTTATACAAAACTAAAGTGATATTACCTCTTTGTAATAAATTTCAGCTTTACCAATCAAACCTTAGAGCTGCTTTGGAGCTATAACTTCTTTCTTAGTAATAATAGTCCATCTCTAAATGGAAAATAGTTTACAAAGAAATCCTTACTCAAACGCGTCCTCACCTCTTCATGTAAATGTCTCATGGCCTTAGTAGAGTTTCCACTAGTTAAACCATCAAAGACAACACTTCCTTTCCAAAACGCATTATCAATTGCGACAAAGGCATTTGAGCTAAGCTTTCTGGAAGCATGTTCTATAAACTTTAAGTAATCTGCTTTGACTCCATCAATGAGAAGTAAATCTATACTATCTACTGATTCAATATTTTCAAAAGCATCACCACAAAAATATTTTGTTTTTTCTTCCCATTCTCGAGGCCATTCAATCTTATCGTAAACAACTTTAAAGTCTGGCTTAATTTCGTTTAAAAAAACTGTTTTCACATATTCACTAGCTTCTTGAGCAAAGTACCAAAAAGAGCTATGGCCATAACCAGAACCGAACTCATAAATATTTTGAAGCTTATGCGAACGCACTAATTCATTTAAAAAGTAACCAATATCATTTTTTATTGCAGGAAAATTGAACTCTTTTTTGATAAGATCGAGCCCTTCTAGAAAGGCTCGCTCTGATTCGCTTAATAAAGCGAGTGGATAATTCTCAGAAAACTCATAATGAGCTTCAGTTATTTGCATAAACTAATCTTAAAGAAACTATTTAATTTCTTTATGAATAGTATGCTTTCTAAGAAATGGATTATACTTTTTAAGTTCTAATCTCTCTGGATGTGTCTTTTTATTCTTAGTTGTCGTATATCGAGAAGGACTTTTTCCAATCTTTCTTGCTTCCGTACACTCCAAAGTAATCATTACTCGAGGTCCTTTAGATGCCATACTTTACTCCCTATTAAACTTAGTTTAGCCTTGAGAGACTACTGAATATGAGGTAATAATGCAACACAAAATGAAAATAGACTTAGAAAACTGGACACACTGCGTTTATATAGACCCTGCCTCTCAAGATAGGGCCCAAATTAGTATTGGGGCCGAGCCAGAGGGAAGTATTTACTTTATCTCCCAACTAGATACTAAGCATAGAGAGCAGTATCAAAGTGAGGTAAAAGAACTGGCGCAGGCAGTTGAAATTATTAATAAAAGATACAGCCAATGGAGTTTTGTTGACCTAGAAAAGCCTAAGAGTGAAAAGTCTGGAGGATGTGACTCATGCCAGGCACACTAGAAATTATTCTTCTAACTCTTCTTGCGTCATGTTCCCATACCCTTCAAGTACCAGAGACCTCACCAACTGAAGCTAAGTATGATTTTATTAAGCTTATTCCAGCAATGAGAGAGTGCAGCTCCCCCGCATCAAAGGGTAGTTATCTACTAAGATTATTAGTTGAAGAAAAGAACTATAAAGTCAGGTCAGTAAATGTTTCAGGCCCCAACTTTAAAGCGGCAAAGTGCCTTAGTTCTAAAGTGAAAAATTATCAATTCAAAAAAAACACTCTAAGTCTTGAAGAGCTAGAGCTTATACAGCCTATCAACTTGTAAGTAGAATCTTCTTACATCACTCGTATATTATCTGACATCCCACGACATCATTAAGCAACTAACCTAGCATTTTCTTTGTGAAACTTTTTATTCTTCTTCTCCTGTACCAAACAGCTTCAATAGCTCAAGATTGGTCTAAAGATTTTCAGTTCTATGGCCCAGGGAAATGGGCAAAAGCCCCTCGTACAAACCCGTACAATATCAATGAGCACCAGCTCAAATCTTATATACAAGCAGGAAAAAAACACGCTTTAAGTTACCCCGTGACTCCAACTGGACTTTTAATCCCATATAGACTTTTTCAATCGAGCTTTAATGAAACTGAAGGAACATTAGTTCAAAAAATTGTAAAACGACTTCTCAAAAAGAAAGGTGACTTTCAATCAGAAAAAAATTTTTATAAATGGATGGGCCTAAATCCTTACCCAAAGACGGCTCAAGAAGACTATTCCGAACTTCCACTGACTTTTGAACAAAAACGTAATTTACCAATGGGTGCAACACTCATGTATCGTGATGGTATAGAAGGATTTACCTTTAGCTGCGCCGCTTGTCATAGTGCTGACCTTTTCGGAGTAAAAGTCTTAGGACTCGCAAATAGATCTATTCGAGCAAATGAAGTATTCTCACTAGCAAGGAAGGTTTCTCCTTTTCTATTTACTGATGTCACAAAGTTTTTTGGTGGAGCCACCCACGCAGAAGCACAAATTCTAAAAGAAGATAGTCGAAGACTTTCAAGAGTGCGTGCAAAGAAGCCTGAAACATTAGGTCTTGATACAAGTTCTTATCAAGTAGGAGTTTCTCTTTATTATCTAAGTTCTGACCAGTTTGCATCCAAAAGAAATTTGCTTAAACCACAGCATCCATTTG
>Ga0114957_1003333_pt1 | contig 14554 bp, 4 predicted proteins | sample BantaG_FD_87175 | JGI IMG/M metagenome (GOLD analysis project Ga0114957, IMG submission 87175) | Marine algal microbial communities from Bantry Bay, Ireland - BantryBay_4 metaG | ecosystem: Host-associated > Algae > Red algae > Unclassified | place: Bantry Bay, Ireland | collected 2014-11-21 | reverse complement strand
TGGAGTAAAACTAAAGTTTTGTTCTCCGATAAACCTCAAGCTTGGAGTATAGATGTAATCTGGAACGGAGAGTAATAATTTTTCAGGAATGGTACATAAATAGATTCAGTATTTTGGGTCGCTTAGTTTGTTCCTAATTACTTTGTAATTGTTTTAAGCATCATATCAAAAAATATTTATGTCGAACGACAACAGGCGAGATTTTATAAAAAAAGTCGGTAGCTTAACAGGAGCACTTACTTTTTCTCCTTTTCTAAATCCCGCAAAATGCAATGATTTTTTAGAAAAAAATCATAACTTTTCTCATTTATCTGCCGATGAATTAGCTTCCAATGAAGATTTCTGGTATCAAGTCAAACAAGCTTTTACGGTATCGTCCAATATTGTAAATCTAAATAATGGCGGAGTTAGTCCTTCTCCAAAAGTGGTTCAAGATGCAGTCGAAAGATATAATCAATTGAGCAATGAGGCTCCCAGTTATTATATGTGGAGAACATTGAATCGAGGAAAAGAAGGGTTAAGAAAAAAGTTGGCAAAACTTGCTGGTGTAAGTCCTAATACTATTGCCATCAATCGAAATGCATCCGAAGCATTAGAAACAGTAATTTTTGGATTGCGACTCCAACGAGGAGATGAGGTTGTTTTGACCAAACAAGATTACCCAAATATAATTAATGCCTGGAAGCAAAGAGCTTTACGTGATGGTATTGTTTTAAAATTTTTGTCTTTTGATTTTCCTATAGAAAATAAAGAAGAGATTGTTAACAGATTTAAGAATGCTTTTTCTTCCAAAACAAAAGTTGTCAATATTACTCATATGATAAATTGGGTAGGGCAAATTTTGCCAGTCAACGAAATAGCTGCGGAGGCACGAAAGAAAGGTATTGAAGTTTTGGTAGATGGTGCACATTCATTTGCTCATTTAAATTTCAAAGTTTCAGATTTAGATTGTGATTATTTTGGTACTAGTCTACATAAATGGTTATGTGCGCCTTTTGGAAGTGGAATGTTGTACGTGAAAAAAGAGAAGATCAAAAAATTGTATCCACTTTTTGCAGCCGAAGAACCAGAAGGTGAGGACATCAAAAAATTTGAAGCACTAGGAACTCGATCATTAGCTATAGAGCAGGCGATAGGTCAAGCCATTGACTTTCATGATTGGATAGGAGCTGAAAGGAAGGAAAAACGTTTACAATATTTGAAGAACTATTGGGCAGAGCAACTAATGAAAATACCGAAAGTGACGCTTCATACTTCCTTACGTCTTGAATATGCTTGTGGAATCGGGCTGTTCTCAATAGAAAATAAACCAGCTTTAGAGGTGTCAAATTTTTTATTTAAAAAACATCAAATCCATACTGTTGCAATCAAGAGAGAAAATATACATGGTGTAAGAGTTGCCCCAAATGTATATACAACAACTAAGGATTTGGATCGATTTGTTGATGCAATCAAAGAATTGGTTAAAATTTGAGCGTTTTTTAATTTTTTTTTTGGAAAAAAACGCCACTAGTCATTCGAAACAGACCGAATTCTTATTTAACAGCAAGTACACGGCTTAAAATGTCTTATAATATTATACTTTTATAAAGCAAATACGTAAATTTGAATTGTGTGACAACTTAAAAACACAAAAACTAGGAGGGAAATAACCTTAAAATAGTTCTTTATAGTTGTGTTATAATGAAAAAAAGCACATATTTGTAATTCTTGTTTCCTCCTTTATCTATTTTTTTAAATATAAAGAGCTTCCTATCTCTACTAACTGTTCAAAACTGATTTCCCCCAAACTGAGAATCTATTTACACTAAAAATTAGGTAAGTTTTAAAAGCATTCTACATCTTTAAGTTATTCATTAATACTAAATGAATGCTCAAGGGTGTCTAACGCATATGTATATATAGTTAATAGTTATTAATTCATTAAACAAAAACATTCACTTTTGAAAACACTTTACTCTTTTAGCAAAGGCTTTAGCTTATTCGTGCTATTAAGCCTATTCAGTTTTCAAATGAATGCACAGGACATTCATTTCTCACAATTTGGAAACTCACCATTAAATTTGAATCCAGCTTTAACAGGGATGTTTGGCGGAGACATGCGTTTTGTTGGTAATTATAGAAGCCAATGGAATGATGTTCCTGTTTCTTACCTTACTTTTTCAGGTGCATTTGATATGAAATTTGATAAATTCTGTTCTAACCATGACCAATGGGCAGGCGGACTTTTATTCAATTATGATGTTGCAGGAGATTCAAAATTACACTTAGCACAATTGGCTGCGAATGTTTCTTACACTCATCGAGTCAATACGAAGAATTTTTTATCACTCGGACTTCAATTGAGTGGCTACCAGCGTGGTTTTAAAACTGAAGACCTGCGATTTGATAGTCAATGGAATGGTCGAACATATGACCCTTCAAGAAACGCACTTATAAATGAAAATTTTGCCAATACTAATTACTTCTTTGGAGACTTCTCTGTAGGATTAAATTGGCATTATCAAAAACCTAAAAGTCAAAGCCAATGGAACCCTCAAAACAGAACAAAGTTAGATGTTGGTGTGAGTGTTTTCCATATTAATCAACCTGACCAAACTTTCTATGAAGACCAAGTACAATGTGATTGCTACATGCGATATGCTATTCATGGTATGGGAACATTTAGATTGATTGATCCTCTTGATTTAGTGGTATTAGCAGTACATCAACAGCAAGGGCCTCATACTGAAACTGTATTAGGAATAGCTGGAAAAATCCACTTAGACCAAAGACTTGCAAGACAGTTGAATATTTTATTAGGAATAAATGTTCGATTAGGAGATAGAGATCCTTTAGATGCTTTTATCCCTAATATCGAAGTACAATATAATGCATGGAGAGTAGGATTGAGTTATGATGTGAATGTTTCTGATTTTAATATCGCTACTAATAGATTTGGAGGACCGGAGTTATCATTACAATACATTTTTGTGAAACCACGATTGGACTTATTTAGAAATTGTAATCCTATTTATTAATCGTTTGGGATTTTTTCTCGAAAACCGAAATTCCTTAAAAGAAAATTATTCATAATGAAAAAAATATATACTCTCCTTCTTCTAGCTTTTTGTATCGGGATGAGTTCTCTTCACGCTCAGACCCCCAGCTTAAAAGCGTATCAAAAATCTGCAAAGAAAGCAATGGCTAAAAAAGATTTCTACTCTGCGTGGAAATATAACTCTATTGCTCTTCAAATAGATAGTTCTCGAATTGATAATATGTATAATCTTGCTGAATCAGCAAGACAATTCAAATCATATAATGTTGCTAGAGATGCTTATCAAGAAGTTTTAGCAAGTGAGGATAAATCAGATTATCCTTTAGCTGAACTTTGGTTAGCGAGCGTGTACCATAGCCAAGCTGAATATAGCAAAGCGGTTACTCATTATCAACAGTTTTTAGATGGTCAAGTAACTTCTAAAGGACCTTCTGATGAAATGAATACTCAGGAGTTCACAGCGTTGGCTCAAAAATCAATTCAAGATTGTAATTGGGCAAGTGAGCAAATTCAAAGTCCTAAAACTGGATTTATAATTCAAAAATTTGGAGCTGACGTAAATACTGCAAGTACAGAATTTGCGCCATTGGAACATCAGAGTCAAGTTTACTATTCAGCACTAGAATATGATGATGAAAACTTTTGCCCTAATCCTGATGGAGATGTAACAAGATTATATACTTCAACAACTGTGGATAGTGGACAACCTTCTGCCATCAATTGGTCAAAAGAAGAAAAAGGAAAATTTGTAGCGCATACTGCTTTTAATGAATCTGGTTCAAGAATTTATTTTACAGTTTGTAACAGACTAAATGCATCTGAGTTTGGGTGTGAAATTTATTATAGAGATAAGAATAATACAGGAATGTGGGGAGATGCAGTTCGGCTACCAGAACACATCAATCAATTTGGCTCGACAAGTACACAGCCTAGTATTGGTTTTGATAAAAATACTGGGAAAGAATTGTTGTTTTTTGTTACAGATAGAGCAGATGCAGTAGGTGGAAAAAACGGAGATTTAAATATTTACTGTAGTATGATTGAAGCAGATGGTCAAGTAAATGTTCCTGTGAAATTAAATATAAATTCAGAGGAAGATGACATCACTCCATTTTTTAATAAAGAAAATAACACATTATATTTTAGTTCAAAAGGATATAAAGGATTTGGAGGTTTTGACATTTACAAAACTGAAAAATTAGGAAGTGATTTTGGAAATCCTGTTGCAATGGAATATCCGTTGAATACAAGTTATGATGATATTTATTTTTCTACTGATGAAAAATTTGAACATGCATATTTTTCTTCTAATCGACTAGGAGTCACTTATGAAGAAAAAGATATGGAAACTTGTTGTAATGATATTTTTAAATTGGAAATGATTCTAGTAAACTTAATTACTACTGACTTTAATATTTTAAATGAAGCCAACTTAGATAGCTGTAGTGTAGCATTATATGATGTAGCATCAGGGGAAGAAATAAAAAGAAAATTAGATCCTAATGGTAATCTTCAAACTTTCGAATTGGATTTAGAAAGTGAATACATGATTGTTTCAAGTCGTGATGGAGGATGGACAATGGATACTGTTTTTGTAAGTACAAAAGGAATTAAAGAAACTACTACTATCGAAAGAATGTTAAAACACCGTCCAGCGGTAGATTTATTCACGAATACTTTTGATAAACAAACAGACTTACCATTGGAAGGCTGTACATTCAATTTCTATAATGAGGTGACTGGAGAATTGATCGGAACCACTACCCGAATGGATGATAATGAGTTTTATAGTACGTTAGATTTTGGAGTAGATTATAAAGTTGTAGCGACCAAGCCATATTATACTCCTGATTCAGTATCATTTAATACTAGAGATTTATTTGTTGGAAAAACATTTAGATTCCCTCTTTACTTAGAGTGTGAGCCTGATGGTGCGATTAACTTATCTGTTGTTTTATTCTTTGATAATGATGAACCAGACAAACGAACTCGTGCAATAACTACTTCAAAAACATACAGAGAAGTATGGACGGAATATGTTAAAGATGAACGTATTGAAAAATTCCTTTCGGAAAATGGAAATAATCTTTCAGGAGAGATGAAGTTAAAAGCTCAAGATGAAACAAGGCTTTTCTTTGATGAAGATGTAAAGCAAGGAATGACGAAACTGGACTTATTTGCAGGATTCTTAGAAAGATATATTCCTCAAGGACGTATTTATCAGATTGAAATTGAAGGATTTGCAAGTCCAAGAGCACCTTCTGAGTACAATAAAAAATTAACCTCAAGACGGGTAAGTAGTGTAGAGAATTATCTTCGAAGTTATAATGGAGGTGTTTTAGCACAACATATTGGAGCGAATAAGAGTCTACGATTTATATTGATTCCTAGAGGAGAAGATCCGTCCGAAGGACTAGGAATTCCATCAGATTATTCTGATCCAAAATCTATTTATAGCATTGCAGCTTCAAAGCAGCGTAAAGTAGAATTGGTTAGAATCAAACGGATTGATGGTGGTTGTGATGTAGATAATCCAAATAAAGATTATTTGACTCCAAAAGGTGGAACACCTACACCTAATCCTAGCTCGGGAGTAAATGTGGATTTAGTTACTAATACTTTTGTAAAAGGTACTAACTCGGTTTTGACAGGATGTACTTTCAAGTTTATTGATGAATCAACTGGTGCTTCATTTGAAACAGAAAGATTAGATGATAATCGTTTTTATAATAATTTAGAATTTGGAAAACGATATAGAGTAGTTGCATCTAAAGCAGGTTATTCCTCTGATGAAATTAGTTTTTCTACTAAGGATTTATCAACATCAAAAACATTTACTTTTCCGCTTTATTTAGAAACTGCAAATTCTGGAGCAAACTTACCAGTTATCTTATATTTCGATAATGATGAGCCTGATAAACGAACACGTGCAACAACAACTTCTAAAACTTACCAACAAGCATATCAAGCTTATGTGAAAGAAGATCGAGTATCTACTTTTGTTCAGGAAAATAGTAAATCTCTAAGTGGAGAAACTAAAATCAAAGCACAAGATGAAACTCGAATATTTTTTGATAGCAGAGTAAGAGAAGGTATGAATCGATTAGAGATGTTAGGTCAATTTTTAGAAAGAAATTTACCACAAGGTCGTAAGTATCAAATTGAATTAGAAGGATTTGCAAGTCCACGAGCACCATCAGCATACAATAAGAGTTTGACCTCAAGACGTGTGAGTAGTGTTGAGAATTATTTAAGACAATATAATGGTGGAGTTTTGGCTTCATATATTGGTTATAACAAAGGTCTTACAATTACCCTAGTGCCTAGAGGAGAACAAGCTTCTAGTGGTTTAGGTATTCCTGATAATTATTCTGATCCAAAATCTATTTATAGTATTGAAGCTTCAGAGCAACGGAAAGTAACAATAATTAGAATTAAAAGCCTTAATTAAAAAATAGATAAAAATCGGATTTAATTTTTTTTATAAAAAACTCAAATCCCAGCTACAAACATAAATTTTGTACTATGAAAAAAATATTATTCATCAATATATTCGCTTTCATCTTGGGTGCTATAGGCCTATCCGCACAATGTACGACGGATGTTAGTATTTATGAATCAACAACCGAAACATGTGCAGGAAGTAGTGATGGAACAGCAACAGCAATAGGTACTGGACCTAATGGTGTTATGTATTTGTGGAGTAATGGACAGACTACGGCAACTGCAACTGGATTGACTTCAGGTACTTACACTTTAACCGTAACGGATGGTGTAGGTTGTACCGCTTCAGAATCAATTGAAATTACGGTTGATCCTGAAGGAGTTTGGATCATGAATACTTCAACCCCTGTAAGTTGTAATGGAGGAAGTGATGGAACGGCACATGCAAGTGTAATGACAGGACAAGCGCCATATACCTATATTTGGAATGATCCAGCAGGAACAACTAATGCTGATCCAGTAGGGCTTTCAGCAGGTGTTTATACCGTAACAGTTACGGATGCCAATGGATGTTCGAATGCCGCTCCTGTAACGATAGAAGAACCTACTGCAATCGTTGTAATTTCAAATTCAAGCAATGAAATTTGTTTTGGAGATGGAAATGGTTCTGCGTCAGTAACAACTTCAGGAGGTACAGGTCAAATGACTTTTTCTTGGAGTACCGGTGGAAATTCATCATCAATTAACAACTTGACTGCTGGAAATTATACTGTAACAGTTACGGATGCCAATGCATGTACGAGTGTGGCAAGTATTACTGTAAATGTAACTAATCCTCAAATTAATATTTCAGGAACAGCTACCATAGTATCATGTAATGGAGGAAATGATGGATCAGCTACTGCGAATGTTACATCAGGAAATGGACCGTTTACTTATTCATGGAATAATGGTGCAACAGGGGCAACTGCAAATGGACTTTCAGCAGGCACTTATACAGTTACTGTAACTGGAACAGATGGTTGCACATCAACTACTTCTATAATAATATCAGAACCATCTCAATTAACCATAACTACTAACAATCCAAATACAACTAATATCACATGCAATGGTGCGAATGATGGAGCAATCATGGTAACGACAAGTGGCGGTACTGGAACGATCACATACACGTGGAGCAATGGAGCAACAACTCAAACTATATCAAATTTATCAGCAGGAACTTATACCGTAACTGCAACTGATACGAATGGATGTACCGTAACCACTACTTATACTATTACAGAACCAGCGGTATTAAGTGCGACTGGATCTGGAACAGATGCAACTACAGTAGGAGGAACAGATGGTACTGCAACTGTTACCCCAGTAGGAGGAACAGGACCATATACTTATTTATGGAGTAATGGAGCAACAACTCAGACTATATCAAATTTGTCAGCAGGAACTTATACTGTTACAATAACTGACGCAAACGGTTGTACGACTACAACTACTGTTGTAATTGGTGAACCAAATGCAACTATAGATTTAACAATAAACTCAACTCCTTCAACATGTGGGGCTAATGATGGAACTTCAACAGTTATGGCTTCAGGAGGTTTTACACCTTATACATATTTATGGAGTGATGGTCAAACAACTTCGACTGCAACAGGTTTAGCAGGTGGTACTTATACCGTAACTGTAACAGATAATGTTGGAAATACAGCAACTACTTCAGTTACAGTTATCGAAACATCTGGAGTTACTGCTACTGCTAGTTTTTCTAATGAGACTTGTAGTGGAAGTGGAGATGGTCATGTTTCTGTAAGTACAAGTGGAGGAGTTGGACAAATGGAATTTTTATGGAGTAACGGAGCAACGACATCTACTGTAAATGGATTGTCAGTTGGCACTTATACCGTAACAGTAACGGATCAAAATGGATGTACCGCAACAGCTTCTGCTACAATTGAATTATCACCAGAAGGAATTTGGGTCGATATCACTACTACTCATGTTACTTGTTTTGGAGGAAATGATGGATCTGCTGCTTCAGTTGTTACAACAGGTGTTGCACCATATTCTTATGCATGGAGTAATGGAGGAAATACACCTACAATATCAAATTTAACTGCAGGCACTTATACGGTTACGGTTACTGATGTCAATGGATGTGAAGGAATTTTTACCACAGAAGTAACACAGCCAACTCAATTGACTGCGACAATTTCTTCTACAAGTATTGATTGTGGACAAAACAATGGTTCTGCATCAGTTATGGTAAATGGAGGAACTCCAGGTTATACCTATATGTGGAATAACGGAGCGACGACTCAAGATATCTCAGGAGTTTCGGCAGGAACTTATACTGTAACTGCAACCGATGCAAATGGTTGTACGGTAGTTTCTAGTACCATGATAAATGATAATAATACTCTTGCAGTTGGCCCAGTAAATACTTCTGACCCAACAACAGCAGGTGGAACTGATGGTTCGATTGATATTGAAGTAACGGGAGGAACAGGACCATATACTTATATGTGGAGTAATGGAGCAACAACTCAAGATATTTCAGGATTAAGTGCAGGATGTTATACCGTTACCATTACAGATGCAGTAGGATGTTCTATCACCTCTACTCATTGTGTCAATGATCCTGATATGTTAAACATCGAAGTTACAACAACAGATAACGGATGTATGGGAAATAATATGGGAACGGCAACAGCTACCCCAACTGATGGTACATCTCCTTATACTTATATGTGGAGCACTCAAACAGGATTTCCTTTAGGTACTACTCAAACAATTACAGGTTTGACAAATGGAACTTACCTTGTAACAGTTACTGATGCTAATGGAGTTCAAGGAACTGGTACTGGAGTAGTAACAGGAAGTGGAGGAGTTAGTTCTTCTGCGACTGTAGTCAATATTTCATGTAATGGAGCTAATGATGGTTCAGCAATGGCTAATGGAATAGGAGGAGCACCTGGACTTAATGGATATCAATATAATTGGAGTAATGGAGCAATGACTCAAAATATTTCAAATTTAGCTCCAGGAGATTATACAGTTACAGTAAGTGATTTAGAAGGATGTACTTCTACTTCAACGATTACTGTCATAGAACCAAGTTCAATAACTGTTTCTTCAGCAATAGGAACTAATCCAACAACAGCAGGAGGAAGTGATGGTGCTATTAATATAACAGTAATGGGTGGAACTCCAGGTTACACTTTCTTATGGAGCAATGGAGCGACGACTGAAGATATTTCAGGATTGACGGCAGGTTGTTATACGGTTACAATTACCGATAGTAATAACTGTACAGCTACTTCTGAAACTTGTATAGTAGATCCTCTATCTTGTAGTATAACTTTAACTAGTACTCCTGAAAGTTGTGATCCTTCAATGGATGGATCAGTAACTGCTACACCAAGCGCAGGATGTCCATCACCTTTTACTTATTCATGGACAGATGCTAATGGAAACGTGGTAGGGAATACCGCAACAGTTGGAGGCTTAACTACTGGCTTTTATACGGTAACCTTTACAGATAATAATGGAAATATAATAACTCAGACGGTTGAGGTAACAGGTGGAAATACTGTTATGTCAAATGCAACTTCAACTAATGTAAGTTGTAATGGAGGGAATGATGGTTCTGCGACTGGAAGCGGGTCAGGTGGATCAGGTGTTTATACTTACTCATGGAGTAACGGAGGAAATACTCAAACTATATCAAACCTTACAGCAGGAACTTATACTTTTACTGTAACCGATCAAAATGGATGTAGTTCTGTTTCATCAGTTATGGTAACAGAACCATCTACAATAATAACAACAGGAACAACTGGAACTGGTCCTACTACAGGAGGAGGAAGTGATGGTGCAATAGACTTAGTGGTCTCGGGAGGAACAGCACCATATACCTTTTTATGGAGTAATGGAGCAACGACTGAAGATATTTCAGGTTTGACTGCGGGTTGTTATACTGTTACAATTACAGATAGTAATAACTGTACAGCTACTTCTGAAACTTGTATAGTAGATCCTTGTAGTATAATTTTAACGAGCACTCCTGAAAGTTGTGACCCTGCGATGGATGGAACAGTAACTGCTACCCCAAGTGCAGGATGTCCATCACCATTTAATTATTCATGGACAAATGCAAATGGAACTGTAGTAGGGAATACCTCAACAGTTGGAGGTTTAACTGCGGGTTTTTACACCGTAACCTTTACCGATGCTAATGGAAATATAATAACTCAAACGGTTGAAGTAACAGGTGGAAATACGGTTATGTCAAATACAACTTCAACCAATGTAAGTTGTAATGGAGGAAATGATGGTTCTGCGACTGGAAGTGGTTCAGGTGGCTCAGGAGTTTATACCTACTCATGGAGTAACGGAGGAAATACTCAAACTATATCAAATCTTACAGCAGGAACTTATACTTTAACTGTTACCGATCAAAACGGATGTTCATCGGTTTCATCAGTTACTGTAACAGAACCTTCTACCATAATAACAACAGGAACAACTGGAACTAATCCATCTATGATGGGTGGAAGTGACGGTTCAATAGACTTAGTGGTATCGGGCGGAACAGCACCATATACTTTCTTGTGGAGTAATGGAGAGACAACTGAAGATATTTCAGGATTGACGGCAGGATGTTACACGGTTACAATTACAGATAGCAATAACTGTACAGCTACTTCTGAAACTTGTATTACAGACCCACCGTCAACTTGTGTTGTAATAGTTTCTAGTACTCCTGAAAGTTGTGATCCAGCAATGGATGGAACGGTAACAGTAAGTACATCAGGATGTTTGGCACCAATTACTATTGAATGGACGGATGCTAATGGAAATCCAATTGGAAGCACAGCAACAGTTGGTGGCTTAGTTGCAGGAACTTACACCGTTACTGTAATGGATGCAAATGTCACTATAACTCAAACGGTTGAAGTAACAGGAGGAAATAATGTAATGTCTACTGCAACAGCGGTCGATGTAAATTGTAATGGAGGAGCTGATGGTTCTGCAACGGCAACTGGATCAGGCGGAAATGGGCCATATACTTACTTATGGAGTAATGGAGCAATGACTCAAGATATTTCAAATTTACCTGCAGGAACTTATACGGTTACTGTTACAGATGATGATGGTTGTACTTCTATATCTACAGTAGTAGTAAGTGAACCAACTCAAATTATCACAACAGGAACGGTTGGAACTAATCCAACTGTTGCAGGAGGAAGTGATGGATCTATAGATTTAATGGTATCAGGCGGAACAACACCCTACACTTTCTTGTGGAGTAATGGAGAAACAACCGAAGATATTTCAGGATTGCCTGCAGGATGTTATACAGTTACAATTACTGACGCTAACAATTGTACCGCAACTGATGAAATATGTTTAGAAGATCCACCATTATTTGCAATTAGTGCATCAAGTACTCCAGATCCATGTACAGTTGGAGACAATGGAATAATTGAATCAGAGGTGGTGACAGGTGGTATTGCACCTATTGACTTTGTTTGGTTAGATTCAAATGGAGATACCGTAGGAATGACTGCAATGATTCCAGATGTACCTTCTGGAGAATATACTGTTATTGCAACAGATGCCATAGGTCAAACAGATACTAAAACGGTTACTGTTGTAACCGAGGCTGGACCTTCATTAACAGCTCCTGATGATATGATTACATGTGATGAAAATATTTCTCTTGGTGCAACAGCAGCTTCTGGGGCAAATATCAAATGGTATGATGATTTAACACCACCTACTACTGAAATAGGAAATGGGATTTCATTATCAGAATACGTATTATCTTCTGGAGAAAATATGATTTTCGTAGAAGCTGAATTAAATGGTTGTGTTACATTAGATACGGTAATTATCAATCAAGAATCAATGGATGTTTCAGTTCAAGCTACTTCTGCATTTTGTTTAGGAAGTGACGGACAGTTGATGGCAACTAATAATGATCCTCAAGATGTAGTTACTTATCAATGGACACCAGCAAGTGCATTTATTTCAGGTGATGATTCTGCTACTCCTACTTTGAATACAAATTTGACAGGAATTACAGAAGTATATTTAGCTACTGAAAATCAGCATGGATGTTTACAATTCGATACGATATCAGTTATTGTTCAAGATACAGCAGCTAACTTTATCGAAACTTCAAATTGTAATCCTTTAGAAGTGAATTTTGCTAACAATGGTTCTACAGATTATGTGTGGGACTTCGGTGATAACTCTCCACTAGGAAGTGGAGCAACTCCTGTTCACAATTATGCAGCAGCGGGGACTTACACCGTAATGATGGTTCTTCCAGCAGGGACACCTAATGCAGGTTGTCTTCCTGATACGGTAACAAAAGTCATAGAGGTAGCAGATGATCCCATTTTTAATGTGGACTTTGCAATTGATTATGAGGCTTGTTCAGAGGATAGTGTAATGGTCGTATTTACAGATAATTCTACGAATGCAACTTTAGATATAACTGGCTGGACATGGGATTTACCTGGAGGAGGAACATCTACAAGTCAACAAGATTCCATATTGATAGGAGAGAGTGGAACTTATACTGTAAATGTAGTAGTAACTGCAGAAGATGGATGTACGGATTCTTTGACACAATCTTTTGATGTAAGTATTCTTGATATTAATCTTCTCCTTACGGATACGTTATGTTTTGGTGAGCAGACTCAACTTAATCCTTTTGGCAATCCTGATTATACTTATGACTGGTCAAATGGAATTGGAACAGTTCTAAATCCAACTATCACAGGAGATCAATCTGCAGATTATATGGTAACGATCACAGACCCTAATGTTGCTGGATGTGAAGTCGAAAGATTGGTTAGTATTTTTGTACCAGAAGTAATGGATGATTTAGCAACTTCGCCTGATACGATACTTTGTATTGACGGTAATGTTATACTAGATGCAAGTAGTGCATTAGCAACTGACTATGTTTGGTCTGCTCCATTTGGAAATCAAGTTGGAACTGGAGCTAGTTTTGAAATAACAAATATTGGCGAACCACAATATTATTATGTGGAAGCAATTGATCAATATGGTTGTTCGACATTAGATAGTGTATTTGCTGGAAATGCTCAAATAGTTTCTTTATTGATGGGAGATGGTGATCTTTGTTTAGGAGATGAAACTACAGTTACGGCAATGACAACATCAGCAGGGAATAGTCTATTTTATGAATGGACAGATGAGAATGGAAATGTCATAGGTGTAGAGGATAGCCTAAATCTTTCACCAACAGCAAGTAGTAATTATAATGTAAATGTATCGAATGAATTTGGATGTGACTTTAATAGTGATTTTTCTCTAAATGTTGTTAATATGGCTACTACTGTTTCAGCGACTGCTGATCCTGATACAATATTTGAAGGTGAAATAACTACACTCGAAGTGAATCATCCTGGTGATGAATATACTTACCAATGGAATAATGAAGGTACTTTCGTAGATGGTCCTTCAGCTTCCGAAACAAGAAACCCAGATGCAAGGCCTACGGAGACGACTCCATATCAAGTTATGGTGACCAATACGGCAAATGGTTGTTCTACAATTGTTCCAATTTTAGTAACTGTAGTTACAGAGTGTGACGAGCCATTTATTTTTATTCCAAATGCATTTAGTCCAAATGATGATTCCTTCAATGATCGCTTACTCGTGAGAAGTGTGGTTATTGATGATTTATACTTTGTGATTTATAATCGATGGGGAGAGAAAGTTTATGAGACAGAGGATATAGGTCATCAAGGATGGGATGGAACACATAATGGAGAAAAAGTGTGTACAGATGTATATGGATACTATTTACGTGCTCGATGTATCAATGGAAAAGAATATGTCAAAAAAGGAAACATTACAGTTTTAAAATAATAACACAGTAATTTTCCATTTATAAAAAATATGAATCATCCCGAATTTTCGAAATAGAAAATTCGGGATTTTTCTTTAGAATAAATATAGTGGAATGAATGGTTCTATGGTTCCGCTTCGCTCGCTGCGCTATTGTTCTATGGTTTTCAAAAC
>Ga0114957_1003332_pt1 | contig 14556 bp, 14 predicted proteins | sample BantaG_FD_87175 | JGI IMG/M metagenome (GOLD analysis project Ga0114957, IMG submission 87175) | Marine algal microbial communities from Bantry Bay, Ireland - BantryBay_4 metaG | ecosystem: Host-associated > Algae > Red algae > Unclassified | place: Bantry Bay, Ireland | collected 2014-11-21 | reverse complement strand
TGACCAGAAAGAAACCGCAGGCCTAGCAAGGCTAAGCAGAGGATTTCTTGACCTGAACAAAATTTAAAAATGAATGAAAATGGTGAGTAATTTAGGGCATTATTTGATGGAATTGGTATTAGTCGCAAAAATAGAGAATCGAAAGTCATATAGTAAAAAGCAAGTAGCACGAGCACTAACCAATCCACAGGAATCATTAAAGTACATGGCAGCAGTTTTAAAAGACGCCGTAGATAAGTTCAAAGAAGCCGGCTTTGATATTAGTGACAATATTGGAGTTGTTACTACTTTATATAATATTGGTAATATTGATGAACGCTTAAAGAAAACTTCTAAAAATAAAACCCTCTTACCAAATTATTTTGGCGTATTTATTAAGACAGTCTTAAGGAAAGTAGTATTCGAAAATTACAACCCGTCCAAACAAGCAAGGGCAACTTTAACTGTCCAAACAAAACTGTAACAGCAAAAAAAAATTGACCCTAAAAAAGAGGTTAATATTGATTATTACTTCTATGCAAATTGTTATTTAATACAAGAAGAACCAACCCCTGTAACCAATAGCCCTAGATGTAACTTTAATGTAGTAAGCTCTGTTAAACTAATTATGGATAATCTAAACGATTCAAACTGCTACGACCTGACAATGGTTCCTAACAAATACCTTTATAACTATTTGTGGAAAAACTACCCTCTATTAAAAAGTAAAATTATTTTTAATAACCTCTCTACTAACACATTTAATTTTATATCATCAAAACAATCTGATGCTATTGAAATAGTATTTACCAAAACCTAATTAAAGTCTTTGTGAGAATAATGCTTAACTTCGCCCACTTCTTTTAGTTGTGATTCAACTTTAGACTTATCAGATAAAACCACTATTTGTAGCTTGTCAGGGTGAATATATTTATTGGCTACACGCTTAACTTCTTCTTTAGTCACTTTATCAACATCTGACATATAGTTTTTTAAGTAATCAAGGGGAACGCCTAGATACTTAAGTAACATTATATTATAAGCCACACTGGTTGATGTTTCTAGAGCTCTCGGGAATGTCCCTTTTAGATATTGCTTAGCTACTTGTAATTCGCTATCTGTAATACCGTCTTTCAAGTACAACTTAACAGTGTCAGAAATTGTATTTACAGTTTCTTTTACTTTATCATGCCTAGTAAATGTATTTATTAAAAAAGGGCCTTTGTACTTAGATGCATTAAATGAAGACCTAACAGTATAAGTTAAACCTTTTTTAACTCTCACTTCAGTCAGTAGTCTTGAACTAAAACCTTGTCCTAAAATAGCATTTGCTACCCTTAAAGCAATAAAGTCTTTATTGTTTCTAGAGATGCCCATATGCCCCATACGGATTTGGCTTTGTTTGGCCTCAGGTTTATGAATTAAATGAACCATACTTTTACTATCAATTGCATCAGTAATTTTTACCTCTGGCTTATCAGTCATATTTTTAGGCCAACTCTTTACTAGCTTTTCTAAAAATACATCAACTTCAGATTGGTCAAAATCACCAACAATAGCTATTGTTGATCCATTTGGACGATAATAATCCTTATAAAATTTTAATATATCATTGCGACTAATACTTCTTAGGGTTTTAGGAGTACCCGTACTGTTAAAGCCGTATGGGTGGTTTGGGTATAATACTTTTGAAATACCAGCACTTGCCAAATGAGAGGCATCATCAAGAACTTTTTTATTCTGTGCTGTAATTTTCTTTTTTAACCTGTTGTACTCAGACCAACTAAACTTAGGCTCGGTTATAACTTCTGTAAAATCATGAAACAGTTCATTTTTAAATTTTGAAAGAGCCGATGCTTGAGCAATTACATAATCTGAGCTAACACTCACAGAAAAAGAACTGCCTTTTTGTTCAAAGCTTTCTGAGATTTGATTAGCACTTCTTTTTTTACTCCCCATCTTAAGAAGCTTTCCAGTCATATAAGCAAGGCCTTGTTTTTTTTCAGAGTCATTAGTTGTTCCCGCTGGCACGAGTAAACTTAATTGAATTAATGGAAGCTTAGTATCTTTAATTAGTAGAACTTCAAGCCCATTTGAAAGCTCTTTTAAGTCATAAGATGGTAAATTAAGCTTTGGTGTAGATGATGTACTTGTAGCTTTATCATTAGAACTAGCGCAACCAACAAAAATTAACGTAATACAAATTAACTTTAATAATTTCATTTTATAAATCCTTATTTCTTAGTTACTTCAACATACACACTACGTTGCTTTTTAAAATATTTATTAGCTACACGAATTATATCTTCTTTAGTTACTTTATTATATTTACTTAAATCTTTTAAAAACTCCGTGTAATCACCAAATAGAATTTCATTTAAGGCTAAAGTTTGTGCCTTACTACTTACTGTCTGTAAAGTATCTACATAACTTTTCATAAATTGATTTTTTGCACGCTCTAGCTCTTTATCAGTAACTTTTTTCTTTTTTAGCTTATTGATTTCTTCCATTACGATTTGTTTGTTTCTCTTTAGATATTTTTTACTTTTTACTGAAGCAAAAACAGCAAATACACCAGGATCTTTGGGAGTATAAGAGTATGAAAATGTTTGTGTAGCAATCTGCCCTTTATATACTAACCTCTGATACAAGCGGCTAGTCTCCCCTCCACCTAATATAGAGGACATAATATCTAAAACATAGCTATCAGCAGTTCCTGCTGCTGCAGTTTTATAGGCTACATAAAAACTTGGGTTTTGGACGTCTTTTTTTAATTTCTTTGTTCGTACAGCTAACTGATCAGGCTCTTGCGGTAAGTTAACCTCAGGCAGTTTTTGAGCAGGAATTCCTCCATAGTATTTTTTTATAAGTTTTTTAACGTTTGGAATATTAAAGTTACCGGCTAAAACCAAAACTGAATTATTGGGAGCATAATAAATTTTATAAAACTCTTTTAAATCAGCAATAGTGGCTGCATTTAAATCAACCATGGAACCAATAACAGGCCATGTGTATGGGTGCACTTTAAATAATGTAGAGAATAAGGCCTCACGCATATAACCTTGAACGCTATTTTCAACTCTGTACCTACGCTCTTCCTTTACAACCTCGCGCTCACTTTTAATAGTTTTTGGGTCAAATAAAAGATTTTGCATACGGTCTGATTCCATATCCAATATTTTTTCAATTTGTCCACTGGGAAGATTTACATAGTAGCCAGTATAATCAAAACTTGTGAAGGCATTATTACTCCCCCCGTTTAATTTCACTAAACGCTCAAAATCAGCACCACTATATTTTGTAGTACCTTTAAACATAAGGTGTTCAAAAAAATGTGCTAAGCCTGTACGACCCTTCTTCTCATTACGCGAACCCACACGGTACCATTGATGAAAACTAACAACGGGAACGGTTAAATCTTGGTGCAACAAAACTGTTAAACCATTTTTTAACTTATACTTTTCAACTTTTAAATCTAACTTAACGCTAGCAAGAGCTGAAGAGCCAAAAACAAAAACCACTAATAACAATAATTTTTTAAACAATGTACACCTCAAAATAATAGTGAAACCAATAGAATAATAATTATTTTGAAGCCTAACCCCCAGGGGGTCAAGTCAGGTTTTATAATTAAAAACAGCTCCTTATCTATAAAATTTAACCAAAATTTAAGAGCTCTCATTACCAAGCTACCTAGACCTTTAACAACAGGAGGCAGCATTTAGTAAGTTACACTAGACTAAAGCGGCATATGTCTGTTTAAATAATTTGTTTTCAAGGAATTTATAGGACAGTCTAAATAAAATACCTAGCTATTATACTTTTAATATTACAATTTAATACAAGCCTTGCTGAACCGTCCTTACTTATAAAATCTGTTAGGATTTTGAATAATGAGATGGATAAACCTACTGAACCTCTTGATATTGAAATAATTAATGGCACCATCCACAAAATAGGCAAAGATTTAAAAACTGATTTAACAAGTATTATTGATGGCAGTGGACACTTTATAATGCCTGGGTTAATTGATTGTCACGTCCACTTACGCACAGTCACAGGCGCACTTTTTCGAAAAGAAACAAAAGAAAGCATCAAAGAACAGCAAGATTTACACCTTAATTCTTACCTGGCTGCAGGAGTAACCACAGTCCTTGATGCCGCCCCTCCAGAAAATTTGTATGCTGAAATTAATGAGCTCGAAAAGAGCAGAGTTATACCTCAAGTTATATACTTAGCACCTTTTTTAACACCCAAAGATGGTTACTTTGGATTAGATAGCCATCGACACCCCTTTTATAATGACCTCTGGCCTCCCATTGAAGATTTAAGCCAAATTGAAACATACATAAGAAGTGCTCGTAAGATGAACCCATTAGGAGTAAAAGTAACTGTCGAAAATGGAATGGGCCCGTTTAAAGTATTCCCTTTGTTTGAAAGGAAATTTCAAGAGGAAATTGTAAGATCTGCTAAAGTTAATAATTCACCAATATTTGTTCATAGCTATTCTGAAGAGGAGTTCGAAGAGGCTTTAAAATATGAGCCCAATGCCTTTGTGCATTTAGGCTTTAATGAGAATCAACCAAGTAATAAACTTTTAAAAAAAATTAAAAAAAGCAAAGCCTATGTTGTTAGTACTTCTGCCATTTACAAAATGATGCTTCTAGTTTGGGATCAAGAAATTTTTGATGAGCCCTGGTTCAAGCGATTAGTACCTGAAAAGCAAATTAAAACCGCTCAAGATCAAAAAGCAAATAAAAAACTCCTCAAAATTATGGCTAAAAAAAATAAACCCGCATGGCTACCTGGCTTTTTAGCTGAGGCACTATCTGGAGTATTTATAAACAAAACTCAAATTACTAAGCAGTTTAACTCGGCTAAAAAGGCCACACTAAAAATGTATAATTCCGGAATTCCTATAGTAATGGGTGCTGACGCTGGCAACTGGCCTGCATTCACAACTTTTTTCCATAGAGTAGGGTCAACATTAGAAATGATGCCCTAGTTGAATCTGGCTTGCCAATTAATGAGGTCTTAAAATCGGCAACAGTGAATGCTGCTACAATGTTAAAAATCAATGATAAAGTAGGAAGTATAAAGCCTGGACAAACTGTTGACTTATTATTACTCCCAGAAAATCCTCTTGATAACATCAAAGCATTAAGAAATATAAAGTTCGTAATAAAGTCAGGCATCGCCAAAACACCAAAAGAGTGGATGGATCAAAAATAATCAACATAAAGCTAAGATAATTTACGGAGGAGATCCTTTGCTACGCTTCAGGATGCCGGTTTAAGTTTTTATCTGAATTTAGGAAAGAAGTAGCTGGCACCATGATGAAGTAAAGAGCTAACTCGTGCGATTTCGCGAAGCGAGAGCTAGTCCGTCATGCGACTTTTACAAAGTAAAGAGCTAGCCCGCGCGTTTTCGCTAAGCGAGAGCCAGCCCCACACGCCGAACCGCTATATTACTATTTTTCTGAATTGGAATATACTTTATCCACGCGCAGTTGCGTTGATGCTATGTGCTCGCGTAGCGACACATTGCAGACTGGAGCATGTCTGAGCATGGGCAACCACACGCTAAGCCGCTATATTACTATTTTTCTGAAGTGAAATATACTTTATCCACGCGCAGTTGCGTTGATGCTATGTGCTCGCGTAGCGACACATTGCAGACTGGAGCATGTCTGAGCATGGGTAAAGTATATTTCACTTCAGAAAAACTGGTGATGTATGGGCGACTTTATTGGACAGCGAAATCCGTAAAATAAGCATTCTTAACAATCCCCTTTTCAAGGAAAACGTTAACAGCGGCAATGATTTCTTGTTTTAATAGGAGTTTGCCTTTTACTGAGCGAACCTCAGTGGCGTCTTTTTCATTAATAATTTTAAGTACAGTATCTCTTGCCTCGGCACCTAAATCAGATATCTCTTCAAAGCTATTTTCATCTAACATTTCTAGTTGCATGGATAACCTAATAAAGCGCCTTGGAGAGCCTTTTAAATTGGCATTAAATGGAACAAGAGTATAATAATGCCTATCGTTATTGTCGTTTTGCTGTGCCTGTTGCCACTCTTGCATTAGTATATCTTCTTTAACAATTTTTTTAGGAGGAAAGGACCCTAGATAGGCAAGACTAAGACCACCAGCAATAGCTATGACATTAAATAGAGCCAATATAATCACCAACTTAGATGACTTCTTTGGTTCCTCTTTTACTTCTTCATTTTCCATAGGCTTCCCTTATATATAGCTATCGGTCTAGTGACAAAAGTCTTGAGAGTTTAAGGAATTAATTTGTAAATTTGCCTCAGCCTAGGACATTTGCGGCGCACTATTATCAATATAGGACAATCCATAAACCATTAATAAAAGTGCTTAATTTTAAAGCCATGTCTTTCAGAGGCATGTATTTCCTATCTAGGAAAACTGAGTGAGAGCCTCTGCCAAGCTGAAACCTAAAACAGCTCTAAAAACCAATGATTAGTAAACATAACTAATTGACAATTTCCTGTAATTTAAATGAAATAGGCTATGACCAAAATTCTTTTAATCATGTGCTTATTTTCGCATTTTGCGTTTGCAAGCAATACCAAAGACCCTACGCCAATAGCACCACCAGAAGGACTAGTCCCTTCGGCATTAATTATGCCTGGCGCAGATAACTACTATTCTAGCACAACTATAATTGCTGATAAATCAAGGCGCACACTCAGTGTTTGGAAAAGCACAAACGGAAAGATCGACCTTCTTTCTTATTACCCAATGGACCATGGAAAAAAAAATGGAAATAAAAACAAACAAGGAGACTTAAAAACTCCTGAAGGGATTTATTTTATCCAAGATAAAAAGTTTGCTCAAGAACTAGAGTACAATGAGTACGGGGTAATGGCATTTACCTTAAACTACCCAAATCATTTTGATCATATGAAAAGAAAAACTGGTGGCGGAATTTGGCTCCACTCAATACCTCCTCATAAAACTTTAAAACGCGGCTCAAGAGGCTGCCTTGTACTTAGAGAGAAGCAAATCAAAGAGGTGGATAAATTAATTTCACTTAATCAGCGCACACCTGTTTTAATCTTTGAAAAGGTTGAATACATAAAGCCTGAAGAGCTCTCAGCTAATCAAATTACTATCACTAACTGGCTTAAAAGCTGGAAAGCTGCTTGGCAGTCTAAAAATTTGAAAAAATATATGAAATACTATTCAAGCGATTTTTACGCTCAAGGTAAAAATAAAAAAGCATGGAAAAAATATAAAAAAGGTATTAACCGATCTGTCGCAAGTTTTTCAGTTGATATTAAAAACCCAGTGATCTACAAAAATAAAAAACAATTTATTATTAGGTTCCTACAGTCGTATAACTCCAGCAAACTTTCAGACTTTGGTGAGAAAGTTTTATATGTTCGTATGGAAAATAACACCCTAAAAATTGTTAATGAATCTTGGAGCGCTGAAACCAAAAAAGTTTTAGGCTCACTCACTCTATAAGTATTGTAAATACATAAATTATCATTTTGATACGCTTATTTTTTATTCATTGTAAATAATTTTTACAAATTTGAAAATGTAAACTGCTGATTATACATTATAGTAGTTCGCATACTTTATGCACATCTACAATGTGTCAGGAGGGGATATCAAAATGAAAATATTTTTAGCAAAAATAAAAATGGCTATGGCTATTTTTATTCCAATAGTTGCTTTAATAGCATTTAATAACTGTAGTGATGTTGGGTTTGAAGTTAACGAAGACAACATTCTCAGCCAATTAAATATTAACTCATCTATTCTCATTAATAATGGAGATTTTTTTACCAACAATGAGTATGTTATTTTAGCTATTCACTCCGATACTGCAACAGAAATGATGGTTTCTAATAGCTCTGATATTGAGACTCGCTGGGAGCCATATAAAAAAATAAAAGCTTGGCAGCTTTCTAAGCTTAATTCAAATACTGAAGTCTATGTAAAATTTAAAAAAGATGGTGTTGCTAGCACCGTGTGGGTTAGTGATGATATTGAACACGACAATATAAAGCCTGTTTTAACTACAATCCGAAAGCCAAGTGAATATACAAATGCAAGCTTTAGTACATTACAAATTAATATTTTTGAAAATGGCAGTGGAGTGAGAGATAACTTCTGCTCCCTTAACTCTTCTGACAATCAATTTGAGCTTTGCAGTGAAGGTAACAAACTAAAAATACTCAAGGATATTGTGAATACTAATGATGGTCCGTATCAATACTATGCTTATGCAGTCGATAGAGCTGGCAATAAATCTGATGTTGAAAGAATTAGCTGGGTTGCAGACCGGACCCCACCAAAAGTTAGTTTTACTGGTGAGTTACCAAGCTTAACTCCAAATAAAAACTCAAGTATTAGCTTTGCTGGGTCAGATACCACTAGTGGTATTTCACACTACCTTTGTAGCTGGCAAAAATCTAGTTTTAGCAGGTGTGAGTCACCATATATTAAAAGTGGTTTAGTTGATGGTGACTATGAGCTTTCAGTTCGCTCAATTGATAAAGCCGGCAACCAATCATTAATTATTACCCATAAATGGGAGGTGCATATTTCAGCTCCTAAAATCAATCTTGAGCAGCCTTTGCCAGCAATACTTAGCAACACTACAATTGAATCAATACGCTTCTCTGGCGTTGATAATGGCTTTGTTATGAACTATTTTGAATGTAGCTTAAATAATAAAGCCTATACTAAAAACTGTAAAAGTCCGTACAATACCGGAACATTAAGTAATCAAAAACACACCATTCGAGTTCGTGGTAAAGATCGCCATGGGAGACTATCATCACCAGCTACTTACTCATGGACAGTTGATACTAAAATTAACACCCCGACTTTTGTAAAAAAGCCTAAAAAAATATCTAATGAAACTAATGCCAATTTTCAAGTTGGCAATATTGATACTGATGTAACAAAACTTTCTTGTAAATTAAACAATCAGGGATACAAAAACTGTCCGACAAAAAACTCTTTTACCTTTCCGAATTTAAGTAGTGGTGCATACATACTATCTGTATTTGCTACTGATAAAGTTGGAAATAAATCTGGAACTATTTCTTACAGCTTTACAGTAGATAATATTGCTCCATTAGTAAATGTTGCAGGTCCTGCCAATAACTCTTTAGCTACAAATAAAGATAAGTTTACTATTACAGCCAGTGACAACTTAACAACATTGAATAACCTTAAATATGAGTGTAAAGTTGACAACCAAACTTCTTATACACCATGTACAAAAATATTTGAAAAATTTCTTGCTCCTGATACTGAGCATTCATTCACAGCAAAAGTAACAGACGAGGCTGGAAATGAGGGATTTAGTGCTCCATATATATATAAAACAGTAACCTTAAGTTTAACTGCTAACTTTACAAAAATTCCAGAGAAACTGAACACTGAAGAAGATGAAATTGAATTTAGATTTAAAGCAGATAACGGGGGCTATCCTCTTAAAGCTTCTAGCTGCATGCTAATTAATAGTAACAATGTAAAAACTAATGTTTCTTGTCAACCGGATCAGCTTATAAAGCTAGGTAAATTAGCTGTTAATAAAAAGTATACTTTCATTGCTAAGGTAGAAAATAATTTTAGCCAAAATAAAAACATAGCTTATGAATTTGAAGTTCAAAAAGTAGGTGAATGCAGCGGCAGCAAAGTTTGCTTAGTTATAAAAGATGACTTTGAAAGAAGTGATATTCGCTCTGGTGAGTTTGGTTGGAGTAGTTTTTTAATTGATGCTTGGAGCTCACAGGGGCTTGATATATCTACTAAATCATTAGGTGAAGCAAGCAGTGGAAACTCGGCTGCATTTTTCACAGGTCGCCCTGGTGGCTCAGTGCATGGTTTATTTTTAAACTCAAAAGAGATTAATCTATCTGGATATTCAAGCTTAAGTATTGAGTTTGACTATATCATGGCCTCTTTTGAAAGCTGGTCTTACGGTGGTAAATCTGGACTTGAACACTTTAAAGTTGATGTTTGTACATTAGGCGAATATGAGTGCGGAGTGAAGCCTGGCAATACTAGCATAAGTAAAATGGAAGATAGCAACCGCTGGAAAACTCTTCATGAAAACCAAGCATCTAGCCCAACTAACCAACACCTAGATGGCAATAACCATACTAAATCTGATTACAAAAATATTAGAGGCAGTGACCTTACACTAAATCTAAATAATACTAGCCTTGTTAGTGACAAAACTAAAGTTATCTTAAGATGGTCATTCAAAATGGATGAGGGAATTATTGATGAAGATGGTAATGTTAACTATGCAAATGGCACTACCCCTGATGCAGGAATTTTAGATAATATTATAGTTAAAGCCTATAAAAAATAACTGGGGTTTAATTAAAAAAAGCATGCAAAATTTTGCATGCTTTTTTACTAAAACAAAATATAGAATTATTTAGTTACTATCAGAACCAAACGGATTAGAGTTTGGATTGAAACTACCCATTATTGAATCTGTTGTTGGGGCTGTAGCTTCAGTAGCCTGAGCCTCTTGTACAACTTCTTCTTCAGGCTCATCAATATTAACTTGCGTTGCATTAGCAGCACTATCTTCTAAACCTGTTAAGTTAGATTTAATTTCTTCATCAGAAATTAACTTTGTTCCTAGGTTGATATCTTTCATACGAACATCAAATTTTAGGTTATCAAATTCTTTTTTTAAACTCATATTCTTAGTCTCCAATTAATTCCAATACTTTGGCTCTTGTGGTGGATTGTCGTTATCTACCACTAATTTAAGTTTGCGTCCATGTTTAGTCGTCTTTTTTCTCAATCGCTGACCTTTGAAGTTTATCCAATAGTATAAAAAGACAAAACCGACTAAGGCCCCACCGATATGAGCTAAGTTAGCGACTTCACTACTAAATCCTGTACTTAGTAAAGTTAACAGCTCAATAGCCCCCAAGATCATTACAAAGTATTTAGCTTTCATTGGAATTACCATGAAAAAATAAATAATTCTTTCTCCAAAAACCATCCCATAAGCCAAGAATAGGCCATATATGGCGCCTGAAGCCCCAACAACCGGGCTAAATAAAGGAATGCCATCATTAGTTATTAGGTAATAAGCGCCCATAACTAGTGTATAGAGAATCCCCGCACCCACTCCACAAACCATATAGTAAATTAAAAAGAATCGACTACCCCACCGCTGCTCAAGCTCCGAACCTAACCACCAAAGCATAAGCATATTAAATAAAACGTGAAATATACTATTGGAGTGAAAGAACATATAAGTCACAAACTGCCATAACCAAAATTTACTATAAACGGTAATTGGCTGAAGCCCGAACCATAAAAACAAATGGTCCTTATCCATAAAAAACTGTTGAATCATCAAAACACCAACAATCCATATTACAAGATTGGCGATTAAAAGCCTTTTAACCATTGGGCTTAATGTTGGGATTTGAAATTGAATCTGTTTATTACTCATTTTCCTCTCATTTATTTTTTTGGCTAATTTCTAACAAAACACCATCAGTTGATTTTGGATGAACAAAAGCCACTAACATATTATGGGCTCCTTTTTTTGGCTCATCATTTATCAGTCGTACTCCAGCTTGCTTTAAATTATCTAATACTTGAACGATATCATCAACCCGTAAACAAATATGGTGAATCCCAGGGCCTCGTTTATCTAAAAATTTTTGCACAGGTCCAGTGCCATCAATTGGCTCAAGTAGCTCTAAGCGCGAATTGTTATCTAACTCAAGCATTGCCACTTTAACACCTTCAGACTTCACCTCTTCAAAGTGAGTGCTTTTTAAGCCCATAGCCTCATAAAAAACTAGACTTTCTTCAATAGATTTTACAGCTATCCCCACATGGTCAAAGCTAAATTCACCAATATTTTTTTTAATTTCTTCCATAACTACTCACCTTCCTTTAAGGAGGTCATAATTATGTAGTCAAGTTCGCTCAAGTTGGTAGTAATTTTAAAGTGCATGAAATAAACAAAGTGCGAGGCTTACCAATAGGTAAGTAGAGTGCTTTGTGTTTGAGTCCAATTTAAAAGTGCTATTAAATTGAGATGAAATTGTCTATATAATTATGGCCTCCTTAATTGTTCGTCAAAGTACTTTTTATAACCTGCGTATGTTTGCCCTAAATCCTCAGGAATTAATTTTGTTTCTGCTATTAGTGGAAAAAAATTAGTATCCCCACTCCAACGCGGAATAATATGCCAATGTAGATGGTTCGGAATTCCGGCTCCAGCCACTTTGCCATGATTCATACCAATATTTAAGCCTTCGCATTTATATATTTTTTTTGCAGCTTTCACAGACTCTCTTAATAATTCATTTAAATCTATAAACTCATCATCTGAAAGCTCAGTAATATCTCCAATATGTTTTTGCGGAATAACCAATACATGGCCTGAGTTATATGGATATTTATTTAACACTAACATGGCTGAATTATTTTTATACACAACTAAACTGTCTAGGCTTGGGCCATTTTTTTGAGCAGTACAAAAAACACAGTCATTATCTTTCGGTTTGATCACTCTTCTTAAATATTTAAGTCTCTCAGGGCTAGAGATATAATCTCTTTCCTGAGGCCAAATATTATCTAAATTTATTTTAATATCTGACATAATTAATTAAGTACACCCGGCATTAAGGCTAAAGGCTTTCCAATTAATTCTAATGCTTGCGTAAACGGCTTCGTTTCAGCAAATGGTAATTTCATTTCACCAAGAAGTTCAAACATATCTGGGCGTTTTTTAGCTGGAGTAAAAACTTCCGGTTTGTCACCAAGACCCGCTAACTTACCCACCTCCTTTAAGGCATCAGAGTAAGTCCCTACAATATCAGCGAAGCCAAGCTCTACAGCAGTAGCACCAGTAAATATTCTGCCATCAGCATACTTTTCAACAATATAGTCAGCAATTTTTCTATTAGCTAAAATAGCTTTTACAAACTGCCCTTGAACCTCATCAATCATAGATTGAAAGTATTCTCTTTCTTCCTCGGTCATTGGACGAGCTTGGGAGCCGGCGTCTTTAAATTCTCCTGATGTAATAGAATATGTATTAACTTTAGCCCAATCATATAATTTTGAAAGGTCAGCAAACTGCATAATCACACCAATAGACCCCATTAGAGTGCCAGGGTTAGTTACAATTTTACTAGCAGCTGATGCTACATAGTAACCACCACTAGCAGCCATGGCATTACAGGTTACAACCACTGGTTTTTTTAATTCATTTTTAATTTTCATGATCTCAGAGTAAATCTCTTGGCTGGGGCCAACCACACCACCGGGCGAGTTAATCTGTATAAGCACACCTTTAATATTATCATCTTGAGCATACTTTCTAAGTGGCTCTAAAATATTTTTTCCATCAATGATCACACCATCAAGAGTTAAGTTAAGGATTGAGTCTTTAACTAATGGCTTAAAACTTGAGCTTCCACCACCAAACTGTGAAGACATCGCACCAATAGAAATTAAAACAAAAATAAAAAATATAGCCGCACAAACTGTAACAAAACCTTTTAAAAAATTCATAACTATCCTTATCGAAAAACTAGTAATTTGATGAGTAATACTATGACAATTTCAGTAACTAATGAATAAGATTTATGATTTTTTAACTATAAGGCTGGCAGTGACACCTCTCGTCCAGGCTTAAGCCGCTTTAAACGCCAAACCCACCTCTTAAACGTCTTTTCGTTCCGCTTGGCAGCTTCACTCTCAAGTCTTATTTATATCGCCTGACATAAAGCAGAGCTTTATTACGGCTAACGTGCTCAAACAAGCTCCAGCCCGCACTGGGTCACTTCGTGAACCCAACGCGTCAACGCAACTGCGCGCAGGTAATAAGAGGTGGCTTTGGCGTTTAAATAATTTTAGCTGTTTTCATGGAAAAGGAAATAAAGTTCTCGGCAAGTACTCAGGCTTTTTTTGCCACACTCAATTAGATAGTCACCTTATTTAATCATTAAGGTAGTTTTCTTAAATCTCAAAACTAATTTTTATTATCCACGCGCAGTTGCGTTGATGCGATGTGCTCGCGAAGCGACACGTTGCGGACTGGAGCTTGCCTGAGCATGTTATACCAACCCCATTAAATAATGCCCTAAATTAGTCTTCAGTTTTATTTAGGTTTAATTTTTGTGACCAGAAAGAAACCGCAGGCCTAGCAAGGCTAAGCAGAGGATTTCTTGACCTGAATAAAATTTAAAAATGAATGAAAATGGTGAGTAATTTAGGGCATTATTTAATGGAATTGGTATTAGCCGAAGTAAACGAAGTTTACGTTAGGCGATAAATTAAAGCCTTGAGAGTGGAGCTGCCAAGCGGAACGAAAAGACCTTCAAAATTCGTTTTGAGATTTAAGACTATTTTAGCACTTATTTTTTTAAGACGTTATAAAATAAAAAAAGGAACCCCCAAGGACTTACTATTACCCACATCTATTCAAAAGCCTTACAGTAGGGCTTTTGAATATCTAGTCCTCAATCTTCAACAAGCCCATCATAAAGCTTTTTAGAGCCGATAGCTGTATATAAAAGGTACTTT
>Ga0114957_1003330_pt1 | contig 14560 bp, 7 predicted proteins | sample BantaG_FD_87175 | JGI IMG/M metagenome (GOLD analysis project Ga0114957, IMG submission 87175) | Marine algal microbial communities from Bantry Bay, Ireland - BantryBay_4 metaG | ecosystem: Host-associated > Algae > Red algae > Unclassified | place: Bantry Bay, Ireland | collected 2014-11-21 | reverse complement strand
TCAAATCAAATATTGAAAAATACAATAGTCTTTCTATTAACTATTTCATTACTGCACGCTTTTTTAGTATGGAACATACTGCCATGAATTTTCACAAAATCAATTCGAGTAAATTCGTGTTAATTCGTGGCGAAAACAATAAACGGTTAATTATTAAAGAACTAATCTCTTATGTTGTAAACTTTCTCTTCCAAAATTCACAATTAGCCCTAGGGGACTTTTTGCTATTGCGACATAGTTTAGCGTTTGTTTTATCCAAGCATCTACAATATCTTTTTGCGCTTTCACTTCTATAATAATATCTCCATAAACTACAAAGTCTGCATTATAAGCATGCGGAAGTTCATGTGATTTATAAAAAACTTTAAACATCTTTTCTCTTTCAAAAGGAATTCCTCTCATTTCAAATTCAATTGCAAGAGCATCCTTATAAAGTATTTCTAATAATCCAAAACCTAATTTAGTATGCACCTCCATACATGCTCCAATGATTTTGTAGCTTTTTTCTTTGTAAACAATGTTTTCCATAGTATTTTATTTCCCATAAATATAATCAAAACTTAAAAATAAAATTCGAATACACATTTTTTTCACAAAACTAATTTGAGATAATTTTAGGTTTTCAAAGAAAATCAATTAGAGAAAATTGAAAAAAAAGCCACGAATTAGCACAAATTTTCATAAAAATAAATTAGAGAAAATTCGTGCTAATTCGTGGCGAAAAATTATATTAAAAGAAAATTATCGCACCACAACCTTCTTTGTAATTGCATTGTTATATTCAGTAATTATTTGCAAAAAATACAATCCTGATGGTTGCTCAGAAAAATCAATTTGAGATGGAATACGAATTTCTTCACTTCGAATCTTTCGACCAGTTGCATCAAAAATATTCAGTTGCCATTCCATTTCAAAAAACTCAAAAGTCGAATTAATATTTACAAATCCATTTGTAGGGTTGGGAAAAACATCAATAACGTTATCATTTATTATTGAAAAAATACTCAAAGGAGCATTCGAAGCTCTTGGTGTTGCCATAGCTAATTGAAAATAACCAATCCCATCAGGTAATCGTGACAAACTAGCATCAGCATCCAATCTTCCAAAATAATTTCCATCAATCAAATTGTTATTATTATCGTCCGAGTCAAAAATCCCAACAAATTCTCCCGAAGAACTCAATTTAAAATTAGTATGAAAATCGCCTTGATCCTCATCTTTGTCTGCCCAAAATAATAAATACTCTCCCGAAGCAATTGATATATCAGGCATCTGCAATTTATTAGGATTGCTTGGATTATCGGATAAATATTTATCCCCTAAATAAATAGATTCTCCTCCCCCATTATAAATTTCTATCCAATCATCATACTCGCCTGCTTCATCCGCAATTGTATTGTTATTACTTGTCATAATTTCGTTGATATATAATTGTAACGAAGGTTCTGAAATTGCTAATTCTTTTTCAAGGCACCTTGGGTTTCTACTTTCCAAACCTTCCACATCCACAGCAGTAATAAAATAATGAATGATATTACTACTTTCCAAAGGAGGAATAATTCCGCCATAAATTCCATCTCCTGCTTCACTATCACCATGATTTCCATTATCCCACATTTGCAGCATCATCGTATCAGTTTGCCCTTCCAAAAAATAATGTAACGTTACTGTTGATAAATCTTCATCTTCGATACTAGCTGTAATTACAATATCTTGCAAAGCATTGGAATTACTATTTTTAAGTTGGGAAATAATTGGATTTATATTTTGTAAATCTAATTGACTGATACTATTATTTCTACGCTCCGTAATAAATTCTTTTAATCCATATTTGACATGCCCTCCAACCGATTGCGTATAAGAATCCAAAAAGTCATCATGTGTGTACCCATAATCAGACATCGCATAAGTATCTATTTCTGCCCAAGGTGCAATTTTATTCCTCAGACTATCGAGATGAGGATTTAGATTATCTTCAACAAAAATCTCATTCATCATTTGATTGAGGTAATAGGAAAACCTATTTCGATATTCAGGTACTGCCAAAATTTTTTCATAGATAGGACGATCCTGATTACTATGCGACCAGTTGTAAATATCTCTTTGCGCCCAATCAATTTGAAACCAATCTATTCCAAAAGTATTATCCAAATCATATGGAATATATTCGATTAATCCTGTGGCTGGATTTTCATAGAGGTAAAAATTATTTTTATTATAAATCGGTCCATCCCAATTCCCCGTTAAAATATCGAATGCAATGAACTTCAAATAATCATCTACATTAAATAATTTTTCTAACTGACATGGAAGCGAACTTGTATTGGCATTATTTAACATAAAAATAAATTGCGCTAAATTTGAATAATCATTTGCTGCAACATTAGTTTTTAATTGATATACTTGACGTCCAAACACTTCCAACTTATACAAATCAGGATTATTTCCTAAATATTCAAAATCCGCGGGCCAAAGACATTTATATAAATTCCCATCATCATTACCAAAACGAGATTTCAAAAACTCTTCATCTATATGTTCCACATTAATATATACTCCAAAGAACTCATCATTGATATATAATAAAACATGGTTTGCACGTGAACCGACTAATTTATTTTGAGCAGCGATATCCCAACCTAGCTTGGATCGAATAATGGAAGGATCATTATGTTCTCCATTCAAATTCAATTTCTCCAACCCATAATATTCTCGACCTTGAACATAAGTATTAAAAGAAATTTTAAATGATTTCTTTCCTGAAGTTCTTGAAGTATTTCCTCTAAGACGAAATCCGATATCTTCCAAAGTATCCCGAATGGTTCCGTTATCAAAAATAAATGTCGCATGAAAATGATAATTACTTTCTATATTATCGGAATCTAAAATGTAGTCTAAAGAATCCGAGGGAATAATAATATCAACTCTTGGCACTACATCATCTCTAAAAACTTCCCCTTTTTCTGGAAAATTAATTTGAGCGTTTAGGCCTAAACAAAAAATCGAAATCAAGACTATTAATAAATATCGTCTATTATGTATTTTCATTGTTACTGTTTTTTTCCTAAAATAAATTTTAAAGGAATATGCATTCGTTCATTCCAATATTTTTCATTGTGGCTATGACCAACATACTTACGAGTCATCCAATTTTTATCCGCTACGTAATTGTTTTGTTGTAAAATAGAATCAATCTGATTTTGATAAGGTTCATAAATCTTATCTAGCCCTTCTGTTCCAAAATCGAAATACCACTTTTTATCTTGAGGAATATTTTTAGAAAAATAATCAATCAATTGCGTAGGAAATTCAGGGGTATCATCATTCATTCCTATCGGCCAATGTGTAGAAAAACAAAGTGCTCCTCCAAATATTTGAGGATATTCACATTGCGCATACATCGAAATCAAACCGCCCATACTTGAACCTCCTATAAATGTATCCTCTACAGTTAGTTTTGTTCTATAATTTGCATCTATAAATGGTTTAAATTCTTTGGTCAAAAAACTTAAAAAATCATCAGAATAAACTGGTTTTTTAAAAAATGTAATTAACGAATCCTTTGCATCTTGTGATACTTTTGACATTGGTTTTTGAGGCATGTATTCTGAAAATCGATCAACTCCTTCATGATCTATTCCTACTACTATCACTTCTTTAATGGTTTCTGCTTTAGACAAACTATCAACTGTTTCGTGAATGTTCCATGCCACTTTGCTGTAGGACAATTTATCTGAAAACAAATTTTGACCATCCATCATATATAGTACAGGGTAATTCTTTTCTGTATTTTCCGAATAAGATTTTGGTAGATAAACTCGATACGTTTTTTCTGCTATGAATTTTGATGTGGTAAAAGTTTTGATTTGTAATCTTTTAGAATCGTATGTTTCTGTCCCTTGGCAACTCCAAAAAACAATTCCCAAAAGAAATAAGAGGTGGTTTAATTTCATTCAATTAGTTTTTTAACCAAAAAAAAAAAATGTAAGAGATTACATCTCTTATTTAATTTCTAGAATCAATGCAGACTTCCCTTCTACCATAATTGATTTTCTTAAAGGATAATTTTTAGAACTCAACACATCCACGCCCATGGAATTCCCTCCGATAATTTCTGAAAAATGTCCTAAATCTAACGCCGTCGCTTTTTCATTTTTATTCAAAACAACCATAACCTTCTGAGTATCATTATATCTGAAATATACATAAAAACCATCCTTTGGAAGAAAGTGAGTGAGCTTCCCATTATGAATAGCTGTCGCCGTTTTTCTCCAACGTAAAAGTTTTGTTATAAAATTTTGAGCATCCTTTTGTTGCGTGGTCAACCCTTCTCGTGTAAACGCATTTTTCGCATCTCCTTTCCATCCTCCAGGGAAATCACTTCGAATAATTCCATGATCTGCCTTTGGTCCATTTTTCATTAAAATTTCAGTTCCATAATAATATTGAGGAATACCTCTAGTCGTTGCCACAAATGAAATCGCCATTTTATACAAATCATAATCCTCATTCATCTGACTAAAAATACGACTCATATCATGATTATCTGGAAAGACCACTAAATTCATTGGGTCAGGATAAAGGAAGTCTTGCGCCATCATTTCATACATTCCGATCCATCCCGTTTTCCATCCTTCGTTTTCATTAAGTGCTTTCGACATCGACATTTGAATTGGAAAATCCATCACACTCCTCAAATTGGATTGATAACCATTAGGATTATTTTTTCCCTTTTGCCAGTAAGAAACAATCGTTGGATGCTCAAACCATTCCTCTCCTACGATATTTAAATCAGGATATTCTTTCATCATTCCATTCACCCATGCTGCCATATAATCCATATCAGGATAAGGATAAGTATCCATTCGTATACCTGATAATCCTAAAAATTCTACCCACCAAATACTGTTTTGCAAAAGGTAAGTTGCCATCAAAGGATTGCGTTGATTTAAGTCGGGCATCGTCTCCACAAACCATCCATCTGTAAAAACTTTTTTATCTACTTCCGCAGCATAAGGATCTTGTAATAAAGTTTTTCGGTGATTGGTATAAGTCATATTCTCCCATTGATTAATCCAATCATCACTTGGCATATCTTCCATCCACCAATGAAAAGAACCACAATGATTGACAATCATATCCATGATTAATTTGATGCCTTTGGAACGGGCTACTTCTGCTAAATTTTGATAATCGGCATTCGTTCCAAATCGAGGATCGACCTTGTAATAATCAGTCGTAGAATATCCATGATAAGAATACACTTCCATATCATTTTCCAAAAGTGGATTTAACCAAATCGCCGTAAAACCTAGGTCTTTAATGTAATCCAAACTATTAATCATCCCTTTAATATCTCCTCCATGTCGGCCGCCTTTATTTTGTCGATTTACCTTTTCTCTCATACCAGCGACATTGTCATTCGAAGGATCTCCATTTACAAAACGATCTGGTGTAATCAAGTAAATCGCATCCGATGCATCAAATCCTACAATCTCATCGGCACTCCGTTTTCGTTTTAAAATCTGGAAAGGATGCCTTTCAACTGTCTTTCCATTTCTTAAAAATTCAATATTCACAGTCGCAGGTTTTGCATTTGCAGGGATATGAACATTTAGAAAAACATAGTTTGGATTTGGTACGTGAATAGTTTGTTGTAAAACCATTTCTTTAGAAGAAATCTTAGGAGTCAGTTCCGCAATTTTATCTCCATACACCATGATTTGAATATCATTATGTTGCATGCCTACCCACCAGTTGGTTGGTTCTACACGTTTTATTTTATTTTGGGAAAAAATGAAATTTGCATAAAGAAATGCAAGGCTGAAGATTAATATTTTTTTCATAATAGTTTGGTTTAATCAAAATCAAAATGTCAATCAGAACAAAAAACATTGAATATTCATTGACCTATTTCTTAATAATAATTTGCGTTAGTTAATTTTGATTTTGATTGTCATTTTGATTTGAGTGTGAAACAAATCGGGTGTCATTCTTTTTTTGAAAATTGAAAAAATATAAAATTTACTTCTACGAAGCATTGACCTCTGTCATTCCGAGCGAGGCACGAGTCGAGGAATATGCTGTTATATCACGTCTCAAATTTCGAGCGAGGCACGAGTCGAGAAATCTTATTCATCACTTGAACGTATTTGATTTTCTCTATTCTCATAATACTCTTTTAGCTTTCAGACTATATACTTTAATTACTTTTTAAGATTTCTCGACTCGTTCCTCGCTCGAAATTGGAAACATTGTGGTAACATCTATTCCTCGACTCGTGCCTCGCTCGGAATGACAGCGTTTAATATTCAAAAAAAAAATGACACCCAATCTGTTTCACACTCTTTTGATTTTGATTGTAAATAAACAAAGCCCTCCCAATAAAAAATTGAGAAGGCTTTATTATATAATTCATCTATACAATTATTTTGCTACTGCAAATCTCTTAGAAATCAAAAATCCTTCTCCTCTCATTTGTATTACATAAAATCCAGTTGGGAAATTAGAAACATTGAAAGCAATATTATTCGCTGAAGGATAATTATTCATCTGCATTAATTTTCCAGTCATATCATAGATCATCACTTCCGCATCACCTGCTAACTCTGCACCTTCGATATTTACAGTAACCATATCAGTTGCAGGATTAGGATATAATTTCACATCATTTACATTAAATAAATCAGATGTAGAAGTAACCGTTGTAAAAGAAAAATCACCATTATACTCATCAGGCATTGCAAATGGATTCGTAGTCTGAAGAGAAATAAAATATAAATCAGCAGCAGTAATATTAATATTTGGTCCATCTTGAGCAGATGCTCCCATCGGAAAGTCTGCACCGCCCCAGTTGACTGCCCAGTCATCATTAAACCTAAATTTCATTTCACCCGTACCTAAAGTTTGAGTTCCTGTCCATAATCCAGGAGTGGTATGATCAGCAGCTGCATCCATATTTTCATCATCATCCCAACCTGCTGTCGGAGAAGCAGGTCCGATTGTACCTACAGAAGCAGGAGTAAAACTAAAATCTCCAGTTGAAGAATTAAATGCAATCGTCCAAGTCCCTGCAATAACAGGAATGTTATCACCTCCTTGTGTACCTGTACCTAGTGGGAAATTATCTTCTCCCCAATCCACATCCCATGCATCATCAGCACGGAATTTTAATCCACCATCAGTAGTGGTAATGGTAATCAGCCACTCATCAGGTGAAGTCACACTTGGATTTTTAAACATATCAATGTCATCATCCCAACCACCTACAGCATCTCCAATCACTCAAATAGTCGCATAATCAGCGATAGGATCTTTAAATTCATAAATACCAGAAGTATCATTGAACTCTACTAAGTAAGTTCCTGCAGGCACCGTAATATTAGTTCCACTACCAAATACTGCTGTATCTAATGGAAATCCTTGTGTCCCATCAGCTCCCCAGCTGGTATCCCAAGTACTGTCCGCTCTAAATTTAAACTCTCCATCAAAATCACCAGTAATTGCCCATTGGTGAACATTACCATTGATGTTACTCATCGCCATTTCTGTATCCCAAGTGCCTGTCGGTGAACCTGCACCAATCACTCCCATCGTTGCATAAATAGGAATAAAAGACGCAATTTTATATTCGCCTGTTGCCGTATTTATTTCTACAAGGTATTCTCCATCAGAAGGAATTACAAAATTACCTCCACCAGAAGTTGCAGCTACACCTTCCAATCCATCTCCGCCATCAGCCCATTCGTCCATCCAAACACCGTCAGCACGGAATTTACATTCTCCAGCTTTAAGATCTAAAGTATCTCTAAAAGCCCAAGGCGCATTTGCGATTGGAGTTAAAAATATATCCGTACTCCAATCAATCCCTGCTTCTCCAATCAAGCCAACTTGTGCATAGATACTATCTTGAAAATCAAAATTGTAAGCACCTGTTGAAGAGTTAAAAGTCACATCAAAATTTCCTCCCCATACTGGGATATCATCGCCACCTTGCGTACCTACACCCATCGGAAAATCACCAGCTCCCCAGTTAGTCACCCAAGTATTGTCTGTTCTGAATTTTGCAAAACCATTTGTTAAATCAATATTGATTGTCCACTCATCAGTTGCAGGATTTGCCATATTGGTTTGTGCATCCCATCCTTGAGCAGTAGAAGAACCAATAATTCCAAGCGAATCAAATTGCCCAAAGGAAAGATTAGCAAAAGCTAAAAATGTAATTAATGTCAGTAAATTTTTCATCATATTTATAGTTTGATTTGTGAATTCCCTTTGCTCTATTTTTAGGTTTTAATATTCGGTTTAAAAATATTATCTAAAGGGAATGATAATAAAATAGTAAGTTCTTTTTTTATGATTATGGATTCAAGATTATGGATTATGGATTATGGATTATGGATTTCGAATAATTGTGAATGATAGGGTGTATAAACACGATTTTCGAAATCCATAATCCTGAATCTTGTTGAATCCTGAATCCTGAATCCTAAATCCTAAATCTAATTCTTAGTAATAACAACACTATAATCAGATACTGTTAAAAATAAATCAATGGTATAATTTCCAGCTTCAGCAATGTCAATATCGGCACCATCAAACTCCAAAGTCCCATTGCTAAAATCATCTCCAAAGTTAATATCATCAGCATCATTTGCTCTAAATCGAATGGTACCAACACTTAAATCTGTCGTAATCGTCAAAGCCTGTTTTCCATCATCCCAAACAAAATCTTCATCACTAGCTGTTCCTCCTGCCGTTGCAGAACCTAGCATCCCCCAATCTGTTTTCATATTGGTATGGGTAAAAGCATTTAAATCACAAGTTAATAAATACAAACCTGCTTCCCCACCAATTGGAATATCATTTCCAACACCAGCAGCATCTAAAACACCATCGGCAGGATCATTATCACCCCAGTTAATATCCCAAGTTCCACCTTGGACAAATTTATAAACAGCTGAATCTAACCCAAAATAAATAAATCCTGAATATACTTCATCGCTTCTTCGAGAATATACGGCATAATTTTCATCACCTGGATCCCATGCATTTGGTAATTGATAATCACCTGGAACGGTTAGTTTTGGATAAATCACTTCCGCTTGGTATGGATTAATTTTTACAGGTACTGGTGCTGAACAAAGTTTTTCCACAAGATCACTTACACTTGCACAGACTCTAATTTCTAATTCATTTTCAAAACCAAAAGGTAATCCTTTTGCCAAAAGAATATTATTTAAAGTTCCTTGTGTCAATTCACTTGCTTCTAATTTTGAAGTTGAACCAAGTGTAGTTGGGTCAGCAAAATCATTTCCCACCACATCAATCTCAAGCGTATAAGTTACAGCCGCATTATAACCGAAATCCGCAGCAGTCCATTTTGCTGAAGGTAAAGCTTCATTAGCCGTTGTTTCGTCTAATGTAAATAATGTTGACGCTGCTGGTGATGTCAAAACAGGAGCAGTATTCAAACTAATTACTGGGTCAAGTTCTTTTTCTTTACAAGTGACAAAAAGAACTGCTATGATTAAAATAGATAAAATATGTTTTTTCATTTCTTAAAAAATTATGAATTATAGATAATGAATTCAATATGATTTTTTTATAACAATAAATGCACGTTGAATACAATCTTAAATCTTATTTCTTAAATCTTATTTTTTTCAAAAAAATTAATAGAGTTTTTTCTATAGAATTCTGTATCGACAATTTCAAAACCTATTAAAAACAAGTTTTTCGACACATTCATCCCGATAGCTATCGGGACAAAATTTATCATTCAAAATTAAATCTAATACCCATCGTTTTGTTTCAAATTTGGATTTGCACCAATATCAGCCGCAGGAATTGGAAAATAATTATATTTATTATCCACACTTGCACCCGCTGCATCTCCACCTTTCCAATCCCACATATAATCTCCAGTTGTCAATAATCCATATCGAACCAAATCTGTTCGACGGTGACATTCCCAATGCAATTCTCTTGCACGCTCATCCAATAAGAATTGTAAATCCAAATCACTTGCAGGAATTTCGCCAGCAGTTTCTCCGTATGCTCTTACTCGTACTCGATTCACATAATCCAATGCAGTCGCCGCATCACCTCCCGAACCTCCTCGAAGTACCGCCTCAGCATACATCAAATAAGCATCAGCCAATCTAAACATTGGAAAATCAATATCCACCCAAGTTACATTTGAACCTCTTGAGCCATCTCGATTAATATTTTTAAATTTTGTAGGAGGGTATCCTTCTTCGAATTTTGAAATATTTCCAATTACTCTTGTTTGTCCATCCACATGAAATAAACCTCTTTTGTCAACAGTACTCGTTTCGATGGAGTAGGTATAATCTGGTTTGTCCACAAATAATTTAATCGAATAACTTCCAGGATTTTGAATTAAAATATCAGCACCTTCCTGTTCTAAAAATGCATCTCCCCCATCATCACCAAAGTTAATCACCCAATCATCATTGGCTCTAAACTTGATTACACCAGGTTGCAAGTTCGCTTGAATAACCCATGCATTTTCTACTGCATCAAAAGTCATATCTTCATCCATGTCCCAACCGCCAGCAGTTGCAGAACCAATCAATCCCCAGTTCGCAGGTTCGAGCGTATATGAAAAATCATTTAAATTAACCGTCAATTTATAGCCGCCTGCATTTGGAACTGTAATGTTATCTCCACCTTCTTCAAGGCTACCATCCGCATTATCATCACCATAATTGATAGTAAAATTAGCAGCCGTAGTAAACTTAAGTTTAGCATTATCTTCAGGGAAATAAACAAAGCCTTCGTAGACTTCATCGCTCAATATAGAGGATAATTTAAATGCATCAGTAAACTGCCAACTTACATAAGAACCAGCAACAAAAATTTCAGGATACGTTTCCCCCGTTTGTGGAGCAACAATAATTCCTCCGCCACCTGACCCAGCGAGTACAGAAAATTTATTAGGCAAAGCACTTGTCGATCTTGTTCCTCCCCAACCACTTTCTACCCCAAAATCATTAGCAATCATATTTCCTCCAATACCTGCTCGAAGGATAAAAGTCATTCCTCCCCAAGTCCGAGTATTCACTCCATCAAAAATTACAGGAAAAATAATTTCCTCTGATTGGTAATTATCTGCTAAAAATAAATCTTGATATTCTGCATCTAAGTTGTAACCTGAGTCAATCACTCTTTGAGTATAAGTGATTGCATCAGAGTAAGCATTTTTATTGGCGTACACTTCTGCGTTCATATATAATTTTGATAACAACATCCATGCAGCCGCTTGGTCAGCTCGTCCGTAGTCATTAGTACGAGGCGCCATCAAGCTACTTTCAATATCTATTAATTCTGATTCTATCCAGTTGTATAAATCTTCTGCTTGAATTTGTTCTGGAAAAAATGATCCAACGATATCCTCCTCCGTTACAAATGGAACATTCCGGAAATGATCCAATGCGTGCCAATAACTCAATGCTCTTAAAAATCTTGCTTCTGCACGGAACGTTTGAATTTGTCCTTTTAAATCAGAATCAACTTCTCGTTCATTTAATTTTTCTTCCGTCGTCTCTCTTAAAAATTCATTACAAATAGAAATTTGATAATAGACTCTGCTATAAAATGCAAAAATAAAATTGTCATTGGCATCCCAATCCAATTCGTGGAAATCTTTAATCGTTTGGTCATTCCATCCTACAACCGCTTCATCTGTTGGAAATTCTTGATGGTACCACAATGCTCTTAAGTATTGACCAAATCCTTCATCAATACCTTCAATATCTGCTTGACCTGAGGGCCCTTCTTGCCCAGTTACAGAAAGTCCAGCATAACATTTTGCTAATACTTGTTTGTATGCTTCAGGATTGTCGAATGCCGTTGCCGCAGTAATTTGATTTTCATCTAAAGGCACCGTATCTAAATCTTTAAAACAGGATGAGTTAAAAATTAAAAGTACCGCAAGTAGTAAAACCGATTTTTTATATTTTAAAATTTTCATGCGAGTTGATTTTTTTAAAATTTATTTTTTGTATGATTCCACGTCGCACGACTCTCCGAGTCGTGAAAAGGTCACGACTCGGAGAGTCGTGCGACGTGTGTTTTAAAAATTAGCACTTAAGCCAATTAAGAAAGTTCGTGTTCTTGGATATACATTGTTATCAATTCCATTTTGTATCTCAGGATCAACCCCTGTGTAAGGAGTAATCAATAATGGATTTTGCAAAGTTGCTGATACGGTAATTGAACCTTTGTCCTTAAATAAATCAGCAAATCGATAAGCTGCTGTAATATGATCCACTCGGAAGAAAGAACCATTTTGCACAAAGTGATCACTTAAATACTGTGGATTTTCCCAACCAATATTTTGAAGTTCTTGCAATGAATTTCTCAAAACATTTGGTCCCAAAAATAATCTACTGTAAAATGCTCGGTCTGACTCCACATTGTTATAAATATAGTTTCCAATATTTGATCGCGCTGCAAAAGAGAAACTGAAATTTTTATAATCCAAATTAGAAGTCAATCCAAAATAGTAATCAGGAGCTGGATTTTTAAAACGATAGGCGTCATCAGGTGAAGCGATGCCATCTCCATTTTGATCGGTAAAAAGTCCTTCAATAGGATTAACATCTTGATCGTACACTTGTTCAAAAACAAAGTAAGAAAAAGCAGGATGTCCTACACTATGAATCTGAATCGTAGTTCCTACACCTCCAGAAATTCCACCAGTCAAAACTCCTTGATAGTCAGGATCATCTGTTGCAGTTAGTTTTGTGATTTCATTTTTATTTCGAGTCGCATTAAATCCTACTTCCCAAATTAAATCTTTCTTACGAACAGGTACGACATTAATTGCTACCTCTATTCCTTGGTTTTCTAAATTACCAACATTGGTTGTAATGAAGTTAGAAAGATTGGTTCCTGCTGGAACAGGTACTCTATTTAATAAGTCTTCAGTTTTTCTTAAATAAACATCCACCGAACCATATACTCTGTCTTTGTATAATCCAAAATCAAGTCCTGCATTATAAGTAGTGGTAGTTTCCCATTTGATATTGGCATCATATTCTTCTGGTCGGAAAGTTTGAACAAATGAATTTCCAAATTGATATTGGGCATTGGGTAAACCTTGGGTGTAAACAGGAAGGTAGGCATAGTAATCTAACTCCGAATGACTATCTCCAATATCTTGTTGACCAGTAACACCGTAACCTAACCTTAATTTTAAAGTATTTAATTTACCATTGGGATCATCCTTAATTTTATATGCAAAAGCAGCCGCAGGAAATAATCCCCATCGGTTATCTTTTGCAAATCTAGAAGAACCATCTTGACGTAAAGTAAAAGTGAAAAGATATTTATCCATCAAATTATAATTCGCTCGTCCAAATAAGGAGAGTAAATAATATTCTCTTGGTTGGATTTTCTCTGTCGTTTCAGATTCATTTCTAGCAATATCAGAATTAAGCGAATAGTCCTCCACAAAGAAATGTTGCCATGAATATCCAGCCATCAAATCTAGCTTATGATCTTTTCCAATTTCCTTTACATAATTCAAATAAAATTCAAGCAACTCATTTCTCTTAGTTTGCTCATATTCATTATCTGTACCTCCACCTGTTACTGGATTAAATGCAAAAGAGGCATCAGCAGGAACATCTATCGTTCCTTTACCTTTTGAATAGTCATAGCCTAAATTTAAGTTAGCTCGTAACTCTGGTAAAAATCCAAAACGATAATCAATGCTTCCATTTGTAATATATCGAGAAACTTCACCAAGGTCTTTCTTTAAATCTAAAAGTGCCAAAGGGTTGGTAGGCGAAAGTCGATTAGGATTTTTTAAAGAATCCGCAAAATAAGTGAAGTAACCTTGGTAAGGACTTGATGCATCAAAGACAGGTTGTGTAGGATCAAATTCAATAGAATTTCCAATGGCACCTCGATCTGCAAATCTATTCTTCGTCCACATTCCTTTAAAGTTAAAATTGATTTGCAAACGATTATCCATAAATCCAGGAGATAGATTTAATGCCGCAGTTGTTCTTTCAAATTTATCATTTTTCAAAACACCTTCTTTATCCGTATATCCAAATGAAACCCGATAAGGAACTATATCTGCAATACCACCTGATAAATTAATATTGTGATCGTGCCCTACTGCACTACTATAAATTTCATCTTGCCAATCCGTATCTGCATTTCCCAATGATAAAACCTCATCACTTCCTTCTCCAAATTGTTCGGTAATCAATGCTCGATACCCATCAGCAGAAAATACATCTACCTTTTTTATGATATTACTAAATGAAATATTTCCATTGTAGCCTACACTTATCTTTTTCCCTAAAGCACCTTTTTTTGTCGTAATTAAAATCACACCGTTAGAAGCACGACTTCCATAAATGGCTGTTGCTGATGCATCTTTTAATACCGTAAAAGTTTCAATATCATTTGGGTTAATCAGATTCAAAGTATTTCTTGAACCAGAAATTCCACCATTATCAATGGGTACTCCATCAACCACTATCAATGGATCATTGGAAGCATTTAACGAAGAACC
>Ga0114957_1003328_pt1 | contig 14567 bp, 16 predicted proteins | sample BantaG_FD_87175 | JGI IMG/M metagenome (GOLD analysis project Ga0114957, IMG submission 87175) | Marine algal microbial communities from Bantry Bay, Ireland - BantryBay_4 metaG | ecosystem: Host-associated > Algae > Red algae > Unclassified | place: Bantry Bay, Ireland | collected 2014-11-21 | reverse complement strand
CGAGAGCCCAACCGCGCGGCCTGCCGCCGCGGCGCGACGGCGGGGGGCGCGGCGGGCGGGGCGGCGGCCGGATGGGGGCGCCGGACGGGGGTGCACGCACGGGCCCTGTTGCGGGGGCGGTGGCGTGCACGAAGGCCGCCCGACCACGAGGCGCCCCAATCCACGGGATGCGATCCGGAGTTGTGCTGTATTGCTGATGTCCCAAGTTTGTCCTCTGCGGACAAGAGCAAAACAAGTGTACCAAATACACTCTTCGAGGTATTTAAGTGTTTTATGAATAAAACGGTACTTCACCTTGAAAACACCATATTCATGAATTTGATTGAGTTTTATTGCAGAGGCTACTTATTTGCACGGCGACGCCATCGTCGCCGTCGACTAAACCAGGTCTATAGGGACCTGGGACTAGGGTTGCTCAGAACGCCCGGGGCGTCGTTCAGGGCGTCGTTAAGGGCGTCACCAGGGCGTCATTTGGGCGTCGTGCGCCCCGAACGCCCCAACTCAAAAGGGCGTCAGCAAGGCGTCGCGAAGAGATAGTTTTCAGGGGGGTCTGCATGATTCAGCAGGTGGCGGCTGTGCACCTTGGTTGAGGACATGCACCCAGTCTGGACACAAAAATAACATAAGAATGCAAAATATGGGTGCCACTTGACTGATATTGCGAATGCTGAGGGTGCTACTTGGGGCGTCGTGAGGGCGTTCTGGCTGCCTAATGGGTCGTCTGTAAGGCGTCTTATCCGTCGCGCGCCCCTGACGCCCCCGAAATAGGGGCGTCGTGTGCAACCCTACCTGGGACGATGGCAATGGCACGCTACCGAACATCCAGGTCGTCGCAGCCACCCACGTCCCTCTTTGTGCTGCCCGTTCACCTCGTCACTGTTTGAGTCGACATGCCACTCTCTGTCGGTTCCCCGCTGCCCAGCATGGCGCTCACTGAGGAGCCGGGTGCGCCATCGTCGCTTCCTGCCGCACCAGGTACGCTTGTGCTTGTCTAATGGCGGCGGGTGACTGTGCGAGCGAGGGCGGCAATGTTACGCGTTCTTGGTGCCCTGCAGATGCTCGTGTCAATTTCAGACCGTGCATATCGGGCAACTGAGTGATGGACACACACTCACCGTGCTGTCTCTTTGTTGTCTTTCTTTAAATTCTGTCGGTTTTTCATGGGTCCGTAATCTTGTGATGCGCCGCGTTCTCTACTGCTCTGACACTGCAGGTACATCTACTCTTCGTCGATGCGGTGCATATCGCGCGGTCGGGCACCAGCTGCCGCGCTGCCCGCTCTACCTGAAAGGCGAGGTCCAATGCGACTGTGGTTCGCCATCGTGCCCTCAATGCGCGGTGTCCTGCGCCAAGTGCGGCGCCAAAGGGCATTCCGAGGACACCCTTGTCGAGGCGGTGCGAAAGGGGACGCCTGCCCGCTTCGCCTGCCCGCAACTCGATGAGGAGGCGGTGCATGATCGGATGATGCGGAAGGCTCCCCCGACTGCTCGGGCTCAGCGAGAAGTCGCCCAAGCTGGAAAGAAGCGACTGGCTGAAATTTCATGCAATTCTGGGTCGCGATTGACCTCGCATTTGCGGCAGTCGGCGCTGGTCGACGAGTTGGGCTTGGGCGGTGCGGCGGCGACGGCTCCTGTGCGTATGTCAGAGGGCGTGGCGGCGGCCCTAGAGGACGATGGTGCGCCGCGCGCCGCGAGCCGCATGCTCGGAGCCTTTGTGGCCGACAGCGCGGCGCACGGCAGGGGAGGGGCCTCACAGCCCCCCCCAGGGCCCCTCGAGACGCTTGTCTCTGACGTTGGTCACAAGGCTATGATCGAAAACCTCAAGGATGGCATGAGCAAGCGCCCTCGATACTCAAGCGACCAGCGCACGGCCATGCGGCGGCGGGCTGCCGAGGCTGGCCTGCAAGCAGCACGTGGGGGGGCTTCTTCGGTGGAGATAATGGGCTCGGCCAATCCCTATTTTGGGGTTATGTCGTTGCCGCTGAAGCGAGCCGCCGTACGCTACGTGCAGCTCTTCGACGGTCCAATCCTCAACAAGGTCAAGAGGGCGATGGACGAATTCATCGTCGAGAAGGCGTACCACGGTGGCTCCGTTACGAGCCAGGAGTTCACGACGGAACAAGTGTGCGCCGAGTTGATGGGTTGCGCAGGGCAGGCCGAACTGCAGCTGCCTTCGGTGCTGGCATCGATGCGACAATTCATCAAGGAGATTCGCCAAGGGGAGGAGGACCTGAGGCCTTTCGTCCATCCGGCAAAATCTGGTTCACCCCGCCGGCCCACAAGCGCAGAGCTCATTGATCGATGGGATGTAGGTCAGAGTAAACACGGTGTGCGTGTTTGAAGCCTCTTAAGAACCAGAAATCTGACATCAGCTATGCAAACCAAACGCCTGCGCTGACGGCAAGGCAACATCAGCATTCACAGGCGACCTCCGCCTTCGTCCAGAACCATTCCGCCCAATTCAAACGCCTACATGGGCATCGTCGCCAATGCAGATCGTGAAGAGCGCGAACATGTGTCCTCACTCCATTCCGTCCAAGCCGCCCATGCAGCCGCAGAGCAAATCAACATACAGGCTGTCACATACATACCCGCGACGCACGTCTGCGCATCACAACAGACAAGTACACGAAAAAAAGGGACGGTCGCAGTTCCACATGTCTGGGGCTGTCCATGCCGTGAACCTCATCAGAAACGTGCAACGAGCCCGGCGCCATGGCCATGTCTTGATTGCATGTATGCCGATGTAGACGGTCAGCGCCCAAATGCGAAAACTTCGGCGGTTTCTCGTCCATGAGCACTCTACATGGGAGCAAACGATGTGCCACAGCCTCAGCTACGACGTCCATAGCCGTATGGTGCGAGTGTCTTGCACTGCAGAAAGATAGTCAACGCGCCGCGTACGGTCCATTTTCCCCGTGAAGAGGCCTGTAGATGGCGGGGACCTCACCAGAAACCGAATGTGAGGCCAGAACTGTGACCGACGCTTGTGAGGTACTCTGTGTGACCGCGGGGGAGGTCGTAAAATCGTGCCCCGAGCCCGGCGCCATGGCCATGTTTTGATTGCAGGTATGCCGATGTAGACGGTCAGGGCGCAAATGCAAACAGTTCGGCTGTTTCTCGTCCGTGAATACTCTACATGGGGGCCAGAGGTGCGCCAGAGCCACAGCTACGACGGCCATAGCCGCAAGTTATGAGTATTGTGCACTGCAGAAAGATAGTCAGCGCACCGCGTACGGTCCATTTTCCGCGTGAATATACCCGTAGATGATGGGGACCTCGTTAGAAACGTGCCCTGAGAACGGCGCCATGGCCACGCACTTGAGCGCCGACCGTCTACATCAGCATATATGTAGTCGGGACATGGCCATGGCGCCGCGCTCAGGGCAGTCTTCTACGACCTCCCCGGAGGTCAAACAGAGTGACTCCATTGCATCGGTACCGATTCTGGCCTCACATTGAGTTTCTGATGAGGTCCTCTGCATCTACTGGTCTATTCACGCGGAAAATGGACCGTACGCGGCGCGTTGACTATCTTCCTGCAGTGCACAATAATCATACCTAGCGGCTATGGCCGTCGTAGCTGTGGCTCTGGCGCACCTCTGGCCCCCATGTAGAGTATTCACGGACGAGAAACCGCCGAACTGTTTGCATTTGCGCCCTGACCGTCTACATCGGCATACATGCAATCAAAACATGGCCATTGCGCCGGGCTCGGGGCACGATTCTACGACCTCCCCCGCGGTCACACAGAGTACATCGCATGCGTCGGTCACGGCTCTTGCCGCACATTGGATTTCTGATGAGGTCTTCCCCATCTACGGGCCTCTTCACGGGGAAAATGGACCGTACGCGGCGCGTTGACTATCTTTCTGCAGTGCAAGACACTCGCACCATACGGCTATGGACGTCGTAGCTGAGGCTGTGGCGCATCGTTTGCTCCCATGTAGAGTGCTCATGGACGAGAAACCGCCGAGGTTTTCGCATTTGGGCGCTGACCGTCTACATCGGCATACATGCAATCAAGAAATGGCCGTGGCGCCGGGCTCGGGGCACGTTTCTACGAGGTCCCCTGCGGTCACACAGAGTACCTCGCATGCGTCTGCTACGATTCTGTTCTTATATTGGGTTTCTGATGAGGTCTCTGTGAACGGCAGGCGTATACATGTGATGGCTCGACAGTACGGGCGTAGGCCGTCACCGTTCAGGCGGGAGCAGGAGATGAGGTCGGGTGCCCTGGCCTTGTCGGTTGTTTTGTGCCCGCATTGTTTTCGTGTACTCGCCCATGGTTTTGTCTGCAGACATCTGAGTTTTTCTCTTGTGTGGCTGTCTTGTTCGTGTTGGTCGCTTGCGGGCTGTGACGGTCTTGGCCGGCTGCCATGTGTCGATAGACGCTGTACGATTGCATCGAGAACTTCACCGTGAGGCACTGTGATGATGTGCATTGGGGCAATGTCGTTGCTTCTCAGTGCTGCTGTGACGACGTCAAAATGTGGTGCATACATGCTCAATCTTTTATGGGACGTACATCAGGTACCGAAGCACTGCTGCTTTCACACACCCAGTGCACATATCCCCCGTAATGCTGCTGAGCATGCTATCAATGGTCGACATGGGCCAGTCGTTAAACTGGCTGGGTGACGACCACCGACGCAAAAAGCTGCTCCCCGTCGAAAAGAAGTCTTCAATCGGGTTGAAGTCGGGGGAATAGGGCGGAAGAATGAACACGAACACCCCCCGCGCGCGGACTGCGGCCAATGCAGCCTCGTCGTGCACGCTCGTATTGTCAAGAATCAGAACACATCTGTCCTCCTGCTCATTCCACCACTGTTCCGGGTCGTACGACCTCAATGAAGTCAACAGGTGGCGCACAAGAAACAACACGAAGTCGACAGACGATTGGCCCGGGGGCGGGCGCGTGATCATCCAATCGGTAACCTCATTGTGCGCCATTGCGACGATAAAGCTCGTGCACACACCAGCGGAGGAGGCCACGTAGCACTCCGCGCGCTCCCCACGAATCGCCCACGCCCACAGCCTCTATGCCGCCCTCCCCAAGCGGTGAGCCTCGTCAACGTACACGCGGCATCGGAGCGGTATCTACCACTGCTCCTCAACCCATAGCAACCACCGCGCCTCGTTTCGGGTAATGAAGGCCTTCTCAATAACCATGCGGGTACAGCCGTTGCGAGCCAATACTCCGCAGACGATGTTGTTGGAGACTTCTGCGATGCCTTGCATCAAGCCGGCCACGTGGCTGACCGCCACTGCAATATCATCCATAAAGAGTTCAGGCTCAGCAGTCACAGCGGCCAGCACGACGCTCTTCAGCTCCGGATCGTCCATACGGTTGTCTCAGTGGCGGTTCCACATAGCGGGGTCATAGTGCAACGCACCGCCCGTGTCCTTGAAGTATCGGAGGAACCGGGTGAGGGACCGCCGAGACATCCGCGTAGAGCGGGCGGCCTCTGCCACCCCCTTGCTGTCAACGAGCACCATGCGGACGGCTGTCTTGCGGTTCTCCTCGGATTTCATGCTCAGCGCCAGAGTGAGATGGATGACGACGGGGGTGGGAAGAGGGATAGAGAAAAACAAATGGGGGGGCCCAGAGCCAAACTCTGGTAAATGGCGGAGTGGGCCGGGGGGGAGGCGGTGGAGGGGTAGCCGTGGTGGGCAGGCGGGAGCGAGTTGCGGGCTTGTCAGGCCTGCGCTGAGCCAGAGTGCCTGCAATCGGATGTGCGGGCGCCCGGGCGGCAGCCCACATGAACCAGGCAGAATAGGGAGTTTCTCCCACGCGACCAGCAGGCAAAGTGCGTTTTCTGAGAAAAGTTGAGCTTGTTCTCGTCTGTCTCCGCGATCAGTCGATCCAGTCGCGTTCTCTGGGGACTGGCGCCGACCCAGTGCCCTTCCTTCGTCTCAGGAACAGAAAGGACACGCCAGTCAACTCTCAGTACGCACTGACAAAAGATAGGCGATGAAAAGATCAGGACAGGTGTCGCGTGCGGGGGCCCATACGATGAATCCTGGCGGTCTCGAATCATCTTTTTAAGGTACTGCCACAAGAAAGGGCGTCAAGTACGGCCCGTTCCCACTTCTTGTTCCGCAATTCTCTAATGTGTAGAACTTTCCGAGTGGCACAGTCGTGCAGAAGCACTCTTATTGTTGTCCGCAGAGGACAAGATTGGGACATCAGCAATACTTGACAACTGAAGGCACGTTCGCGAAAACACCTTGGCCAGGGAACTACAGTCTTTAACCATATCTGTTACATCCTTTCTTGGGCACTGGTGCCTATTGTTGTCTTTCCAAGTTTGGCCGATCCTGTCGATGTCAAGAGCGGTGATCAACAGTGCGAAACAGCGTCTGAGCCATCTACTCAGCCGGATAAAGTCGATTGACCAATGGGCAGTTGACCCAGACCCCTTCTTGATTTTGACCACATCGGCCAAAATTGGGAAGACAGCAATAGTAGCAATGGACAAAATTGTCCATTGACACCGTCATTGGACAAGTTTGTCCACTGGTGCTGCCACAATCTCCGCGATTGTTCTCATACAGATTGAAATGGTGACTTATCAACCAAGTGACTCGTCTGCAATTCCAACATTGGCCATAATTGAAGCTTCGACGGCGACCGCAACCGCCGTTGTCGCGCCCACCTACCAAGCCCACCGTCGTCGTCACTCCGACCGACCCCGTCCCCGGACCCCCCCAATTACCTCACCCCTGCCCATCCCCCTGTCCATCTGTACATCTGGCATTGCTATTGCAGCCACGGTTGAGGCTGCGTTCGAGAGGGCTGTACCTGATTTGACGCATCAGTGGCCCTATGCTGCCCAGGACGCGGCAAGAGCGGCCGCGGCAACGTGCGAGAGCCTTCTGGCGGTGGGGGCGCAGCAATCAAGGCGTGAACACCAGGCGGAAGAAGCGAACGGACCCCGGCCGGCCATGCTGGCGGCCAGAAGGCGGCAGCAAAAGCCGCGCCAAGAGACTTTGTGATCGGTGTCAAAATGCAGATAATTCGTCTTGGCGACGCTCAAGTTCCGTGGTCGGTGGTTTTGCGGCAGCTGCCTGTTCCTGTGACCGAGCGCAATGCCAAAAATATGATAGCGGAGGCGGCTGTCTACCGGGCCGAGCCTGAAGATGCGCGCACATTGTGCCGCAACAACCGTCGGAAGGGTGCGAGCACTTTCAACAGTCTTCCGCATCGACAAAAGTTGGCTCCACGTGTCTCACGTGGCCTTCTATGTGGAAAATCCGAGTCCTGCGCACAACCAGCAACGTCATTCCCAAAATTCTCTCCACATAGAGCCCTAAAACGATTCAGAAGAGTTAGATAAGTCCAACCGGATAATCTGCGCGCGGTACGGACGCGTTCGCGAACGCCGGCCGAGTTGCCGCGAAAACGGCCGAATTGGGGCGTCCGTCGGCCCGTTCGCGACTGTGTCGAGCATTTCACGTCAATCCGGGCGCTGTCACGTCGCTGACAAAGCCATTTGACTACCGCGATCGTCGCAACGTGTGGGAGCGTTTGATCGCACAGCCGAACCGCACAGCCGGATTTGATCCGCCGGTCGGTGGGTGCCGCGTAGGGCACGAGGACCTGGTCATGCACAGACCGCGAGGCCCAGGTGAGCCATCATTGCGCGCGATTGGCAACACCTGTGGCCATTCGGTCTCCGTGTCCGGCCATGTTGCCGGTTTTGCCCCCAGCCGAGGATCATCAGGCATGGACGCTATCTCGTAGAATCGGGCATCATCTCAAAGGCTACCCTTGACACTGCGTCCGAGACCATCATCAAGGCGTGGCAGAACCAATCGGCGGGCATAGGCTGTGCGCCAGCCAGGGTGGCGCAGAGCCCCACAGTGACTGATTCGTCGTTGACTGCGTGAAAGCCCCGTGGCGGCCCGTGCTGCTCGGCAGGCCGTCGCATGGGTGGATTGCGCCGTCCTGCCGGACTTCGAGAGAGGCATCGAGAGACCCCTGCCACGCATCATGTGCGCCTGACAGGCTCCGTGCTGTTGCCCGCACGGCCATCAGCCGAATGGTTTTCCGTATTAGAGGCTAGCGGCGGGGGGCGTACTGACCGCACCCCGTCATTGGCAGCAGCCCAATCAGTGTTATAAAACGACGGGCCCCGGTGGCGCTGCCAAGGCGACCTGCGGCAGCGTCGGGGAACAATTTATGAGCTTCTCGCACGCATGGCCTCGTGATGCACGCCGCCGCGCACCACCGACCATCGAATGACGTGGCGCCCACCGACGTGGCGCCCTCCGACGTGGCGCCCATCGCTGTGTGCGACCGTCGCGGGGCCCATCTTCTTCGCGGCTACTTTTTTCTGGCCGGCCGTGTTACGCACGCCGGCGCGCACCACCTCCCAGCGACGGACGTGGCGCCCACCGCCGCGGCGCCCGCCGCTGTGCGCGACCGTCCTGAGGCCCATCTTCTTCGCGGCTATTTTTTTCTGGCCGGCCGCGTGTCGCCCGGCGCAGCGCATTACCGCCAAGCCACCGACGTTGCACCCAACGACGAGTGCCGCCGTCGACCGACCCATCTTCATCGCGGCCGGCTGTGTCCGGCCATTGCGCGGCCGGAAAGCAATGGAGGACGAGGCGGGTGGTGACGAGCTTGAGCTGGCCGCCGTTTTGGGCGCCCGATTACGCTTTGGAGTACGCCGTACGCTGCTTGTCAACCTTGAGGGTCGTGTGCGCAAGCGTGTGGCAGGCTCTTGGCGCGGGCGCCGACCCAATCGGCGGCGTGAAATTGACATGGGCGCGTATTCCATTCTACGTGACTATTTTGGCGTCGACGGGGAGGCGCCTGTTTAAGGTGAGGATGCTTTCGAGGAGCGCTTCCGGATGCCGAGACCTGTCTTCAACCGGCTGTTCCGCGCCATCTATAACCAGCCCTACTGGAGGCGCACCGTCAACGCTCCCGGTCACCCACAGTCCCAAGCGATCCAGAAGGTGGCGGCTGCCTTGCGGGTTCTTGCCTACGGCGAGCCATTTGATGGCTCAGACGAGTACTGCCGCCTGTCGCGCTCGACCGCTGGAGAGGCCGCGCAGCGCCTGACGGCGTTCATCATCAACAAGTGGGAGCCGACGTACCTGCGACCTCCAACGGACGAAGAGCCCGAGCACATCCTGGCGCGTAACGCGGCCCGCGGTATGCCGGGGTTCATCGGTTCCATCGACTGCACACATTGGCAGTGGGCCAAGTGCCCTAAGGCCCTTGGCGGGCAGTACCTGGACCGCAAAGGTAAGCGTTCCGTTGTTATTGAGACCGTCTGCAATGAGGACCTCTACATCTGGCGTTTGTTTGTTGGGTGTCCAGGGGCTTACAACGACAAGAATGTGTTGGCCTGCTCTGCGTTGATGCTCGACGTAAACGCGGGGATCTGGCCACCAAGGACGTATAGCTACACACTGAACGGCCGCTCCGTCGCTTGCTGTACTACGCGGTCGATGCTGGGTACCCGCGATATGCCCTGTTTGCTCTGCCTCACCTGAAGCCTGATACTCCCCGACTAGTGGTGTACAATCGCCTGCAAGAAGCTGTGCGAAAGGATGCCAAGCGTCTTTACGCTGTGTGGTGGTCGCGGTGGTGCATCACCAAGTACCCGGCGCGGTACATGTCCGTGCCGCGTTTGATCAAGACGGCCAAGGCAGTTGCCATCTTGCACAACATGGCCGTCGAGCACAAGCGCCACGGCTTTATTTCACAAGTGCGAATGGCAGCATCAGAAGGACAATCACGACCAGATAGCGACGGCGGGCGGACGGCGAGCTTCACAAAGGATGCCGGGCCTCGACATGACTGCGTGTGGGGCGTGAGCAGTCTGCTGATGACCTCACCAATGTAGCCGACGGTCAAGGCCCCATCGTGGGTTCCGCACGGTACATGTACATGGCCGAGAACGAGGCCAAGAGCACCAGCAGTCACCTCTGGCTGCTCTCGGTCTTGGCGGAGCACATTTGGGCCGACCGCGGCCGACTGCTCGCACCTTACGCGCGCTTGCCGCGGGCCGCTGAGTGAGGATTTTAGCGTTGTGTGTGTCAATGACAATGTCTCGATGTCACACAAAGGTTTTTTTTTCCCGCTGGCCGGTTCTTTTTTTCCTTGATCACATTGCTATCTTCATCTTGATGCGCCTTGCTCGCTGCACCACCATTCGTCTTGCTGATGCTGCGGCTTGCGCGCCAGCAACGGTCCCGCCGCTGTGGTGAAGAGCGGAACGCGCATAGTCAAGCGCCGCCACGGCACCGCGGTGCACTTCCTCGTGCTGTGGCCAGCGCCGTGGCCGGCGGGCGCCGCGGCCGGCAAGGCCGGTACGCGTCGCAACTTTTCCGCTAGGAACGCACCATCAAGGCACGCGGTGGTCACACAGCGACAGCCGTCACGGAAGAGCCATGCATGCCAGCGAGTTTGGGCAAGAGGGGAGGGGCTTGTGTGTAACGGCTTGCCGAGAAGAAACATCAGGCGACCGCGCGTCACCCCTGCAAGAAGATGTTGGCGTGGGGAAGGATCCAATGTCGGAGTCCACAGTATCTCTAATACAGCCGTTCTCCTCTCATACAGCCGTTTCCCCAAAAATCGCGCATTACAAGAGAGTTCTAAATCCGTTCTCCCAACACTCCCGCACTCCAGCTGTTGCAAAAGCGTTCCAAATCGGACTCCGCGGGGTCGTAGAGGCCGATTTGGAACTTTTATGCAACAGTTGGAGTGCGGAAGTTATGAGAGAAAGGATGTGTATTGCTGACCTCCAAAAATTGGCGGTTGCAGAGTGGTTGAAATAATTCAACAGCGTACGTGGACCAATGGAAAGGCTGGGAATCATGTGAGTTCCTTACACAGTCTCCTCATGCAGCTCTGCGCACTGGAAACGCACATCAGGATCTCAAGAAATCTGAAGAAGTTTGTTGATCTCATGAGAAATCACAGGTCTGGCCCAGAACCCTCTCCATGCCCTCTTGAGGCCCAAGCAAGCGGCCCAGAAATCTCAGGAAATCTCATTGTGGGTTGCAATGGCTCTGCGTGACTCCTGGAAGACAGGTTGATTGGCTTGCAAGATTACTGGCGGTAGCTCCCAGCCAATAGTACGACAGTGACTTGTCGAACAGCCAATCCTACATCACTTCTATGATGTGTCGTCGGCCCTACCTCCCTTCTCTCTGCAACCGCCATTTTTTCGGTGTTTAGCAACAATCTAGCCAATGTGGATGCAGACATTTATCTTAAAAATCTCAGAGCTGGCAAGGACATTGAAGAGTCCGACAGAAAACGGCAAGATATGGAAACGAAAAGGCTTATCTCTACTTTGCGTACATGGCATGCGCTTTACAGCACAACCGTGAAATGGAGTAGCGAGGCACCACGAGTAGCTGCAGAGTTGACAATCAATGTAGGCCAGACAAGGCGCGGCGCGAGCAAACCACACAAGCAAAAAACAAAATAAACAAATGCATACTGGTTGCGCCACATAGTCCACAGCAAACACTCGGTACCCACTTTGGTCTTGGCCTCGTCGATGAAGGCCAAGGACTACTCCCCGCCGTTGTCTTTGTCGTCTTTGTCTCCATCGCTTGATGAGGCCCAGTCCATGCCGTAGACGATGCACTCGTCGATGCTCATGCCGTTTGCTCGCGCTCTGTCCAAGAACAGCTGCTTCTTGGCGGCATGCGTCGAACGGCATCGAGTGGAAAAGGCCGCGCGTAGGGTTGGTGGCAGGGGGGGCCGGGAGCCAGAGACGCCTGCGCGGCCGCGACGGGCGCGACTGCCACGCGCCGCACCCGAAGAGCTATCGCCCTTGTCCCCGTCCACGGCATCTCCCCCGTTTTCGGCATAAGAATCGCTGCTGCTTCGCAGTGTTGCCGTTGCCAGGACCATTGCCGTAGCAGCGCTTTCGGCGTGCTCAATAGACGCCGATAGTGCTGGCATCGTCGTCGGCGGCGGTGGCGGCGGTGCCACAGTATACTCCTCAAAGTCGTCGATGAGCACGTTGTTCTGTTCGAGTTCAGGTGCCGGCGACCCGGCATCTGAGTCAGTCTCAATGACGGACCCGGCCTCGTCCTCATCGTCAGACACTTTGGGCAAAAAAATTCGGCGCTCACGTTGGCCGGGAGCTCCTCTGCGCACGCTGGCACGGGCACATCGCCCGCGAGCGCCACCGCGGCCGCGGCCACCGCGTCCCTCGCGTCCAGCTCCGCGCCCAACTCCACCTCCATGACGACCTCCGCGTCCATGGCCACTGACAGCAGCCGCAGCAGCTGTTGCGTCAACCGCCTGCTGCAGCTGTGCTGCCTCGGCCTCACCTGGAGCGTTCATGTTGTCCACGGGATGGCCATCAGGTTCGTCCCGCAGGCGGCGGCTTGCCTCGCGCGCCCACCAAGCACGACCCTCTTCAGGGTTGGCAGCCATAGGCGACGACCAAAACGCCACAGTACTGCGATCAGCTGCCGACTGCGCGATGGAGATGAGAGCCGTCGTGTGCGCGACCGCCTCGCGCTGCAGTGCCGCCTCGATGCGTGATAAGGCCTTGGCGGCCTTGGTACCAATAGGACGCATTTGAACGCCACTCTGCCGGCACTGCTTCCTGGCACGCTCGTATGTAGAGCTCGTGGGCACGTTGAACAGGTCGTCCTCCTCATCCTCCTCCTCTGTGGAATCGGGAGCCAAACGACGTGGAGCCCCCAGCGCCTCCATAGTGGTAGCGCCACTACAGCGGTCCAGCGTCTTCCGCACGTTCCAAAGGCACAGCTGCTGGTCGTCTAGCTTGGCCACAACTTCCGGTTTGAAGCCCTGGTAGGGGCTCATGTCATGGTACTTGGCCAAGGCGGCACTGAAGACATCTTTCGGCGATGGGTTGCCGGTCAGCTGGTGCCTCAACACCGCCACATAGCAGTTCTTGAAGCGGTCGACCGTCGAAAAGATGTTGTAGCTGAGCTCCTTGTGGATATCTGACGTAGAGCCAGAGCGGCGGCGCTCTACCCGCGGCATATCATCTGGCAGCCGCGCGCGGAAGCGGCCGTCGTACTCCTCCTTGAAAGTGTCGAGGCGCTGGTCAATTCCAACTTTCGCGTTGAGCGTGGAATCCACGTACACGGAGTGTAGTACCACAATCTGGGGGGTAACCTCGAGAGGAGGGAAGTAACGGCCGTCTGAGCCGCTCGCCCGACACCCGCTATGGGACTCGAGGCCCGGGAAGTCGGGCCGATCGAAACGCCAAGACATCGAGACACGGTTTACTTGCCGGCGACGACGGTGCCTCCCACCGTCGTCGCCCTGTGTCCTAAATGCGCGGAAACCTTCGCCCGGGCCCAATTTCCCTAAATGGGAATTGACCCGGGCCGTCACCAACCAATGTAGATAATTCCCGCCATGTATGTCAAGTCCCCCGAGGCGATCATAACAGACGAGGGGAAGAAACAGTCCCGCGCGCAACGCGCTGCATCCGCCGCGTGGCGCCCGGTCGGCCGTCGCCTGCCGCGCCCTCTCGGGCGCGCCAGCGCCCTCTCGGGCGCGCCAATCCGGCCTCCCGCGGGGCCGGCGTGCCAAGCGTGGCGGGTCGGGTACGCTCCCCGGGTGGCCCGAGTCGGTCAGCGGGGCCGCCCCCTCGCCCCGGTCCCCGCGTCGCCGCCCCGTCGGCCACCACCGCCGCTGGCGTCGCCACCCCACGTCGGGTACCGCGTCCCCCGTCGTCGCCGACGTCCCCGCGGTGGCCCCCTGGCGCATAGGGGGCCCCGTAGTACTACACGGAGCAGAGGACCTCGCGCTCGTCACAAGTCCAGGAGACGCCCCGCACGCCATGAGGACTGCCAACAGCAGTGGCCAGGATGACATCAGGGCCTTGGGGTGGGGGGCTTGGGCCTTGGGGTGGTGGGCTTGGGAGCACAGGAAAGGATCTCATCGTCTGCCTCACGCGCCCCTTCGTGCATGGGAGCGCCAAGGGGGGCAGCGGCGGGGGTTCCGCTTGTAGTGCCGGCCACGCTCTGGCCGCCGAGACGATGTGCTTATGCTGCCGGGCTCTGGCCGCCGTGATGTTGTGCAGGGGAAGACGGGTGGGGGCTGGGGTTGGAGCCGGCCATGTTCTGGCCGTCTTGGTTGATGTTGGAGCCGGCCATGTTCTGGCCGTCTTGGTCTGGTGAAGTCGATGACGGGGCGGGATTAATGTGGGAGCTGGCCATGTCTTGGCCGCCGGGGTGGTCAACGTGGACTCAGGGTCGGCCTCGGGCTCCGGTGCTGGCTTGGGATACCGCAGGGCCTTGCAGGTCAACGGCGGCAAAGACACAGAACGTTACCACCTGTGGCGGCGAGAAGGGAGACTAGAACTGACGGTGTGGGGGCAGTGGGCCCAGTAGCTGAGGCTCCCACCGCTTTGGCGGCTGTGGCTTGCTGACGTCAATCCGCCACAGTCCGCGCTCGCCGTTCGCGTCTGGCCACGTTTGTATTGCTGATCCCCGAATTTTGTCCTGGGGGACAGAGACCGAGACTGACTCTGAATAAGAGCACTCTATTGGTTTAAAACGACAGTAAGAAGGCATCGAAGCCAATAGAAAGCCCGCATTCGG